>Ga0207433_10007992_pt1 | contig 17415 bp, 14 predicted proteins | sample YelNatPaOPGAMG01_FD_187559 | JGI IMG/M metagenome (GOLD analysis project Ga0207433, IMG submission 187559) | Hot spring thermophilic microbial communities from Obsidian Pool, Yellowstone National Park, USA - OP-RAMG-01 (SPAdes) (version 3) | ecosystem: Environmental > Aquatic > Thermal springs... | reverse complement strand
ATGTAATTCTCTTCATCATCCTGCGAAGACGGCTTGTCACACAAAATACAACCTTCATTCTTATCCGCACTCAAAATATATTGCATACGCCAGGGCGCCCAGATTCTCTTCATTTTTTAATACCCCTTGTTGATAATGTCTTTGTTCCCGAGGTGTATTTTAGCATGATTATTGACTTTGTTGCCTAAGATTGTTATCTTTGTTTCTGATAGGCATGACTGCGATAGATATTAATTACGTTGCACACGGGGACGTGCCAGCATCCGTTAAAAAAGAGATCTCCGAGATAACTAGTGATTGCTATAAAAAATTCGGTGACCGTGTACCCTATAAAGTTGAAGTACATGTCTTCGACTCAGAGGATAACTTAAACAACTTTTTAAAACAGGAGAAATTCAAGCTGGGTATAACAACCGGTTCATTTGACGAAGCTTTACCCTGCCGATATGATGCTTTACGGGGCTTCCCCCGTCTGTTAATACCCCTTGACCGCATTTCACATTACAGTAAGCTTGCCAGGGCCGGTGCCATAAGGCATGAAGCCGCCCATACCGTATTACATGGTGGATTGGAATACAATATTTTCCATATTCCTGAGGACTGCAGGCATACCGCTCTGGTTAAAGGCATCGACACCGAAAAACTGGAAGAAACTTTTATTCAATTAACTATGGGAATAAAAGACCTGGAAGCAACCCGGCTGCTTATTCAGCATGATTTTATACACTGCCAGTTCGCTTTTGCGCTCGAATGGATCAGGCCGTCTGAAGAAGATAAGCTGGCCTGGTCAGTGGCTAAAACCAGCCGGCAGACACGGTTTGTTTATGAAAGCGCATTAATAAGGCCTCTCCTATTTGCCAATCCACTACTGTCGCTTCCTCAATCTAAAAAGGTGCCGGTTGAAGAACAGCTTCAACTCGGAGCAAGAATCGAAAAAATGATAGCCATTCTGGGTGAAACAGAAGAAGATAAAGTATTACAGGTAGCCGCCGCCATTATCGAGGCAATTACCGAGGATACTCATAACAATATTGATACTGCTTTCCATCAGCTCATGAAGCTTATTTAATAAAAACAAACCCGGAGTATCTTTATGAAATATCACAATTCTTTAAAACTTTTCGATAACATATTTTGTTATATATGGAATGGCATGGGCAACAATTGCAATACCGTGGTATTAACCGATGCTCTTACGGGTGATAAGCGTCATATTATTATAGATCCGGGTCATATCACCAATGAGTTCAACGAGCCATGTTTTGAAAGTCTCGAGAAGACTATGGCATCTGACAAAATAAATATAAACAATATAGGGTTGATCATAAATACACACAGTCATCCCGACCATTGCGAAGCCAATGATCTTATTGTTAATAAGAGCCGGGCGATGGTAGCCATGTCAAAGGAAGAAGATGAGTTTCGCAATAGTGTAGGGAAAGAACTTTTCAGGCTATTCGGGTTAAAGTTCCCCGGATTTTCCACAGGCCTTTTCTTAAAAGAGGGCGATTTTGATCTGCATAACGCAGCGTTTAAAATTAGAATTATATTATGCCCCGGTCACTCCCCAGGGTCTATCTGCCTTTTCCTGCCCGACAACAGGGTGCTTATAACCGGAGATGTGATTTTTTTCATGAGCATAGGGCGAACTGATTTTCCCGGAGGCGATATAAATTTATTGAAAAACAGTATACAGAAGCTCGCCAAGCTTGAGGTTGATTATCTGATTCCCGGCCATAATACCGACCCCCAGGGCATTATTAAAGGCAGGGAGCGTGTAAAACAAAATTTTGAAGCGGTTCAGATGTTTTTCTAATATGGAACTGGATGATAAGATAGAATTCGCCATACAAAATACCGTAGTGCTGAGGGCTCCCAGACAAAGGCTATCGACCTTTGGCAGTACCAATATTTACTATTACATGATTACGGAGCTTATACAGGAGGCAAATATAGTACGCGAAGGCCGGGTTATCGCAGCGAGGCCTAAAATTGTTACCCCTGCATACCTTATAAATGTTGAAGGATTCAGCGGTTCGGCCAGGCGATACCTTCAGATGATAGCCGAGCAAAATCCCAATGAGCCGGGTATACTATATTCATATAAAAACGAAACTGTGGAAACAACAATAAGCTCCCAATCTTTACCTGAAATTGTGGATAAAATAAACCGTCAAATCGATGATAAAAACGACCCCCTCACTGCCATTATAAAGGGCATTGAGGAAATGTGGGATGTATCATTGATGAAATTTACCTTCGAACTTACAAGAAATTCTCTTCAGCATAATTTTTCTGAATTTTTCAACAGGGGGAAATTTCAGCTGAATGAACAGGGTGTTCCAGGAGATGCACTGGATTATATTGAGGAGCTGTTCAGTATTGTATATAAAGACCCCTCACGTGCACCGGAACTAGTAAGTGAACTTCAACGATGGAATCTTTGGTCAAGATACCAGGACAGATTCCTGCAACTATTCAAAAGGCGTAGTTGACAATCAATTAAACTAATTATATATTAATCCGGTTCTTATAACCGGTTGATAGAGGGTGAGCCAGAAGGTGGTAAATGAACCAGAGGCGATCTAATATTGAGATTATCTACGAAATGCTGAGAATCGGGGCTGATGGAGCCGGCAAAACCGAGATCATGTACGCTGCCAACATGAGCTACACTCAGATACAGAAATACCTGAAATTTTTAATAGCTCAGGGATTAATTGATAAAGTTGAGATAGGCAATCCATCGGTTACCTATATTGTTACGGAAAAGGGTAAGCGCTTATACAAAAGCATTGAATCCGTGCTGGAAGCGTTAAATTTTAAAGAAAGTGATTAATAGAGGAGGAGCCGCTCATGGCAGAAAAAAGAATGCTAATACTCGATGCAGAGACAGTACAGAAAATCGAAGAAAACCGTGGTGATATGAGCGTTTCTGAATTTATTAATTTCATCATTGACAGTCATCTTGAGAAAAGCATTGAACCCCATCAAAGCGATCTGGTGACTAAGGAAGAATTTCACCAGTTTGAAGAAGGGATTAGAGATCTCCTGCGCAGTTTTCTCGAATTTTTCTTAAGCTATGGGCTTGAGCTTGGCAAGCAACCCAGCAACGGCGAACTGGAAAATTTGACCTTTAAATTGCAGGGGCTCAGCAAGGCCGCTAAAGCTAAAAAATTTTAATCGGGTTGTAGGATCGATATTCAGCTGGTAATCCTGAAAAACACAGCCATCTTCACATAAGATAGAACTCTGTTATAGAACATAATCACTTCCCAACACATTTCAATCGTGTCATAGTTTAATCCGGAGTTAATCGGGAGGTGAACTATGCCCACTATCAGAGAGCTTATGAGAAGCGGAAAAAAAGAAGAGCTTTGGCAGTTATGCTGCGGCTTTCTCGATCTCAATATCGAACAATTCATGGGAATTCAGAAAAGATTGTTGCTAGAACAAATTGAATTGCTTAATAATTCCAGAATCGGCAGAAAAATTTTCAAAGGCACAATCCCCCAGAATGTAGACGAATTCAGGAAAAGAGTCCCTCTGACAACATATAAAGATTACTGCCCCGAGCTCAGTGAAAGGCAGGATGATGCCATGCCGGTAAAACCACTGATGTGGCAGCATACCTCGGGAAGAACAACCGAGTATCCATTCAAATGGGAAAGCATAAAATGGGTCCCGGTTACACCTGGTATGTTAAGAGAATTAGCTATTGCCGGCACAGCCTGTGCTATTTTATCAAGTTGCAAGTTTAAAGGTGATACATCGGCTATAAAAAAAGATTTAAAGTTTATATATGCAGTTGCTCCGCGACCCTATACTTCAGGTACTTATGCCTATATCGCATCTATTGAAATAGACTGCCGCAGCCTGCCTCCGCTTGACATAGCTGAAAAATTAGAAATCGAAGAGCGTATTCAACTTAGTTTTAAACAGGCACTTTCACAAGGCCTGGATTTTTATTTCGGCGTGGCTGTTGCCCTTGTGACAATCGGAGAAAAGCTCGGCCAGCAAATGAAAAAAATAGACTTTAAATCTGTCCCAATCGACCCACCGGCATTAGCCAGGTTAATAAAAGGTCTGGTTAAAAGTAAATTAGCCGGCCGAAAACTAATGCCTAAGGATCTTTGGTCTATTAAGGGTATTTTCAGCAGCGGCACAGATGGTACAATTTTCAAGGATAAAATTTATGAGACGTGGGGATGTTATCCTCTTAATATCTACGCAAGCACAGAAGCAGGCGTAATAGCCACACAGACCTGGGATTATGACTCCATGACCTTTATACCAAGCATAAACTTCCTAGAATTCATCGAAGAATCCGAATATGAAAAATGTAAAGCAAATCCCGCATATTATCCTCAAACTGTACTTCTCGATGAAGTAAGGCCCGGCTATAAATACGAGGTGGTGATAACTAATTTTCATGGAGCTCCGCTGGTAAGATACCGTACGGGTGACGTGATAAAAATCACCGGCCTATCCAACAAAAACCTGGGTATAGCAATCCCGCAAATGGAATTTCATGGTAGAGTGGATGATATTATAGATATAGGGGGTTTTATCAGGCTTAATGAAAAGGTAATATGGCAGGCAATAAGCAATACGGACGTTCCCTATGTAGATTGGACAGCGCGAAAAGAACAGGAAGATAAAAGGACAATTTTACATATATATATAGAACCCAAAGACGGTTTTGCAGCAGATGCCAATATAGTGGCTCGAAAGATATATCAAGAACTAAAAGACATGGATAAGGATTTTCTTTACGGTAATATCGAGGAGGTGCTGAATACCAACCCTGTGAAAGTTACCTGGTTACCTCAAGGTGCCTTTGAAAGACACATAAATATACGCCGCTCACAGGGAGCCGACTTAGCACACCTGAAACCCCGGCATATCGGTGCTTCCGACGGTGAATTAGCCATATTAACTACCTCAATCCTGGAGCCACAATTAGTAGAAAAGATCTCAATCGGTTCTCCCGCGGCATAAGACCGGATTTCAACAGGATAAATCTATTATTTGCCATGGCAGTTCTTCAGAACTGCCATGATCTTTTACGAGCACGACTTTAGTACTATTTCATATTCAATTCAACAATATTATCTTGACATTTATTCTACGTATCTACATAATGAGCCAGATATTCTAATTCGGATTACATATGAACGCACATTCGCTTATACCGCTCATTGCTTCGGTCGCCTATCTACCCCTGCTAATTATTCTCTATGCCAACAGGCCATGGCAGCGTCAAAAACAAACATTTGCCATATTACTAATAGCGCTTATGCTGTGGAGCCTTGGCGACTTTTTATTCAGAAGCGATTATTTAATTAATGAAAAACTCATTATAGCCAAGGGCATCCTCATCATATTTACAATAGCATTCTCACAGCTACACTATTTTCTTCGCACTTTTTACGAAGGTCGTAAACCAGGTATCCCACTGGTTTATATCTTAATGTGTATATCATTTGTTCTTATCTGGCTGTTTATTCCGGAAAAGATAAATATCGATGACGGTGTAGTACCGGTTTATGGAATGTGGGTTTACCCCCTTATGGTCATTTATTTGAGTATTATTGGCCGGGATATTTTTATTATTATAAGGAAAATCATAGCCACTGCTGATCCCGTAATACATAATCAGCTCTTGTATTTGATTTTGGGCTTGATGATTACACTCATTTTCTCTATTTTCTCTCTTTCTCAATTTGGAAGAGAATTCCCGCTCGCCCATATTGGCAACCTTTTAAATGCCGTCATTCTAAGTTATGCCGTGATCAAACACAGGCTTCTCGATCTTAGATTTGTCTTACGTCGCAGCCTTACTTTATTAACCATGATCGTCGCGGGCCTCGGCGTTTATCTTTTCCTCTACATAATAGGACATTACCTATTCCACATAGAAGTAATCACTCTCAATTTTCTCCTTGGTATGGGTGCGGCTCTGGTTGTGGCGTTCGTCATTTATATGTTGCGTGGAGTAATGGCAACTCAGGTAGATAAATTATTCTATCGCGATAGCTATGAATACCGACGGGAGCTGGAAAATTTCGTACAGAACCGCATCAAAGGGATGATAAGTCTGGACGAATTCGGTAATGAGTTTCTTACCCTGATATCGGGTGCTCTCAGGTCGCGACGGGCTTATCTTATGCTGCCGAAGCATGATACAAGGGACTTTTATATACGATTCTGTATTCCCGAACGGGAAGATAGACCCGCATTAATCATCAGGAATGATAGCCCGATACTACAATGGCTACAAAAGAATAATTCTTATTTACCCTGTGAAAAACTGGAAATATTGCCCGAGTTCCGGGGATTATGGAAAGAAGAGAGGAACTGTATTGAACAGCTAAATATCAATATTTTTTTACCCATGATAAGCCGAAACAATGTTATCGGTCTGCTGGCACTGGGAGAAAAAGTCAATAGCAACCGATATTCGCTGGAAGACATCAATCTGGCAGAGCAGACTATCAAGCATATTGCAACATCCCTCGAAAAAGAATACCTGCAGGACCAGCTAAAAAAGCGCGAGCAAGAGCTGGCACTTATTAATAAGCTGACCGGTGTGATTACATCCAGCCTCAATATCCAGGAAGTTTACGATGTCTTTGTTAAAGAGTTAAAAGAAGTAGTTGAAGCTGACTATACAGCGATATGCATCGTCGAAGACCAGAACATTTATTTTGCCGCTATATCTACCGAAGTCGGCTCTGCCTGGCATTTAGGACAAACAATACCCATAGCCAATACAGCTACCGAATGGGTTTCCCTCAATAAAAAGCACTTTTATGAAAATAATCTGACCAAGAACAGGAGGTTCTGGACAGCATCAGAATTTATAAAAAGAGGCATCCAATCGATTTTATATTTACCTATGATAAATAAAGGAGAGGTAATAGGCGTTCTGCTTATCGGCAGTAAAAAGGCAAATGCCTACAGCTTAGACCAGACCGTCCTTCTCGAACATCTGGCCTCGCAAATAGCTGCGCCGATAGTAAATAGCAGACTTTATGCTAAAGCTGAAGAAGTAACGCGAGTCGATGTTATTACGGGACTGTTTAATCGGCGGCACTTCGACGAAAGACTCCGCGAAGAAATCGATCGCCATTCCCGATACGGTGATATCCTTTCTATTCTTCTAATAGATATGGATAACTTTAAAAAATATAATGATACTTTCGGTCATCAGGCGGGTGATCGTATTCTTGTTCAGGCTGGCAGGATAATAACCGAATCTATAAGATCGTCCGATCTCGCATTCAGATATGGCGGTGATGAATTCGCCATTATTCTGCCAAATTCGTCAACAATGGATGCTTTTAGCGTTGCCGAACGTATACGTGAGAAAATAGCACTTGAAATGTACAGTAAGCAACTCGATATCACAGTCAGCATCGGCATAGCATCGTGGCCAGGTGATGGATCTACACTGGATGAACTCTGCTATGCTGCAGATATGGCACTTTATTATGCCAAACGCACGGGACAGAACAGGACCTCCATTGCTTCAAGAACACTTTTTTCACTAAATGAGCCTGATGTCAGCGTAACCAGTGAAAATGAAGTTTTAAGCACTATTTATGCCCTAGCAGCTACACTGGAAGCCAGAGATAAATATACATACGGTCATTCGCGGCGTGTTGGTCGTTATGCCGTGGCAGTGGCCGAGGCACTGAATTTATCACCCGAACAGGTGACTGTCATAAGCGCTGCAGCCTTGCTCCATGATATCGGCAAGGTAGGCATACCGGATAGCGTACTGAACAAGAGCGAAAAACTGCTGGACGAAGAATGGGAAATGCTAAAGCAGCATCCTAAACTATCAGCCACTATTTTGGGGCATGTACCCAGCTTAAGTGCCTGCCTTGCTGCCGTACGGCACCACCATGAACGCTGGGATGGAGAAGGCTATCCTTCAGGATTGAAGGGAGAAGCTATTCCTATCGAAGCTCGAATATTATGCGTTACAGACGCTTTTGAAGCCATGATTTCGGAAAGACCTTATCGTGGAGCGCTGACGTTTAAACAGGCCATCGCCGAGCTGGAGAAATGTGCTGGTACGCAGTTCGATCCTAATATAGTAAAGGCCTTTATACCTATCATTCTTGCCAGCAGACCCGATGAGATCGAGATAGAGATGCGACGGTCTCATACAGAAAAAGATTAATCAGCTTTTGCAAGAATACATATATTTTGAGAAAAAAATTTCATTGGAAATCCGTAATCATATTCAGGGAAAGACTTTAATACCTTGAATCCCGTCTTTCTCAAAAGCGTTTCCAGCTCTGAATAGGTATAAAGATAAAAATATCTGAACAGCTCACTTTCCTTCGATTTCCACGGAATAAACACCTCTTTGCCCCTATTCCAGAACCTTATTTGCCAGCGATTCCACACAGTGATAAAAACTTCGCCTCCGGGTTTCAGTATCCGTCTCAGCTCCATAAAGGCGCGCTTTCTGAGATAACGGTGCTGTATATGGTGATAAATTGCTACAGCAACAGCATAATCAAATGATTGAGATTTGAACGGCAGGGCCGTTGCATCACCGGCAATCAGGTTAACCTCGAAGTTGAATTTATCTGCGTATTTCACAGCCATTCTAACCATCTGAATGGAGGAATCCAATCCCCATAATTCAAATTTGCCTGCAAATGGGAGAAAGTCGGGGCCATGTGCACACCCGATATTCAACAATTTTCCACCCGACCAAGAATCCGCAATATCTCCAAGTTCGCGTCTGAAGCGTGTCCAATGGCGCAGGTTATACCAGCTAGCTGCAATATCGTTGTAAATATTCTTTTTTATCTTATCTTTTGTTGTCAATTCCGTAATTTGCTAAACTTTCAACGTAATTCAATATAACATATACGGAGAGGTAAGGCATATAATCAAGAAGTTATCCAGAACAATATCGGGAGTCACACCGGTGGCAGTAATGGCCAGTCCTGTACGATGTCCTGGAACCTGTGTCTTCTGTCCTACATACACTGAAGCACCCAAAAGTTACACACCTGAATCTCCGGCCGTGCTCAGGGCTCTTGAATGCCACTTCGATCCTTACACTCAGGTGGTATCGAGGTTACAAACACTTGAAACTATGGGCCATCCAGCTGATAAAGTAGAACTCATTATCATGGGTGGCACTTTCCCGGCCTGCCCTGAAGAATATCAGTATGCATTCATCAAAGCCTGCTACGATGCACTTAACGGCTGTATTGCATCTAATCTGGAGCAGGCTAAGCACCTGAATGAGACCTCGATCCATCGCTGCACCGGATTGTGCATCGAGACAAGGCCCGACTGGTGCAGCGAAAAGGAAATACAACGGATGCTGGAGTTCGGCACCACCCGGGTTGAGTTGGGTGTCCAGACTATAGATGAGCGCATCTATCATCTTGTGCGCCGTGGTCATACTGTTGCCGATGTTAAACAGGCGACAAAACTGCTAAGAAAATACGGATTGAAGGTTTACTATCACTGGATGCCGGGTCTGCCGGGATCGACCCCCGAACATGATCTTGAAATGACAGCCGAGCTATTTAATAATGATGATTTCAAACCAGATGGTCTGAAGCTATATCCGACTCTGGTTATTGAAGGTACCGAACTTGCAAACTGGTATAAGCAGGGGTTATATCAACCCTATACATCAGAAACGACTGTAGATCTTATGATAAAAATCAAAACACTGATACCCAAATATGTGCGTATACCACGCGTAATGCGAGATATCCCGCCTAAATTTATTTTAGCCGGCTGCAAGGATCTTGCTCTGCGTTCAAGGATAAGAAATTTAATGAGAATAAATAATATACAATGTAGATGCATACGCTGCCGTGAATACGGTCACCGTCTGCGCGATGGATGGGAGATCGGCAAACCAAAACTCCACCGTCTGGATTACAGTGCATGTGATGGAAATGAAATTTTCTTATCATACGAAGACGAAAACGAAACCCTTTTTGGCTTGCTCAGATTGCGCATCGGATCTAAAGGTTTTGATATCAATCCGGCAACGGTACGCGAAATACATGTATTTGGAAGTGAAGTCCCTTTAGGAAAACATTCCGATAAAGCCGCACAACATAAAGGCATCGGACTGAGCCTGCTTACAGAAGCAGAACGGATTGTACACGAGGAATACTCTATAGATAGCATAGCGGTAATCAGCGGTGTAGGAGCAAGAGATTACTTCCGTTCCGAATTGGGCTATAAACTCAAAGGTTACTATATGGTAAAGGACCTTTGATCAATCGTATAAATGGCAGGCGGCATAATGTCCTGGCGCAATTTCCTTTAATTCTGGCTCTATATGATCACAAACTGGTAACAATTTATGACATCTGGTATGAAACCGGCAACCCGAGGGAGGATTAAGGGGAGATGGTATATCACCTTTCAATATAATTCGTTCTTTCCTCTTATGAGTGAGCTGACCTACTGCTGATAACAATGCTTCGGAATAGGGATGTAATGGATTGGCAAAAAATTCACTTTTGGCGGCCAACTCGATTATCTTCCCCAGGTACATTACGGCAATGCGGTCTGAGACATATTTTATTACCGAGAGATCATGGCTGATAAAAAGATAAGTTAACCCGTCTATATCTTTTATGTCCATCATTAAATTTAATATCTGAGCCTGAACCGAAACATCAAGTGCGCTTACAGGTTCATCAGCTATAATCAATCTCGGTTCCATTGCCAACGCTCGAGCAATGCCTATGCGCTGCTTCTGCCCCCCACTAAACTCGTGAGGATAACGTTCAGCAAAATCGGCTTCAAGCCCGACCTTTTCAAGTAACCACGCCACTTTTTCAGACCGCTCGCTGGTGTTCCGCATACCCTGGATAATCAAAGCTTCTTCAATGGAACCACCAACGGTTAGCCTGGGATCAAGCGATGCGTCGGGATCTTGAAAAACAATTTGCATTTTCCCTCGTAATCGACGTAAATCACGCTTGCTCAGACCGATTATGTCGTCACCGCAAAATATTATCTCCCCTTCCGTAGGTTCTTCCAGACGTAAAATCGTTTTACCCAGTGTTGATTTGCCACAGCCAGATTCTCCTACCAGCCCGAGTACCTCGCCCTGATTAATATGAAAAGAGACTCCGTCCACTGCTTTTATCTCTGCTACAGGCTTCGGTATTAAGCCGCCGGTAACGTGATAATATTTTTTTAAATTATTAACCCTTAAAATTGCCTTATCATTCATGCTGTCTTCTCAATTTTCATAGTATAGAGGTGACATGCTACCTGATGTACACCTTTTATATTCACCATCACCGGCTCAGTTTGAGAGCATATTTCCATAACTTTATTGCAGCGTGGATGAAATGGACAACCGGAAGGTATATCAAGGAGATTAGGCGCATTTCCCGGTATTGAAGATAATCTCGCTCGATCTGCTGAAATATCCGGCAGGCAGCTTATTAATCCTTCTGTATAAGGATGCGCCGGGCTTGTAAGTATATCTTTTACAGGAGCTATTTCAACTATTTTTCCTCCATATACTACAGCTGCCCTGTCACCAATATCGTTTACCTGTGATAGGTCATGTGTAATAAAGATAATTGACATATTTCGATTGACCTTAAGTTCCTGTAAAATGGACATTATTTGTGCTCGTATAGTTACATCCACGGCAGTGGTTGGTTCATCGGCCACCAATACTTCGGGATCACATGAAAGGCTCATAGCTATCATAGCTCTTTGCCTCATTCCACCTGACATCTGATGCGGATACAGTTGCAAGGCCCTTCTTGCGTCTGGTATTCTCATTTCATTAAGCAATGCTATCGCTTTTGATTGAGCATCTCTTGTATTCATTTTCTTATGAATTTTGATCTGTTCCATTATTTGATCACCAATCGTGAACACAGGATTTAAAGCCGATTGCGCATTCTGGAATACCACGGCAATATCTCTACCGCGTATCTTTCTCAATTGTTCATTTTCACAGTGTCTGAGGTCTATTCCTTTATAGAAGATCTTCCCGTCCACTATTTTACCCGGCGGGCTATCGAAGAGCCGTAATAACGAAAGTGCAGACACAGACTTTCCGCAGCCCGATTCTCCAACCAAACATAGACATTCGCCACGCTGTAAGAAATAGCTCATCCCGTTAACAGCTTTTACTATTCCCCTGCGTGTAAAGAACCAGGTTTTCAGATTGTTCACTTCCAGAATAACATCATTCATCAATCAAATTATCCCTGTTTGCGTCTTATACACTTGTTCTGGGGTCTAAAGCATCTCTCAGTCCATCACCCAGAAAATTGAATGAAAGTACCGTTAAAAAGAGGCATATGCCGGGTTCTACTGCCACCCACCACGATGTGTCAAGAGTATGCTGTCCGGCATTAAGGATAGTACCCCAGCTAGTACTCATGGGGTCTCCGAGACCGATAAAACTGAGTGCAGCTTCCGCCATTATCACACCGGGTATGGATAGGGTCGCAATCACAATTACAAGGCTGATAACATTGGGAATCAGGTGATTAAATATAATACGGATATCGCTGGCACCCAGCGCACGTGACGCCGTAATGAAATCCCTCGTCCTCAGGGATAACGCTTCACTTCGAATCAGGCGGGCGGCGCCGGTCCATCCAGTAAGACCGATAACCAGAATAATAATCAGCAGACTCGGTCCATACACAAAAACTATTAGCACCAGCAACAGAAAGAAAGGAAAGGTCATCATAATATCGGTAAATCGCATTAACACATTGTCAACCCAGCCGCCGAGGTACGCCGAAATTACGCCGATGAGAGTACCCCAAAATATGGCCAATCCAGTAGCAAGCAAACCCACCAGCAAGGATATTCTGGCACCGGCTATCAGCATTGCCAGCATATCACGGCCCTTGCTGTCGGTCCCGAGCGGATGATCTATACGCCCCTCAATGATTCTGGTGGTAAATTCGTTGCTCTTAATATCATAGATAGATTCCTGGCGGGTAAATCCCAGAGGTGGTGTGTTGGCAAGATTGAAATCGCTGCGCGTCGGATCAAGCGTAAAAATTGGACCGAATAACCCGATAATTGCAATGAAGATAATAAATGTAAGTCCCGCCAGCGATAGTTTATTTTTCTTCAATCGCTCCCAGTAATATCTCAGTAGATTGCTTTTAAAATGAGCTATTGTCTGTCCCTTATGTTTTACATGGGGTCCCACTTCAGTCATATCTTATCCTCGGGTCCAGGTAAGTATAAAGAATATCTGTAGCAAGATTGATAATAAGAACCAGGAAAGTACCGATTAGAGTGATAGCCACAACCACCGGATAATCGTTCGCAAAAATTGCACTAAATGATACCCTGCCCAATCCTGGTATCCCGAATACGATTTCGGTTAGGTATGCTCCACCGAAAACTACACTGCCAAGATCAAACATTATTATTGTCACCAGCGGTAACACCGCATTGCTCAATACATGCTTGCCAATTACCAGATGTTCCGGTAATCCCTTGGCCCGTGCCGTAGTAACAAACTCCTTTCGCAGATTATCGAGCATGGACGATCTTGTGTAACGTACATAGCCGGCAAGCTCACCGGTACCCAGCGTGATTACCGGTAATATAAGCTGACGCAGGTTTTCAAGCGACCAGACAGGATAACTTGTATCATAATATGTCTTAAACACACCAAACTGAACAGCAAAAACCATAATAAGCATTAGGCCCAGCCAGAATCCAGGAATGGATATCCCGATAAATGACAACACCGATATCGTATAATCAAATTTTGTATTTTGCTTTACGGCCGATATGATACCCAGCCCCACACCAACAAAAATAGCGAATATGGTAGCAAGTAAAATAAGTTGAAATGAATATATCCAGTGGGAAGCAATCAAATCCATTACCGGCATAGATGTGCTTAATGACCAACCCCAATTGCCCTGGAGCAAATTACCCATATATAGAAAATACTGCTCGTAAAGAGGCTTATCCAATCCGTACCGTGCTTCGATCGCCTGTTTAACCGATTCCACATTTTGACCTTTGGCGGCGATATTAAGTATATAGCGATCAACAGGAGAAGACGGCCCCACCCTAAGTAGAATAAATGTAACTGTAAGTATGCCCCAGGCGATAATTATGCTGTAAATGAAACGTTTGATGATATAATTGCGCATTCAATCAAGCATAAACGACCATTAAATCGGACACGACATCGGTCTATTCAAAACGCCACATGTAACTATTATATCCCATGTTTATTCCAGGTTCTATGCCCTTAACATTCTTCTGAAAACCTACATTAGCGCGCGTGAATACCAGAAAGTCGACCGGTTGCTCTTCCGAAATGAGCCGCGCCAGATCGCCATACATCTTTCTCCTCATCTCTTTATCAAGTCCCTCTTTTGACTTTATGCGTTTGAACAGATTATCTACCTCGCTATTAAAGAATCCAAAAGAGTTAAGACCGCCATCGCTAGCAAAGAATACAGCACTTCCCGACGGTGCGAGGAGATCCGTATTATGACCCATTAATGTTAAATCCCATGGCTCTTCGCTGACAGCTTCTGGGCCGTTATTATATCGGGGTTCCTGGTTGCTTGCGGGCACCCTATTCATCATATACTGCCGCAAAAGGGTAGACCACTGCACCCACTTCACCTCAACTTCGATGCCGATATCAGCCAGTTCCTGTTTTACCAGTAGGGACATAGATTCTACGATTTCGCTGCCGGGAGTTGTTACCAGCAGTAATTTGACCTGTTTACCTGTTTTATCCAGAAGAACCTTTCGTCCCCCACTTTCCATGTACTCATAGCCGGCTGCTTTCAGCATCTCAATAGCTTTCTTTTTGTCATTTAGAGGTGTAACACCCAGCTTGAGAACCGTCTCATCGCTATACCAGGGTGAGCTGGACGGTATAAAGCTATAGGCTGGCTCGGCAAATCCCAGATATATTTTCTTTACAATGGTATCTTTATCTATAGCCATTGATATAGCCTGGCGAACTTCTTTCTTGCGCAACCCCTCCCATCCATTTGAACGCTGATTATAGCCAATTATATTGTATCCGCGTGTAGGGATTGTATATACATTGATCCGGTCGAGCTTCTTAAATTTGGCTACATTTTGCGGCTCTATACCGCACTGCGTAATATCACCTGCTTCCAGCGCCGCCTGCATTACGGCGGATGTACCCAGTACCTTGATCACATACTGCTCAAAATAAGGGGCACCGTTTTCTTTTCCCAGAAAAAATTCCGGGTTCCGTTCCAGCACAAATTTATCATTCTTCAGCCACTCCTTAAATTTATACGGGCCCAAATTCCCCGTATAGGATAGTTCATTGAATTCTTTAGCCTGCGTGAATTTCTCTACATCGCCTTCATATTTAACCGCTATATGTTTGGGATAAGGCATAAGGTCGTACAATGTATATATAAATTCCGGTTGCACTGTTTGGCGTGTTATTGTAAAAGTTGTGGGACTAATTACTTCGGGAATAACAAATACCTTCTTCCCGCCCACATCTTCCATCCAATCATCCTTATAATTATAATTCAGCCAATCTGAAAACATGAGATTTTTTAATGTATAGACATAGTCTTCAGCCGTCACAGGCAGGTTATCACTCCATTTCAAGTCATCCCTGATAGTAATCGTATATACCAGCCCATCAGAAGAAACTTCAATATCCCTGGCCAGACAGCGCAATACGATATTAAATTTATTGTCATAACTTGCCAGCGTCTCCATAGTCAAACCGGCATAAGCAAATGAAGAGGCGTCCGCCGCCAGTATCCAGTTGAGAGTTTCCGCCTCACCACCAGCAACCTCGCCCTCGATAAAAGTGCCTTTAACCTGTAAGGACGCTGGAGCGGATGAAGGTGAACACCCAGAAAAAGTACTTACTAAAAGCAGACACATAAAAGCAAAACAGCTTATTTTCAATATCTTCACATTCTGCATCTCTGTAAAGCCACTCTAACTGCTATTCAAAATACCAGAACTGGCTATTATTGAACATGTTAATACCGGGTTCCACGCCTTTAACATCTTTACGAAAAGCGTAATTATCCTTGTAGAAAACCAGAAAATCTACCGGCTGTTCTTCGGATATTACACGTGCGATTTCTCTATATATTTTTTTCTTCCCATCAATAGTCAAAGCTTCAATAGATTTCGCTCTTGCAAACAAATCATCAACCTTCTGATTAAAAAACCCCATTAAATTGTACTTACCCTTAGAGGTAAAGAACTCTGCGCTGCCTTTCAACGCAAGAGGATTAGCATGAGATGATAATATAACCAAATCCCAATCCTGATTGCTCACAGCATTCGGTCCGTTGTTAAAGGCAGGATTCTGATTGCTTCCCGGTTCTTTATTCATCAGGCCATCGGTAAACAGAATCTGTCTGGTTGAAAACTTGGGATTAATATCCAGACCGATTTCCATTAAGTTACCGCGGATGATTATGCCGAGATTCTGTTCAAAGTCGCTCTCCATGTCAATCAGGAAATTCAGCTTTATAGGATTACCTTCTTTGTCTACAAAACGCATCTTTCCGTCGATTAATTTCTGTTCGTAGCCAGCACTCTTAATTAGCTCAATAGCCCTGGCCGCATCTCCCGAAGGATTCATTCCATACTTATTTAAGACACTCTCATCATACAGGGGTGAATATGGCGGGATAAAGGTAAAGGCAGGATCGGCATAACCAAGGTACATCGTTTGTATAATCATGGGTTTATTTATAACCATAGAAAGAGCCTGCCTCACGCGGGCATCTTTTAGCCCCTCCCAGCCATTTTTACGCTGGTTATAAGCAACATATACATAATAGCCTGTAGGGATAGCATATACATTGAGATTATTATCCCCTCGATAGGTGGTTGCATCCTTCGGTTCGATGTACGCCATGCATACACTTCCCGAGGTTATAGCGTCGTTAATCAACTGTTGCATGCCAAACGGTTTAATAATATATTTCTCAAAAAAGGGAGCGCCTGTATTTTTACTCAGATAGTAGGCCGGGTTGCGTTTCATGACAAAGCCTTCACTGGTTGACCAGGATACGGGCAGATAGGCACCTAAATTGCCGCTATAATTCATGTTGACCAGTTCAGGTGCACTGACAAACTCATCGGGGCTATTTTCATAATGCACAGCTATATATTTTGGATAGGGCATTAGGTCGTAAATAACGTAAATAAAATCCGGATCAACCGTTTTCCTTGTTATCTTGAATGTGACATCGTTTATCTTCTCCGGATTGACAAAAACCGACTTGCCCCCATCTTCATCCTGCCATCTAACTTTCTCGCGACAATTTAGCCAGTCAGCAAACATAATATTTTTCAGAGTATATATATAATCGTCTGCCGTGACCTTCGTTCCGTCAGACCATTTCAAGT
>Ga0207433_10007989_pt1 | contig 17419 bp, 11 predicted proteins | sample YelNatPaOPGAMG01_FD_187559 | JGI IMG/M metagenome (GOLD analysis project Ga0207433, IMG submission 187559) | Hot spring thermophilic microbial communities from Obsidian Pool, Yellowstone National Park, USA - OP-RAMG-01 (SPAdes) (version 3) | ecosystem: Environmental > Aquatic > Thermal springs... | reverse complement strand
GAGCTGGTGCCGCACACTGACTTGAAAGAAATGACCCATCACGCCCACGCTGTGGTGCGCACTGGCGAGTTCACTCCGTACGCAAACGTGGTTCTGATTTCTGGTGTGGTTTTTTAGCCGCGAGGGCGCTAGGATTCTCCCATGAGTTCGGTTGCATCAACCCTGAAGATTGATCGGCGGGCATTTCTGCGCCGCTTTGGCCTATTGCTGGTTTTCCTGCTGCTGGCTCTCGGTCTCTCGTTGCTCTCCAATCGCTTCTTGCAGATCACCAACCTGATGAACATCCTCCGCCAGGCATCCATTAACGGGATCGTATCGGTGGGCATGACCCTGGTGATCCTGACTGGCGGGATTGATCTTTCGGTTGGATCAATGCTGGCCTTATCGGCGGTGATCTCCGCCAGCATGATGAAAGGCGGCATGCCCGTCGGCCTAGCGATATTGGCCGCTTTAGGAACCGGCATTACCCTGGGAGTGATCAATGGGTTGATCATCACCCGGGGGCGCATCCCACCCTTTATCGCCACCCTGGGCATGCTGACCGTTGGCCGCGGTCTGACACTGATGTACACCGGAGGACAGCCAGTGACCGAACTACCCGAAAGCTTTCGTTTCATCGGCGCCGGCTTCCTCGGACCAATCCCGATGCCCATCGTGGTGGCTTTATCCACTTTTGTCCTGGGATATATCTTGCTGACGCGCACCCGCATCGGCGAATACATCTACATCCTGGGGGATAATCCCATAGCCGCCCGTTTGGCCGGCGTCCCCACTGAACGCATCACCGTGCTCGTTTACGCTCTGTCGGGGCTCTGCTCAGCCCTTGCTGGACTGGTGCTGATCGCCCGGCTGGACTCAGCCCAGCCGGTGATCGGTATGGGCTATGAATTTAATGCGATTGCGGCGGTGGTTGTAGGCGGAACCAGCTTTTCCGGCGGGGAGGGTGGCCTGGCCGGCACCCTGCTCGGCGCCCTGTTGATCGAAACACTCAATAACGGACTGAACCTGTTGAACGTCTCATCTCTCTGGGAGCAGGTTTTCAAAGGTGGAGTGATCGCGCTGGCGCTACTTTTGTATAAATCGTTAAGTCGTCCCTCGCGATAATGGTGCCATCATTCACCGCGAAGGACGCCGGAGAGGAGGTCAATCTGTACAATCCACATATTCTTAATATCAATCACAAATCTACATCTAACCTTGTAAGGAGGAGGACTTTATGAAACGCTCCATTTTAGCAATAAATGTCCTATTGGTCGGTATGCTTTTGCTGGCGGCTTGCGCGCCGAAAGCTACTCCGACCACCGCTCCCACCACTGCCCCAGCCGAGAAAACCCTGGGTCTGGTACTGTCCACGCTGAACAATCCATTCTTTGTAACCTTGCGTGACGGCGCCCAGAAGGCAGCCGATGCGGCCGGCGTCAAGCTGGTAGTAGTCGACGCCCAGGACGACTCGGCCAAGATGACCGCCGGCATCGAGGACCTGATCAACAAGAAGGTCTCCGCCCTGCTGATCAATCCCACCGACGCTGATGCGGTCGTCCCCAGCGTGCAGAAGGCAAACGCCGCCAACATCCCCGTCTTCACCGTGGACCGCGGCGCCAACGGCGGGGTCGTGGTCAGCCACATCGCCTCCGACAACGTGGCTGGCGGCAAGATGGCGGCAGAGTTCCTCTGCAAGGCCCTCAATGGCAAAGGTAAGGTGGTCGAACTGCAGGGCATCGCCGGCACTTCCGCCGCCCGTGACCGCGGTCAGGGTTTCGACGACTACATGAAGAATAGTTGCACCGGCGTCACCATCGTCGCCCAGCAAACGGCCGACTTCAACCGCGACAAGGGCCTGACCGTCTTCGAGAACATCCTCCAGGCCCAGCCGCAGATCGACGGCGTCTTCGCCCACAACGATGAGATGGTCCTGGGCGCCATCCAGGCGGCCGAATCCGCCAAGCGCACCGGCATCGTCTTCGTCGGCTTCGACGCCATTGACGACGCGGTCAAGGCAGTCAAGGATGGCAAGCTGGCCGCCACTGTCGCCCAACAGCCCGCCCTGATGGGTCAGATGGCTGTCGAGACAGCGGTTAAATACCTGAACGGCCAGCAGGTCGAGAAGTACATCCCGGTGGCCCTCTCGCTGGTCACACCTGAATCGCTGGGAGTGACCGTCCCCACCCAACCTGCAGCCAAAGAAATCACCCTGGGCCTGGTGCTGTCCACGCTGAACAATCCATTCTTTGTAACCTTGCGTGACGGCGCCCAGAAGGCAGCCGATGCGGCCGGCGTCAAGCTGGTAGTAGTCGACGCCCAGGACGACTCGGCCAAGATGACCGCCGGCATCGAGGACCTGATCAACAAGAAGGTCTCCGCCCTGCTGATCAATCCCACCGACGCTGATGCGGTCGTCCCCAGCGTGCAGAAGGCAAACGCCGCCAACATCCCCGTCTTCACCGTGGACCGCGGCGCCAACGGCGGGGTCGTGGTCAGCCACATCGCCTCCGACAACGTGGCTGGCGGCAAGATGGCGGCAGAGTTCCTCTGCAAGGCCCTCAATGGCAAAGGTAAGGTGGTCGAACTGCAGGGCATCGCCGGCACTTCCGCCGCCCGTGACCGCGGTCAGGGTTTCGACGACTACATGAAGAATAGTTGCACCGGCGTCACCATCGTCGCCCAGCAAACGGCCGACTTCAACCGCGACAAGGGCCTGACCGTCTTCGAGAACATCCTCCAGGCCCAGCCGCAGATCGACGGCGTCTTCGCCCACAACGATGAGATGGTCCTGGGCGCCATCCAGGCGGCCGAATCCGCCAAGCGCACCGGCATCGTCTTCGTCGGCTTCGACGCCATTGACGACGCGGTCAAGGCAGTCAAGGATGGCAAGCTGGCCGCCACTGTCGCCCAACAGCCCGCCCTGATGGGTCAGCTGGCCGTCGAGACAGCGGTTAAATACCTGAACGGCCAGCAGGTGGAGAAGTACATCCCGGTGGCCCTCTCGCTGGTCACTAAGGACACGGTGCAATAACCGGTCGATAAAAAGCCGGCTCCCGGAGCTTCCCCTGCCGCCGGGAGCCGGTGCCTGAGAGCGTCATGACAACTCCCTCTTATCGACTGCGTGTCGAGCACATCTCCAAAAGCTTCCCGGGCGTCCAGGCGGTTCATGATGTTACTCTGGAGGCCTATCCGGGGGAAATTCTGGCCCTGGTCGGTGAGAACGGCGCCGGGAAGACTACATTGATGAACATCATAAACGGAGTCTTCCCTGCCGATGAAGGACACATCTACCTGGATGGCAGTTTGGTCAACATCGATTCACCCCGCCGTGCACTGGATCTGGGCATCACCATGATCCACCAGGAGCTCGCTCTAATCCCTCAACTCTCTGTTGGGCAAAATATCTATTTAGGGAGGGAACCGCGCAGACGATGGCGAGTGTTTATAGATTGGAAACGACTCTATGCTGATGCCCAGACTGAGTTGCAACGGTTGGGCCTGGACATCCCAGTACGTGCCCAAATCGCGGACCTACCGATCGCTCAACGTCAACTTGTGGAGATAGCCAAGGCGCTTTCTTATCAGGCGCGTCTGATCGCATTGGATGAGCCCACCAGCGCATTGACCGAGCGAGAGACTGAAGTTTTATTTGGCTTGATGCGCTCCCTCCGTGTACAGGGAGTTACCCTGATTTACATCTCCCACCGCCTGGAAGAGGTGTTTGAGATTTCGGACCGCATCGCCGTCATGCGCGATGGGCAACTGGTTGGCATTGCCCGCACCCGTGAGTTGGACCCCAATCGTGTCGTTCAAATGATGGTCGGGCGCGAGCTGCGCGAATTCTTTCCCAAAACCAGTGTCAAGCGCGGCCGGCTGGTCATGCAGGCCAGAGGCTTGCGCTGCAATCCGCAATTGAAATACGCCGACCTGGATTTGTACGCTGGCGAGATTGTTGGATTGTACGGCCTGGTGGGCGCCGGCCGTACCAACCTGGCTCGCGTTCTGTTTGGGGCAGATCGGTTGGAGGCCGGTGAGATTCGCTTCGAAGGCACCCCAGTTCAGATCCGTTCACCACGCGATGCGATCCGCCTAGGGATCGGCTTTGTCCCAGAGGACCGCAAGTCACAGGGGTTGTTCCTCGGCCAGAGCGTTCGCACCAACACAGCCGTTAGCCTCTTTGACCGCTTCTCGCGCCTGGGATTTATCTTATACCGGAAGGTCGAAGCCATGGTGCGGAAGATGGTGCGCCGTTTGGATGTGCGCACCCCCAGCCTGGCGCAGCGCGTGGGCAATCTCTCAGGCGGTAATCAGCAAAAAGTGGTCATTGCCCGCTGGTTGTCGCTCAATCCAAAGGTGCTTATCCTTGACGAGCCCACCCGCGGAGTGGATGTGGGTGCCAAGGCCGAGATCCATGCCCTGATGGGGGACCTGGCCGCGCAGGGCATGGCCATCCTCATGATTTCCTCAGAATTGCCAGAGATCTTAGGCGTGAGTGACCGTATCCTGGTGATGCGCGAAGGGCGTATCGAAGCCGAGTTCAGCCGCGCACAGGCTAGCCAGGATGCCATCATGCAGGCCGCCACCGGCCAGAATCATAATGAGAGGCACCAATGAGACAGACACATTTGCCGGGTAATGGCTCTTCCATCGCCCAGCGCCTGTCAATTGGACTGCGGCGCGGCAGCGTTTTCGTCATCCTGCTTATCATCATGGCGCTGCTATCGCTTCAATCCGGCGAATTTCTGACCGCCAACAACCTGCTGACCATCGCATTACAAACTTCGATCATCGCCCTGGTGGCCATCGGCATGACGTTCACTATCATCACTGGAGGGATCGATCTGTCGGTCGGTTCAGTGGCAGCGCTGGCTGGCGCAATCGCCGCTGGCCTGACCACTCGCAATCATTTCGGCACATATCCCGCCTTCCTGATTACGTTGGGGATGGGCGCGTTCATCGGCCTGGTGAATGGAGCGTTGATCGTCTACGGCAACATTCCACCCTTTGTGGCAACACTGGCTATGATGGCTGCCGCACGCGGCCTGACCCTGGTCTATACCCAGGGGCGGCCGATTTCGGGGCTAGATTCATCCTTCACCTTCTGGGCCAGCGACACAGTTATTGGCATCTCAATGCCGGTTATCATCCTGGCCGTGATCGGCCTGGTCGCCTACCTGGTCCTCAGCCAGACGAGTTTCGGTCTGTACGTTTATGCGATCGGCGGTGGAGAAGAAACCGCCCGCCTGGCAAGCATACCTACCCGGCGCGTAAAAATCGGGGTGTATATAATCAGCGGGCTGCTAGCGGCTCTTACGGGCATCCTGCTGGCGGCACGCCTGTGGTCGGCCCAGCCCAACACCGGTGTGGGCATGGAATTAGACGCCATTGCCGCCTCTGTTCTGGGCGGCAGCAGCCTGGCGGGTGGCTCAGGGGGCATCGGGGGCACGATCGCGGGGGCTTTCATCATCGGCGCCCTCTCCAACGGTTTGAATCTGTTGGAAGTGCCTTCGTACAATCAACAGGTGGTCAAGGGGCTGGTATTCATCGTTGCTGTGCTGCTGGACTACTTCCTCAAACGCAGGGCTCGGCTTCAATCCGGCGCAGGGGATTGACCCAGCTCATTCCCGCCCGGCGGCCAGCAGTCTGGCCAGCTCGGCCACGGTCGCCGTCTGCAGCTCACGACGATATTGCTCTTCCATTTCCTTCTGGTAAATTTGCGCGATTTCTTGCAGCCTGGCGCGGCGTTCGTCCTCCGTCAGGGTTGGATCGCATTGGATGGCGTCGCGCTCTGGATGCCGGGCGAGCCATGCCTGCCTCCACAGGTGCGCGGCTTGCGGCCGCTCCACCCACGTGCCGATTTCCTCGAATTTTTTATCGAGGAATGTGAATACGGGAATCGTGTGAATCCCTCTCTCTTCATAGTACAGCCTCAGATCAGCGCATTCGTGACGGATGAAGAAGCGCATGTCCATGCCGGGGATGCTGTCCACGACCCTGACCAGGATCGGCACATTCATCAAAGAATCGCCGCACCAATCTTCAGTCATAACCAGAACGTGGGCCGCCCTGTTCAGGCCCGTCAACATCCCCCGCTGGGCCGGAGTGAGCGTCACTTCCGCCAGGCGACGGCGCATGTCTTCGGCTTTGTGCTTCATTCGTAACACAAACTGGTCCAGGTTCAGTCCTGTTTCCCATTTTTCAGGCGACATTGGCAAGGCCGGTTGCACCATTTCTATTCCCTTTGTCATAATAGATATTACCGAGCGATTTATAGCGCTTCTTTCAGAAAATGCATAGAGATTGCGAAAGAGAATACCCCCGTTCAGTTTTCTATTGGCACGTTATTTGATAAAATACAAAACGCCTGGATTTCTCAATACGACTGACGTTCCTGTATTGACTGGTGCCCGAATAATCCGAACGACGTCGGGAACTTTTCTTGACATGTTGGTTGCGGCCAGCCGCGTTTGTAATTCCATCCCGCATTCGATGGGTGGATGAGGAACGGCAGTATCTTCTCAATGCGAACGCGGCTATTCGACCCCCGGGGCTGTCAACCAGTCTGGACAAGCTTGGGGGTTTTAGAGGTTGGTAATGAGACCATCCAGAAACGGACTGGACGGCCCTTATCGTTACAATGTGCGGCGACTGTGACAACCACGCCGATTCGGGTGGATTGGGATAATGTGAACCCTTGCCCCTCCAAGAACGGCTGCGGGTTCCGGGTTGCAGGACGTTCCCGCCCTGGGCACGAATGGGCGACAGCTTTTTGGGTGGATTATGCGCATGGCGACTGCCACTTCGATGATCATCTCCTTGCTAGCCTTCTTATTCTACAGCGGGCTGCTGGGCGTCGTCGTAGCGCGCAATGGGCGCACCCGCGTCGCCCAATCCTTCCTTGCTTACCTGGCATCCATGATCGTGTGGAGCTTCGGCTCCTTCATGTTATTTGCCAATACAGGTTTCATGGATGCGTTGTTCTGGAATCGCTTCCTGGTGATCGGCTCGATGGCTATGCCGATCGCTTTTTTTGCCTTCGTGCGCAATTTCTTGATGCGCGATTGGCGCGAATGGCTCTACACCGGCTATATCCTCTACGCGGCTACTCAGATCGCCAACCTGCTTGGCATGGTTATTCAGGATGCTCACATTGTTGACGGGGAAGTCCAGAATGTTTACGGCCCGGCTATTTTTGTCACCGTTATCTCGTGGGTATTCTTCATCGGCTTTTCGACCATTAGTCTGATCCACGAATACCGCCATACCACCGACGCATCTTACCGCAACCGCCTGAAATATTTGCTGGTCGTCATCCTCTTGATCTTCATCGGCAGTCTGACCAACGCCACCGCGCTCAGCGTCTTTCCCGTTGATATTGGCTTCAATGTGCTGGCGGCGGCGCTGATCGCCTACGCCCTATTTCGGCATCAACTCCTGGACATCAATCTCGTCTTTCGCACCGGGCTGCTCTATTCGATCCCGACCGTATTGATCGGCACCGCCTATTTCCTGATCATCAGCCTGGCGCTGCACATCTTCCAGCATTTAACCGGTCTGAACATTTTTCTCATATCGCTGGCCGTAGCCATCCTCACCGCGCTGGCCGCCCAACCCATGCGGGACGGCATCCAGGTGTGGCTCGACCGTCTGTTTTACCGTGAGAAATTCGACTCATCCCGCATGGTGCAGCGAGTGAGCCGCGCCGCCGCCGAGACTCTCCATCTGGATGAGCTAACCGGCATGATCCTACGCGAGGTCACCACGACTCTCCACTTGCCGCGCGCAGCGTTCATCTTGCGCCGACAGGAGAGCCGCGTGTTCTATCTCGGCCCCAGCCTGGGAATCGAGCCGAAACCCAGCCTCTATCTAAGGAGTGACCACCCGCTGATTCTCGCCTTAAGCGAAAGAAACCGACCGGTGAACCGTCACCAGTTCGATGTCATGCCCCAGTTCCGCGCCCTGTGGAAACGGGAGCGCGCCGAGCTAGAAGCTTTGAACATGGAGCTGTACGTCCCGTTGATGGCGAAAGGCGAGCTGGTGGGTATTTTCGCTCTGGGGCCAAAACTCTCCGGCCTGTCCTTCTCCCAGGACGAACAGGACACCTTCGTCACCCTGGCCGATCAGATCGCCATCACCATCCTGAATGCGATGCTCTTCGACGCTGAGGGGAGACGCCGCCGTGAAGCGGAAGCGCTGCAGATGGCGCTGGCCGAGCTGACCTCTGCGTTGGACCTGCAGGAAGTGTTGAACGGCTTAATCGGCTATCTGGACAGCGTGATCCCCTTCGACAGCGCCTGCGTTTTCCTCCTGCGCGGCGACCGGCTGCTGGCGATGGCCGCTCGTGGATTCCCGGACCCGGCTGCGGTGATCAATAAATCTTACCCACTGGAAAAAGATCTTCTGTTCCAGGAAATCCAGAGGACCCGCCGGCCGCTGGTCATCGAAGACGTCCAGAAAGACGTGCGTTATCAGGCCTACGGCGGCAGCCATCAAACCCGCAGTTGGATGGGGTTGCCCCTCATCGTGCGTGGGACGGTGATCGGTCTGCTCACCATGGATAGTTATACCCCCGGGACGTACACCAACGCTGACGTAGTAGCCCTGGCGCAGGCGTTCGCCAATCACGCCGCGGTGGCGGTGGAAAACGCGCGCCTCTTCCAGGTGGAGCGCGAGCAGCGCTATCTGGCCGAAGCCCTGCGCGAGATTGGCACCTTGTTGAGCGAGTCGCTGGACTTCGACCATGTTTTGAACCTGCTGCTGGATCAGGTTGCCAGATTGGTCCCCTACGATGCGGCGAACATCAAGCTGGTGGAGGACGGCATCCTGCGTGTGGCGCGCTGGCGCAATTACGAGCGCTTCGGCGATGAGGCGGTCGCCGCGATCCAGAATCTTTCCTGGGATATGCCCAGCCACCCCGTTCTGCGCCGCCTGGTCGAGACCCGTGCGCCGATTATCCTGGCAGATGTGACCATGGAGCCGGATTGGCCGGAGGGCCCTCTGCCAACCCGCTCTTGGCTGGGCGTGCCGATCGTCCTTCAGGAGCGCGTCATCGCGGTATTTTCGCTCTATAAGCTCGAGCCGGATTTCTACCGGCCCGAGCACGCCAATTTGCTCTCCATATTCGCCGGACAGGCCGCCTTGGCCATCCAGAACGCCAGCCTGTATCGCGAGGTGCGCCGTCTGGCCATCACCGATGAGCTGACCGGTATCATCAACCGCCGCCATCTCTTCGAGTTGGGCGAACGCGAGTTGAATCGCGCTTTGCGTTTCAACCGTCCACTGTGTGTGGTCATGTTAGATCTGGACCATTTTAAGGATATCAACGATCGTTACGGTCATGCCGTCGGAGATCAGGTGCTGCGTGCGGTGGCCGAACGCTGCAAGCAGAACCTGCGCGAGTTCGATCTGGTCGGGCGTTATGGTGGGGAAGAGTTCGTCATCATCCTCCCCGAGACGACCTTAATGGATTCTCGGGGCATCACCGAGCGGGTACGGGAATGCATCGCCGCCACGCCGATCGAGACGACCGCCGGTCCGCAGCAGATCACTGTCAGCCAGGGGGTGGCAGCCCTCGATCCGCAGGTACCCAACCTGGCCGCGTTGATCGACCGCGCAGACCGGGCCATGTATGCCGCCAAGCACCAGGGAAGAAATTTCGTCTGCACGTACAGCGAAACACCGCTCTTGGGCTGAACCGACTGGCCCCAGTTGGAATGCTCCTTCATCATCTCGTCTGGGAGGAAAACCATCCATGCCGCACCAGAAAGTGATCGTAGAGGCCTTCACCGAGATGGCTCCAAAATATGAGCAAACGGTGGACAGCGAGCTGCGACGTTTTTGGGGTTGGAGTTACCAGAGTTTTATCGAGAATTTGATCCGCGCCGCCGATTTGCGCGAGGAAGACGCCGTGCTGGATGTGGCCACCGGGACAGGCGTGATCCCCGCGAAAATCTTGAGCCTTGGGAAACATACCGGTCGGATTGTGGGTCTCGACATCACCCTGGCCATGCTGGAGAGGGCCAAAACGAGGCTGGATGATCCAGCCGCAGGCCGCCAGGTTGATCTGTCTTGCGCCTCGGCCATGGCCATGCCCTATCGCGGCGAGTCGTTCGACGTGATCTTGTGCGCGCTGGCCACCCATCACCTGGACGTGCCCACCGCGCTGGCCGAAATGAAGCGCATCCTCAAACCGGGCGGCCGCCTGGCCATCGCCGATGTAGGCGGAGCGCGCTTCTGGCGGTTTCCGCCGATCAGCTGGCTAATCCGCCTGCTCACCTTTCTCTATTTTCTTCCCAAGGAGGGCTTCGCCCGCGCCCGAAGCGAGGCGGGGGCGCTTTCGAACGTTCGCACTGCGGAGGAATGGCAGGGTCTGTTGACCAACCTCGGATTTACGGAGGTCTCCGCAACCAAGCTGTCCACCCAATCTATCCTCTCGCCTTCGCCGCTTTTGCTGCGGGGAATGAGACAATCTACGGAGGGCTGACGTGTCTACGGCGATCGAGCTTCTTAAGCAGGGCCGCAAAGCGGAGTTGTGGACGAAGTACTGCGGTTTCCTCGATCTGACCATCGAGGAATTCATGCAAATTCAGGAGCGCCTGCTCCTGGAACAGATCGACCTCATCCACAAGAACCAGGTGGGCCAAAAGTTCCTGCGGGGAAAAATCCCCACCAGTGTGGATGAGTTCCGCCGTATCGTGCCGATCACGACCTACGAGGACTATCAGGAATTCTTTGACGACGAGCGCGATCGGGCTGCCTATCCGGACGCGTACATCTGGTCGCACACTTCTGGCCGCTCGGGCGGCTGGAAGTGGGTGCCCTACACCGAGCAGGCGTACCGCCGCCTGGGGGAGCGCGTACTGGCTGGCGTCATCCTGGCCATGGCTCGCGAGAAAGGCGAGGTTCGTCTGGAAGAAGGGGACATCCTGGTGACCAACACACCGCCGCGCCCCTATATCAGCGGGGTGACCCTGCGGGCGTTGGCCGAAGAGTTTAACTTTACCTTCATCCCCTCCGAAGACGAAACGGAAGCCATGGACTTCCAGAAGCGCATCGAGATGGGCTTCGAGAAAGGTCTAGAGACCGGCATCGACATTCTCGGCTCCATGTCGGCTGTGCTGGTGAAAATGGGCGAGCGCTTCGCCGAAGGGGCGCGCAATACGCGCTTCTCGAGTCAAATGTTGCGCCCAAAGGTGGCCTTCCGATTGATACGCGGCTACCTGCGCAGCCGCCTCGAACGCCGCCCCATGCTCCCCAGAGACCTCTGGCATTTGAAGGCGTTGCCGTGCGGCGGCGCAGACACTGCCATTTACAAGGATAAAATCGAGTATTACTGGGGCCTCGAGCCTTACGAGCAATATGGCTGCACCGAAGAAGGAGCCATTGCCACCCAGGCCTGGAACAAGAAATACATGACCTTTTTCCCCGATGGCGCCTTTCTGGAATTCATCCCCGCCGAGGAGTGGTCCAAGTGGCGTCTTGATCCGACCTATGTGCCATCAACCGTGCTCTTCAATGAGGTCGTCCCGGACAAGCGCTACGAAGTGGTCATTACCAATTTTTATGGCAAGCCCCTCTTGCGCTACCGCACCTACGATATCGTCCGCTTCCCCGAAATGGAGGATAAAGACGCTGGCATCCGCCTGCCGCAAATGGCCTTCGTCGGACGCACCGCCGATTTCATCGACCTGGCTGGTTTTACCGGTCTGATCGACGAGCGGATGGTCTGGCAGGCGATCATCAACGCGGGCATTCCCTACCAGGATTGGGCCATGCGCAAAGAGACCCAGGACGGCGAGCCTTATCTGCGCCTGTATATCGAGCCGATGGGAAATCTGGACGCCGAGACCATTCAAAACCGGGTTCATGATGAGATGAAGGCGCTGAACAGCTTCTACGCCGATTACGAGAACATGATCGAAAAGCACGCATTGAAGGTCACCCTGCTCAAGCCGGGAACCTTCCGCGCCTACATGGCCGAAAAAGCCGCTTCTGGCGCAGATCTTGCACACATGAAACCACCTCATATGAATCCCTCCGATGATATGGTGGAGATGTTATTGCGCCTGAGCAGGGATGGATCGGGTTAGACCAGGAGGGACAGTAGTATGAGGCGGGGCTCCAGAGCATGGTCGCTTACGCCTCAACGATCATATCATTCATAGCCTTCCTGTATTACAGCGCATTGCTGTTCATCATTTGGAGGCAGGATATTCGCAGCCGGGTGCGTTTGTATTTCGGCCTGTTCCTGCTTTCCATGATGATCTGGTCCTTCGCCGCCTTCATGATGTTTTCCGGCCTGGATCTGATGGACGCGCTTTTCTGGAACCGCGCGTTGGTCATCGGATCCACTTTTATGCCCATCTCCTTCTTCGGTTTCGTTTCCGCCTTCATCCTGAAGGACCGGCGCATCTGGCTGTATCTGGGATTTGTGCTCTACGTGCTGATCCAGATTACCAACGTCCTCGGACTGCTGATAACCAAAGCGGAGGTGGTCAACGGCTGGCTTTTGAATCAATATGGTCCGGCTCTGGCCCTTTCCGGCTTCAGCTGGATGTTTTTCATCGTCTTTTCTACCTTTGACCTGGTGGTGGAATATCGTAAAGCCCGCGACTTTCAGTACCGCAACCGGCTGCGCTACCTGCTGCTCGTCGGCCTGGTCATCTTCCTTGGCACGCTGACCAACCTCCACCCGGTGCTCATGAAATTTCCCTCCGACGTGGCGCTCAACATCGTTTCCGCGATGTTGATCACCTTCGCTATCCTGCGCCATCAACTTCTGGACATCACCGTGGTGGTGCGCAGAAGTCTTTTCTACTCCATCCTCACCGCGCTGATCGGCGCCAGCTATTACCTGGTTATCCTCGCCTCCATTCGGCTGTTCCCGAATCTGACCTCACCGGGTCTGTTCGTGCTGGCCCTGGTGGTCGCCTTCATCACCGCCCTGGCTGCCCAACCGCTGCAAGAACGGGCTCAGGGTTTGATCGACCGGCTATTCTTCCGCGAGAAATACGACGCCACTCTGATGCTTCAGCGCGTCAGCCGCACCGCGGCATCCGTCCTGGAGGTCGATAAGCTGGCTCACATGATCCTCGCGGAGGTGACCAATACCCTGCACATGCGCCGGGCGGTGATCTTCCTCAAACGCGAAGAGACCCAGCAATTCCTGACTGTGGCTGCCCAGGGCTTTGAATCCAGCCTAAATCTTCGCCTGGATGGCGGCCATCCGATCGTGCAGGCCCTCGAAGACATGGACCGCCCATTGGATCGCGCCGACCTGGCGGTGCTGCCTCAGTTGCGCGGCCTGTGGGAGAAGGAACGCGAAGCGTTAGAGCTCATCGGCGCTGAGCTGTTCATCCCTCTCAAGGTCAAGGGCCAGCTCGTCGGCATATTCGCCACCGGTCCAAAACTATCCGGCGAGGATTACTCTCCAGACGACCATCTCACCCTGACCACCCTCGCCAATCAGACCGTAGTGGCCTTCGAAAACGCCCGCCTGTACAGCGCTGAACAGTCCCGCCGCGAGGAATTGGACGCGCTCTATCGTCTGAACCGCCAGCTCGTTGCCACAGACGAGGTCGCTGTTGTACTGGAAGCCACCGTGCGGCAGGCGGTGGAAAGCGTGCACGTGACTTTCGCGCGGGCGTTGGTGTTGAAAGAGGACGGCAGCCTGGTTTGCCAGGCTGCCTATCCGATCACCGAGCTGGGCAAGACGCTGGCGGTCGGCCGGGTTGAACCCGATGCGGCCATGCCGCACTACCGCAAGGCGCTGGCCAACGGCGCGCCGCTGCTGCTCCATGCAACCCAGCCAGACCTGGACGATGCTGCGATTACTGCCATCTTCCTCGAGATCGCCGCCAGCGTTTGCCTCGCGCCGTTGACCTTCGGCGATCGCGCCATTGGAATCCTGCTTCTGGGCGAGCGGCGCAGCGCCAGTCGCGAGCCTTTCGACGCCGATAAGATGCGCCTGATCGCCGCCATCGCCGATCAGGCAGCCAGCGCCCTCCAACGCTCCTACCTCCATGAGCAAATGGAAAACAATTTCGTCGAAACCGTTCTGGCGCTGGCAAACGCCATGGACGCGCGGGATACCTATACCGGTAATCACAGCCAGCGTCTGGCAATCCTCGCCGAAATCGTTGGACGCAAGTTGAATTTCAGCGAAGAGGAGATCCAGGCCTTGCATTGGGCCGCCTTGCTGCACGACATCGGCAAGATCGGCGTTCCGGATGAAATCTTGCGCAAGCCTGGCCCGCTAACCAGCGAAGAATGGACCATCATGAAACGCCATCCGGATATCGGCGCGCGCATCGTCGCCCCGGTGAAGAAGCTGAAAGATGTGGCCCCCATCATCCGCGCCCACCAGGAGCGCTATGACGGCACCGGCTACCCCGACGGGTTGAAAGGCGAGGAAATCCCGATCGCCGCCCGCCTGCTGGCGGTCGTGGACGCTTACGGCGCCATGACCGACGAACGCGTCTACCGCCGGTCCCTCAGCCATGAGGAGGCCGTGCGGGAGCTGCTGCGCAACCGAGGCACCCAGTTCGACCCCCTTATGGTCGATGTTTTCCTGAAAGTCCTCGAAGAAGAAGGTTTAAATGCGGACGTTCTCGCCCGCATGGGCACCCGACCGCTCCAGCTCCCCCAATCAGGGCTCACGCACAAGAAAAGACAATAAACACCCGGGGTGGGCCTTTCACGTGGGCAGGAAGCCCCGCCCGTTATAACGTTTTCTGGCAACGATCCTTTACCCACTCTGGTCGTCGAGACCTGGCCAGATCAGATTTCCTTCCATATCGAAGGCGAGCGGCCTCGGCGGCCCAAGTATTTCGAGCAGCGGGTTCACCGCCGCCTCTTCCATCAGCGCCGGGGAAGCCCACAGCACATCCAGCGTCAGCGTGTCGCGGATCATCACCATCCTGACCTGATCGGGCGGCGCACCGAAGAGCCCTGCTTCGATCACCTCCCGGTCATTGGCCAGCGTGAGGGGTATCTTGGCCCCGCTCAGATTGTGCGCCGCCAGGCAATTCGTGTATGTGGCTTTGAAGTCGATCTTATCCCGCAGCCGGCGCGAGATCAGGTCGGCATGGCCGACGCCGATGGCGTTGCCATGGCTATTTTCGCTCAGATCCAGGGCTGCCAGCACCGATATGCGCGGTTCAACCGGTCCGCCATTGCGCCGCCACATCCCAACCACGTTCAGGTCCATGCCTGTTCCGCTGATGTCTTTGCCGATCCTCTGCACCACCAGCAGGTCGATCGGCTCGAAGGGGATGCGCGGGCTGAGTCGGCGGGCCAGGTCAAGCAGCGCCGGTTCCTCCGCTTCCAACTGCTCGGCGGGTAGCACGGCGATCTTCGCCGGCTCATGCTTCCCGTTCTCGACGATGCCCACCCCGCCGATTACCGGCAGCTTCTCCAGGATCACTCGTGCGGCCGCCGGGATCGCCTCAGCCAGCCCCCACGTGTGGATCACCTCCGCGCCGCGCTGCTTGCCGAAGCCCACGCTGAGCATCTTGAGTAACCCACTCTCGTATTTTCCGCGGAAGGAGGTGTGCGGCTTGATCCGGTTGACTACCAGGATGGCATCCATTTCGGCCGCATGGCGGTCGAAGTACACCGGCATCCCCACCGCCGTGCGTCCCAGTTCGACCACCTCCATCGAACTGAGGATCGGCGCTCCCAGGCGCTCCTCGCTGAGGCCGTAATCCTCGATCACCCGCCGCTGCCCTTCGGGCGTACCGCCGCCGTGGCTGCCCATGGCCGGCACCAGGTACGGCTGCGCACCCAGCGCGCGCAGCTCCGCGACCACCGCGGCAACCACCTCGCGGTAAGCGCTGATTCCGCGGCTGCTGACCCCCACCGCCACCCGCATTCCCGCGCGAACCCGCTCCTGCAGCGGCAGATTCCGCAGCCCGGCGCGCACCGCCGCGTCCACGTCCTCCACCCGCTCCTCAGACACCTTCTGACGCACCGGCGCCAGCGGCGGGATCAACGCGGAGATCGGCCCGCCAGACCCGGTCTTTCCGCGTGACTTCCTGGTCGATGCGCGTTTTGAACTGGTCATTTCAGGTTTCCCCATCCGACGGCTGAATTCCGCCAGAGGCGGCGATGATTGCCAAAGCCTCACGGGGCAACTTTCACCTACTCCCGCCCGCCTATTTTACCCCCGCTCCTTTACCCATTCCTGCGCGCAGCGCCTGGTTTTTTCGCGACCCTCCAGTCCACCCGAATTAACGCCCGCTGGCGATGCCAGCCTGATAGTCCATTAATTCTTTTGCGCCTTTTCCGCTCCAGCGCCATGAGGGCATCGCGAAAGGCGGAAATTTTTCCTTTCACTTGAAACTCGCTCCAAATCCCGCTATAGTAACAATGGAGCGACCATAGTGCAATCCATCAGGAGGCTGCCCATGTTCAAGAATATCCTCCTCACCTATGACGGCTCGGAGCACGCCCGCAAGGCCGCCGCACTGGCCGGGGAGCTCGCCCGCCAGAACCCCGGCTGCACCCTGTGGGTGGTCACCGTGGTGGACCCGGTGCCCACCGAGTTGCAGGAGCCTTACCTCAGCCAGCTCATTGCCGAGCGCAGCGTCGCTGGCCAGAAGCGCATCGACGAAGCCCTCGAGCTGGTCGGACAGGTGCCGCAGGCCAATCGTGAGCTGCTCTTCGGCTCCCCGGCAGAAAGCATCGTCAGCGTGGCCGAAACGCGCGGCTGCGATCTGATCGTGATGGGAACGCGCGGCCTGGGTCCATGGCGCGGCCTCCTGCTCGGCAGCCAGACCCAGAAAGTCATCAGCATGGCCCCCTGCCCGGTGCTGGCGGTTAAATAATCGTCTGCGCCTTTGCTCCTCAGCGCTTCGTGGGCAGCGGCGATAAACGGATTGTTTCTCCCGCCAGGCGGTGCGCCCAGCGGATCGGCTCCGCCAGCCGGTGCCGCGGGCTGCACGCGAGCGTATACTCGATCGCCGCCTCCAGGCTGACTCGATTTCCCACCGACACGAACACAGGTCGCACCCCGGCCTGCACGCGCAGTACCGCGCCGATCACTTCGCCACCGTCCATCAGTCGCGACCAATCCCCTCGCGCCGGACCCGGCTGCTCATATTCCCCGATGAGGCGCGATTTGGCCACGCCGATGGTGGGGATGCCGCTCGCTACCCCCAGATAACATGCCAATCCGAAGCGTCGTGGGTGCGCCAGCCCGTGCCCATCCACCAGCAGCAAGTCAGGGCGCCCGCGCAGGCGCTCCAACGCTGACAGCATCAACGCTCCCTCGCGCAGCACCAGCAGCCCGGGGATGTAAGGATGAGGCGGGGCGGCCGCCTCCATCCCGCCGCCGACCGTGGCCGCCTCGATTAATTTCAGCTCCGGAAAGGAGAGCATCACCGCAGCGGCCGCCGCCCGATGGGCCCCCCGCGCGTAGCCCACGTCGAGACCCGCC
>Ga0207433_10007987_pt1 | contig 17419 bp, 7 predicted proteins | sample YelNatPaOPGAMG01_FD_187559 | JGI IMG/M metagenome (GOLD analysis project Ga0207433, IMG submission 187559) | Hot spring thermophilic microbial communities from Obsidian Pool, Yellowstone National Park, USA - OP-RAMG-01 (SPAdes) (version 3) | ecosystem: Environmental > Aquatic > Thermal springs >... | reverse complement strand
TAAGCACACAAAGGGCTGAGGATTTAGGGCTGGTTGAGTCTGGTGATATTATTGAGGTTGAGGGTTTTATGCATGGTGATGAGCCCAAGCAATGGAATTTATTCCGTGATGCGATTGAGCCGCCGGTCCGGGTGACGATTGACAGTGCGATTGTGTTTAAGGATGGCAATAGAACTGCCTATGCCTTGCCGAATGAGAATAATGTGATTGAAACCGCCGGGGATTCATTATTCCTCAAGGGCAGAACCAATTGCTATTTTTTGGCAAATGCGGATTTCTCATTTTCTCGAGAAATTGAGAAAGTTGTGTTTGTAGGTATTTCAAGTATTGACTTGTTTAATTTGGAAAATATAATAAATTAAGGGAGGCGTGATGAGAAAAGTTTTTATTGGTTTGATTGGTTTAATGATAATTTTTGTTGCGTGCATAAGGCATTGGGAAGAGGAATGGGTTGGTTATACGGCACCAAATTGGACAAGTGACAACAAGATAATTTTTATGAAAAATCATTATATTCAAAAATATGAAAAGAACACTCTGTTGGGTTCAGTGAATCAGGTTGGCGGTCATCAGGAGATATTTGTTTGTGAGATAGATGTTGATGGGAGCAATTTTCGTGAGGTTTGTAAGATTGTTGATGAGGACTTTGAAAGGGGTCCTAATTACGAGCCTGCTTCAACATCAAGTTGGGGCGATTGGATAGTGGTGACTATTGAAGATACCTTTCCACAGATTGGGCCGCATGACGGCAGGATGTTTGTCTTAAAGCGTGATGGGAGTAATTTAAAAGAAGTTGGTAGAGGTCTTTACGCTGATATTTCTCCAGACCAAAAGAAATTTGTTTACCAGAAGTTCAACCAAGGTCTCTGGATAATGAATATTGATGGGACAAATAGCCATCCTGTATCTACCGATTCATTAGATGGATTACCTGCGTGGAGCAGTGATGGAGAATGGATAGCTTATGTAAGAAAAGAGGGTTGGAATGATGAAGACCTATGGATAATGGATACCATAGGTAATTTGAAGATGAAAAAGAGAGATGGAACAACAGGTACTCAACCAGATTGGGCACCAGTTGATACTAATGCTTTGGTTTGGGTATATATAATTGTTTACTTATCTGATAACACGACTAGAGGCATTTCTGGAGCTTACCTAAAATGGTCACCCGATGGAAGTCATTTTGTTGGCTACGACCCAAGCAGGAGTATTTATGTAATGAGAGTTGATGGTTCTAACAAATTTTATATAGAACCATAAGAAAGGAGATGGAAATGAAAAGTTCTTTTATTTTAATTTTACTCTGTAGCATGGTTTTTGTTTTGTTTGGAAATTCAAGTCCTTACCGGCCATTTCCAATAATTTGGGTACATGGATTGGGTGGGTCCTCGGGTGATTGGGGTGCTCCAACACGCAATAGGGAAGACTGGATACCTGCCGAGAGTATTAAGATAGGGTCTACCTTTGATAAATTCATCCATTATTATTTTTACCCTTACTATGCAGAGTCGTTAGAAATATGGTATCCTAATCACACCCGTCTTGAGGTGATAAATTTTGATTGGAACAATGGTTCAATTGATGCGGATTCAACCTGGGATGTTTTTCCACCTTATTGTGACCAGCCGGGTCAGGGCTGGGAATTGCGCCAGCGCATCAAGGAGGTGTTAGAAGAATATTACGGTCAAAACTGGCAAAGCGATACATCGGCAAAAGTGATTATTGTTGCCCATTCAATGGGCTGTGCAACTTCAAGGGAGGTTATCCGTGAAGAGCCAAGCCTTGCTAATCATATTAAAAAATTTGTCCTTTTAGATGGTGCAAATAATGGTTCTTATGCGGCTGATGCCTCTTATATCGTTGTCCCGGCGTTGGCAATTGCTGCAATTTATGCACCTACGGTCTGGGGCACCTGGATTCTTGCTGCAGGTAGCGCAGCAACATTTTTTGTGCCGTTAATTACAATGAATGCCTATCATGATGCCACCTGGGATTTGAGGAGTTTTATTACCCTTGGTTTTATTCCGCAATTAAACGAGGCAACCCAGACACCGCCCCCGGGGGTAGAATGGGCATGTTTGGTGGGCAGGGACCCATGGCCCGCAGGGGTAGTAGGTACTACAATGGGGGCGATTGGTGCAGCAATAATTTGGGCTGGTGATTGGGTGCTTGGTGGCGTGGTAATTGCTTCTGGTATTACCCTTGAGTGGTGGAATCACAATTCAGACCTGGTAATTCAGACAAGCAGTCAGGATATTGTCAGGCAGGCCTGTCCTAATTATCAAAGGGAATTGATTGAAGACGATTGCCTTAAACACGCTAATGCACTAAAGAAATGGGAATATATCCGGGATTTTCTTGAGCCGCCATTAGCGGTTTATTTGGATTCGGTTTATACCGAAGAAGGCGTAATACCAATCACTGGTGAGACCGATACGGTTGGGGCAAGGATAACAAAAATTGTCGGTAAGGTGGATGACTACTTTTTAGCCCAGAATAATCTTAAAGTTGTGGTCAACTATGAACATACCTTTGATATCAACTGGCCAAATAATTTGGGCTATGATAGAAATAAGTTTAGAACACCAAACATCAGCAGTGCCGTCCATTTTCAATGGAATCATTTTGATTTTATCTCAAAGAATGTGTCCGGCGATTCAACCATAGAAAGTTATGATGTCTATGTTGCATTGGGCCCGGGTGTCCAGCCTTTAAATCCACCGCTTAAAACTTGTTATGGAAGGATTGATACGACAATCACTATAAAGGTAAATTTTTATGGTGATACACCTTTAGACACAGTTGCTATTTTCGTTGCACCTCCAGATTCTGATTTCAAATTGATTGCCCAAGAGACTTCACCAAGCCTGCCAGAAACACTTGAAATGGATTATGAATTAAGATACGAGGGCGAATATCATATTAAAGCAAGAGCAGTTAGTAATATTGGTCAAGAAGGTTGTGCAGTCTATCCTTTCTGGGTTGATACTACAGCCCCAACTCTATTGGTCTATGAGCCGAAGGCCGAAGATAGCCTTGTCTATTCACCATTAGTTATTGATTCAATGCCGATTTCAATCCATTTTAATGATAATCTTCAAGAAACCTTCAAACAACCAAAAGATAAAGCGATTCATATTCAAATTGCTAAGGTATTGCCCGAGACAGTAATTCTAATCTGGGATACAGTTGTGGTAGATTGCTATTATAAGGTTGAAAAGAGATTCTTCTGGGGCTTTAATAATCATCAAGGTGATGGGAAATATCGGGTGATTGCGCAAATTTCTGATATTGCTGGCAATGAAGCGAGTGATACTTCATATTTTTATATTGATACGACACCACCAGAAATTACCGTCCTTCAGTCTCTCAGCCCAAACCCATTTACTTATGATGACCCATGTATGACATTTATTTTTACAACCAGTGAGTGGACTGAGATTTCGTTGAAATATGTGAATCTTAACGATACAACCAAAGTCTATGAAAGAAGCCTTCTGTTTCCTTATTGGGATATTGATACGAATGGCGTCAGGGATACCCTTTATATTGTGGAATCGGAGAACTGGTATGGTGGTTATCTTCCAGATGGACATTATAGGGCACAAGCATGGGCAAAGGATAAGGCAGGGAATAGAATTGAGATTGATGATTTCGTGATTGAAGATTCATTGATTGTTGATAAGACAAGGCCAATAATAAAAGATTGCTACTGCCAGCCATTTGTGGTAAAGAGGGATAGCGCATACACGACCTTATATTTTGAGCAGAATGAAAGCGAAGATGTTGTAGAGAATAGAAAGGGGCTAACCGCAAAGGTTTATCTTGATACAATTTTTATCTGTTCAACGACAAAAATTGATTATGACTCAACATTTGATGTTAGTGCTCTGGCAAATGGTCCACATACATTCAGGATTGAATCTCAGGATTGGGTTGGAAATAAGAGTTTTTATTCAGCACAGTTTGTTATTGGTTCTTTGGGTAGTGAGATTACCTATCCAGCAGAAGGAGATTCAAATCTTTCAGGAATTATTGTGATAAAGGGATGGGCATCAGACCCGAATCTGGAGAATAGTGAACCGTTCAGTAGATATGAGTTATGGTATAAGAGAAAACCAGAAATACCAAAAGGAGAAGGGGACTTAAAAGGGCAGGATAAGGCAATTGAAGCGAAGAAATTCCAAAATCCAAATCACAAATCCCAAACAAATTCCAAATCAGAAATTCCAAACAACGAAAGAGAAACGGATGAGATTCTGAAACGAGTTCAGAATGACAAAAGAGAAACGGATGAGATTGCTTCGCCCCGAGTTTCGTCGGAACTTGCAATGACAGAAAGTGAAGGTGCAGAAGGCTGGCAGAGTGTGGGGATATGGGTGCCGGAAGGTTATAGAGAACCTGGTGGACCACAAAACCGGTCAATAAAAGAGGTTGTAATAAATTCAACAATTGGTTATTGGGATGTGAGGAGTTTGGTTCCAGGTGATTATATATTGAGACTCACTACATACGAAAAGGGAACAGAAAGTTTGAGTGTTGTTTATCGGAATGTTAAGGTCAAAGGTGGGCTGGGGGGAGAAATCTCAGTAGATACAGTTATTCTATCAATAAAAAGGGGTGAAAAAGCACAAGAGGGCGAGGAAAATGGGAAGACCGGGAGACGGGGAGACACGGAGACCTGGAGACAAAAGGAAGACCGCACAAGTGCGGTCAGTCCAGAAGGACAGGATGTGGTGCCCGTGCCGATTGTTTTTCATCCGTTAGAAAATGAAACGCTTTTGATTGATTATGAAATTTCAAAGGCGTGCGGGAATGTAAATTTGGAGATTTTTAATCCAAGGAATAAAAAGGTCTTTGGGGATTATGTGGACAATGTGGTGCCGTATAGAGGTATTCCTGAGTCACTTAATAAAGAGGGATATTATTTCTATTGTGCGCAGAGGAGCGTGGATGATGACGCGGAGGGGCGCGGAATGAAAAATGAGATTGCCACGCCCGCTTACAGCGGGCTCGCAATGACAAAAGGCTGGGGCGAGGGAATTGATACCTTCTGGTGTAAATGGCTTGATTTGGATACGACTGATTGGACAGGTTGGAGTGGAACCATAGAAGGGATTGATGGAAGTTATATAGAAGTTATTGATTCAATCGGTTCAATCTATTTCAATATCTTTGGCAACAAATTGGAATTTAGCGGAATGGGAAATCAATTGCTTAGTGGTTTTTCTTTTAGAACTGATAACAAAGAGATGAGGCTCACTTTTAAAAAGAATGGAGTTTTAGTATCAAAAGAAGAAATCTTCTTTGGTAAGTCAAAAGTGAAGTCCTATGATAATCCAATAATAATAAAAGAGAAAAAGCCATTTAGATGGGATGGCATAACTGAATGGGGAAGTTATGCAGGTAGTGGTTTGTATCGGATAAAAATTTCTGCTGAAGGTTTGAATAATCAGGGTTATGCACAGAAAGAGAAAACAGTAGAAGTAATAACACCATTTGAGATTGATAGCCTCTGGGTAATACCAACCGAGTTCTATCCAAGTTATGATACAATCTTGAATCTTGTGACGCTCTATTATCGGTTAATTCAAGATGGTTATGTGCGCATTGAAGTGTTAAAAGACAATCAACCAATCATTCAACTCTGCGATGGTACATATGCAAAGGGAATTTGGACACATCAGATTACCTGGGACGGTAGATATGGCTCAAATATTGCTGAACCAGATACATACCATTTTAAGATTACCGCAATAAATCTGGACTCAACAACGACAATAGAGGGTATAAGTCCGCCTTTCTATGGGTTGGAGCCTGTGCTGGTTGATTCTTTAGTCTTTTCAATTCCACATAGATACTTTAGGGGCATTGTTGGCGATTCAGTCTATGATGGATTGGGTGAGTTTTCATTTAGGGCAATCTCGACTGGGGAATATTATCCACCACAATCATATAAATATTTGCTTGAAGCAAAAGGATATAAAAAAAGACCATTTGACTGGCAAACGATAGTTTCAGGGCATGGTGTTTGGACTCAAAAATGCATCGGGAAATATATTTTTGCGGCGGATACAAGTATAGAGCAGACGAGTTATTTTACACCAAATTATCCGTATTCACAGGATGGTAGATACAAAATAGTTGTGCACAAAAGCACGGTTGGAGGTGCTTGGGGTGGTATTATTAGATGCAGTGACAATGATACATTGGCTTGGCTCGCTACGGGTACATTGTCGGGCACCGACAGTGTAAAGGGATGGTTATCACTATCTCACCAAACTTACAAAATATTTGTTCATGCTGACGCGCCTCAGTGGAATAACGCTTGGATAGCCTGCACGGTTTGGTATAACATCAACAACAAAGATAAGTGGAAAACACAAACAACCAGTGGCTATGATACAATCTTGGGCAATCAGGGCGCGCCGGAACAAATAGCATTCATAAATGTCATGCCTTTTCAAGATAGCTTCCCAGAAGCAGATTCTGTGACCCATCATTATACGTTAAAATTTTGGATTGATAACACTTATGGCAGCGATACTTCTTCAAGTATTTCTGGACATACTATGCAAGTTAGTAAAAATGGTGTGTCACTGAAATTGCCAGTCGCAACTTCAGATAAAGGTAAGTTAACAGCCTGGGCAGATTCAACTAATTCCTATTGTCGGTGGGATACAAGTTGTATAAGGACTGGCAATCTCTATTCTGATGGTGAAAATTATCAAATAGATTCAACAAGAATAAGTGATATTATAGAAATTCCTGCCGATGTTGACCCGACAACAGTTCAATACACTGCAAATAAAATTGCTGGTTCGCCTTATGCAAATGTCTCAATCCAAATAGTAAATACTGTTCCGTATGTTATTGCGAATGTCGCCAACTGGAATAGCATATGGAATGCTGGATTGGATACAAAAATGAAAGACTCTTATCTGCGTGGTATTCCACCATCTGTTTTTACCCATCAATTTGATGTTGATGGATTAAGAGATTCTTCGGCAACATATTGTAAATATTATTATCCCGGTTCCTGGGGTAAAGATACAACAATAGAAGCAAAATGGAAAGTAAATGGTTGGATTTATGAGGCATTAGCGGTTTTCAATGAAATTACAAATGATACTACAACCTCTTTTCGTTCTATTTCTGGCGATCCCAATGAGATATCGTATTATAATTTCTATTGGGACAATCCCTATTTGGGGGGCCAATCTTCTATTGATATTGTGAATGGTAATGCCTACATCCAGGTTCTTAACTACCCTGGGTATGATAAGAGGTGGAATATTGTGCGGATTGATAGTCTTGGTGATACAACTTTGGTCGCTGACAACATCAGTGATGTAGGGGATGCATATCAACCCATTCCGGTATCTGGTTATTTTAATTTTTATAAACAAATTGCTGATTCAAACATCGTTTCTATCTCTCCCGGTCAAGATACAATTGACCGTTTCTCTCTTATCTTCCCATCATTGCCGGACTCATTAGATACACTCTCTCTCGAAGGCGGCTTCAGTTATTATAGCGAAGTTAACGGCACAACCGATATTGATTCAGGAAGTCTTGGTGAAGAAAGGGTCATTTCTACAGAAGGTATTACCTTTAGATTTATATCTGATTCAATCCATATCTCTGCTCAAGAAAATTGGAAGAGCGATCTATTCTGGAATAGGGGCGATTCTTCCAATCCCTGGCTTAAAGTTGATAACTGGCAGACTTATGTTACTTACCCTGATGGTGATACAAATCGGGATTTAAGTTTGGGCACAAGTTGGACAGGCGGATTTGGTCAGAATGTGAACGACTGGTTCAAGCCAAAGTTGAACAAGATTTCGGGGATAGAACAGCCAAAGAAGTGGATTGAGATTGATGGAATCTGTCCAACTTATTACAAAATGCTCTATTGGGACAGTGAGAAGATAGGTTATATCACAAAAGATATGATGGCACCAAGAAACAATTTTGGTCCACTTGCATTCTGGGATGTTTCAACTGTTTATGGAAATGTCACCCTGATTTTACAACATTTCTCAGATTCGCTGGATACAAATCCTGATTCAATCAAGATTGCAAAAGTAAAGATTGGTCAACCAGCAGGACCAAATTTTGTTAGCCAGACAGTCCATTCACCATACTGGCGTGCACAGTTGAATTTCACACAGAATTCTTTTAGCCAAGATACAATTGCAGGAATAATGCCGGTCTCAATTAGAAATTGTGGGCTTGGTGGTAATGTGCCATATTTTGGTCAGCCAATAAATCCTACAGTCTGGTTAAGGCCAAAAGGTGCAAAATTTCCACAGATATCCCAGCGACCAACCCTTACCTATCGCTTCAATGCCTTTGAACTTGATACATTTGATATTGATACAACCCATCTTACATTCTATGCGGTCTCGGATGAAGGTGATTTGATTGAATTTCCCTTCAGTCATACATACGATGGCAATATCTTCTTAATAACCCTTGCCCCGAATTGGTTTCCTGGTGACACAACCCATTCCATTTTTGCAGTCCTTGATACCGCACTCACGGTCAAGGGAAAGCCAAAAATTGAAAAGGCAATTGTTGAGGCAGGAAAAAAAGTGAAACTTATAGGCAAGGCAAATCCAAATCAGCACCTCTTTGCGATTGCGACTGACCCGGCAGATGACATCTATGATGTAGCAGAACTCCTTGGAGCAGGGCAATTTAAGGCATTGGGAGGCAATTTAGGGCAGAAGGGTGATACAATTGATAGTATCTCTTTCTATACGGATTCGCTAGGAAATTATAGTGTGGAACTACAAATTCTTACAGGAATGAACAAAATTTTTGTTTTTGACGGAAGGGTGAAGGATTATATGAAGACAAGGAGTGGAACTCTCAGTTGGCCAACCGGAGTAAAAACGAATTGTGCAGTCGCTTATACATTTGTGGAACTTGATACAATTCCTCATCTTGAGATTGTTGGCGAAAGGAATCCAGTGATTGACCACATCTTTGACACAGAAAGGATAAGGGTTTTGGTTGATAAGCCCGCAAATGTCTACTATTCAAGGTATGACTTGCAAGGTCAATTGGATGAGAGCCAAGTCTTTGCAGTTGAACCTTATGAAACCCTTTCAATCTGGTGGGATGGAAAGGACCGTTACGGTAATTACGCCGGTAATGGCCAGTGGTGGTATAGGGTCTATGCAAAGGACAATTTTGGCCGGGTGAGTAATGAGGAACAGGGCTATTTCCTCGTTGCCCGGGGTGTGCCAATTGAGATTGTTTCACCTCTAAACAATTCAAAGAATGCTGGGATTGTGAACTTAAAGGCAGAGATTACAAATGGTGGTGATTATCCAGTGAGTTGGAAATTTTATAATCAATTCTGGGGTGATATTGGGACCCAGCCCCATCCGGGGATAGATTTCCCCTGGGATACAAGACAGGTTTATGATGGTAGAAGTGTGCTCATAACTGCAACAAGTGTTGACCCTCTTGGTAATCTTGGCAGTGATACAATCTCAATAATGATTGATAATACACCTCCGGAGATAATATTAACAAAAGGAATACCATCTTATGGTAAATACATCAGATGGCAGACTCAATTGACGCTTACATCAATTGATACACTGGCTGGGGTCCTGTCTTCTCGCTACAAGATTGATACTGGAAACTGGAATGACTTCTTTAACTCTGTGGAGTTTAATTTAAGTGGTTATGCACAGGGTGCTCATACCTTATATACTGAAGCAAAAGATAGTCTTCAGAACTTGAGGGAGAGAACCTTTGAGATTTTCATTGATGAAATGGCGCCTTTGATTGGTTTTGAAGTTGGCCAGCCATCAAATTATTACAATGGTATCTGGTATCTTTCCTCTCAGACACCAATAAATTTGTGGGGTAAGGATTCGCTTTATCAAAATGATGGAGCAGGAATTGGTTTAGTAAAATACTCAATTGATAATGGTCCATGGCAAACTGAAGACGATTCAGTCGCAACAATATATTTGACTGGAGATGGCTGGCATAAAGTTTTGTATAAAACAGTTGATAGGGTGGCAAATGCCTCGCCTGTAAAAATTGATTCGTTCTATGTTGACAATTATCCACCAGTAACTGAAATCCATATTGGCGAGCCGAAATATGGGGATGAACCTACTTATATCACTTCTAATACCCAAATCTGGTTTACCGCCACTGATTCTGGAGTTGGTGTCTGGTATACCCAGTATGCAATCGGCGATACCTTACATTGGATAACCTATGAAGAACCATTTACAATAATCGGAATTCCTGATGGTTTATATAAAATCTTTTATCGGAGTGTGGATTACGCCGGCAACATAGAACAGGCAAAAGAAAAATTGATTTATCTTGATAATACGCCACCTGAGATTATAATAGAAATTGGTGAGCCAAAGTATGGTGAAGAGCCAGTATATTTGAGAAAGTTTACCGAGATAAAGATAACAGTGAGTGATGCAGGTTGTGGAGTAGATTCGGCAAGATATAAGATTGAGCCTGGGGATTGGAACTATTTTGTTGAATTTGTCCAATTTGACTTGCAGGCATACGAAGAGGGTTTGCACAACTTCTTTACCTTTGCAATTGACCATCTGGGCAATAATCAAGAAATTCTGAAAATTCTCGCAATTGATGAGACACCGCCAAATACAGATTTGACCATTGGTGAGCCTCAGTTTCCTTTGCCTGGGGATTCAGTCCTTATCACTTCCCAGACACCACTTGATTTGTTGGCTTATGATATCTGGTCAAATGGGGTGGCAAGTGGGGTTGACCATCTTGCATATAGATTTACTTACTGGGGGCAATTGAAAGCAATTGAGGGCAATTTAGGGCAATTGAAGGCAATTGAAGAAATTGACAAAAAAGAAAAGGATGGGATTGCTTCGCCCGCCAAAAAGATTAGCGGGCTTACAATGACAGGTGGGGGTTATGAGTGGGTGATTATTCCTGATAGTGTGGCAAGTTTGAGGTGCGAAGGGCCGGATGGCTGGTATCTTTTTGAATATTTTGCCCAGGACCATGTTGAAAATAGAGAAGAAATCAACACCAAGAATTTGGTTTTGGATAATACCCCGCCTGAAGGGATGATAATCTCACCATTAGATTCTACTTTAATAAATAGAACGATAAAGATTATCGGCACCGCAACTGACCCGCACTTTGCCCTTTATCAGGTCTATTATGGCATTGGCTGGAGCCCCAATCAATGGATTTTAATAAAAGAATCAAATACGCCAGTAATTGAAGGTGTGCTTGCGGAATGGAATACGGATTTACTTCAGGACGGCAGGTATACGGTTAGACTTGTGGTAAAGGATCTGGTCAATAACCAGACCGAGGATAGGATTCTACTCATCGTTGGTGAGCCACAATATTCATTTGAGATCACTGGATTTAATAAGTGCGAAGGGGTTGCGGTTGATGAGGCTGGCTATATCTATGTTGCAGATAGGAACTCAAACCCAATCCAGGAGCATAATAGAATAGCAAAGTTTGACCCTTATGGAAATCTGGTATTAAACATCTTTGATGTGCGTAAACCAAATGGCGTTGATGTTGATGATTATGGCAATATCTATGCCTCAGAATGGGCTGGTGATTGTATAACCAAGTTCTCACCAACTGGTGAGTCACTAATGACAATTTTGGGATTCAATAAGCCTAATGGTGTGGCGGTTGATAATCTACAGCAAATTTACATTGCGGACCAGAATAATAACAGGATTGTGCGCACGGATAAAGATGGTAATTTCAATTTAATAATTACTGGTTTAGGCCATCCTGAAGGTGTGGATGCTGGAGAAACAGAGACAAGGAGACTGGGAGACAAGGAGACCGGGAGACAAGGAGAAAAAGGAGACCAAGGGACAAAGAGAGGATATAAAATATATACAACGGACACGGATTCAGGCAGGGTCAAGGTCTTTGATGAATCGGGCAATCTTATATTGGAATTTGGTGAAGGATTAAACCAGCCTGCAGATGTTGAAGTGGATTCAAGGGGTTATATCTGGGTTGTAGATAGGAACAACAATCGCATTCTGTGTTATGACTTCTTTGGTAATAGATTATTGGATTTTGGCACAATCGGCTCTGGACCCGGTGAATTTAATAAACCTGAAGGCGTTGCAGTCAGTGAAATTCCCGGTGGCGTGATAAAAGAGGTCTTTGTTGCGGATAGAAACAATGACCGGGTCTGTAAGTTTATCATTCCCTATCTAATTGAGCCTGAGGCAAGTATAATGAAGGTGTCTCTTGCCTCACCAGGCCTTGAGATTACTGAGGCAGTTGCCTATCCATCACCTTTTGACCCGAATAAGGGTTTATGCCGGATAAGGGTGGTGCTCACTGCTGAGGCAGATGTAAAATTGACCATATATACAATTGCCGGCAAGGTTGTTTATCGGGATGAAATCTTTTCTGGTTCAGGAATCGTGGAGTTTGTCTGGGATGGCAGGAATGATATTGGCGAGATGGTCAACAATGGGGTTTATGGATTTTTAATTCAGGCAAGAAACGGGAATGAAGTAAAAGAGCGAGCAGGGAAGTTTATCGTGATGAAAAATAGATAAGAGGTGAAAATGTTGAAACGATATGGTCAATGGCGACCAGATACAAGGCCCACCTTTAATCTGGACAGTTCGATCATATCAGCAGAAAATTCGTGTTGCCTTGATGCCCAAAATGATACAATTCATACTTTACCAGGATACTATGCATATGCCCCATCACTTGCTGTATTCGGCGATTTAGTTCATTTAATCTCGCGCGATTATCACAATGAACATCTATATTATTCTCGTTCTATTGACAATGGTAATACATGGGAGCCCACGATTGATCCAGTATTAAACCCGACTATAACTCCTTATATTTCCCTTTCCCGGAATAAATTCCTGCTAAAAGTAAGTTTCGGTTCAGGTAAAAATTGAAATTTATGATTTAAGTGGCAGAATGATAAAAAATCTTGTAAATATGGTTAAAAAAACCGGCAGCTATACGGGGTGGTGGGATGTAAATGGTGACGATGGTTTTAATTTATCCGGCGGCATTTATTTTTGTATTTTAAAAATAGGAGAAACAGTAATGGATAGTAAAAAGTTTGTTGTAATAGATTAGAAAGGAGGACTAATGAAGGACTTTTTCCTTTTATGTATAATTCTTCTAACAGCAGCATATTCCCAGGAATCGGGTTGCGAACTTTCTTTTTTGGATATTGGTGCTGGGGCAAGGCCAAGGGCATTAGGTAATGCATTTGTGGCGATAGCCGATGATGCCAATGCGGTGTTCTGGAACCCGGCAGGCATTTCTTCACTAAAAGGGGTTCAAATAACCGGAATGCACTCAAGCCTATTCTTTGGGACGAAGTATGATTATCTTGCCGTGGCTGCGCCACTTAAGCGGATTTACACGGATGATGCGGAAGGATACAGATATGGTCTGGGTTTTGCTTATATAAGGGCTTCAACCGGTGATATACCATTAACTCAACAAGGGAGTGATACAATTCCTGGAACGAATTATCCAGAGATTGTCTATAATGGAAGTGCATCATTTACAAGCAATACCGGGATTGTCTCTTTGGGCACACAGTTTTTCAACCATCTCAATCTTGCATTATTATCAAGAATGAACTACATTAAATTGGCGAATTTTACTGGCTTTGGTGTTAACCTTGGGATTGCCACACTTATGGCAATCACGCGGATTGGCGTAGATAATGACGCGGATATACGCGGAAATGTCTTTAAAATTGGCGTTACATTCCAAGATATATTGCCATTGAAACTCAATTGGAGCAATGATTTTAAAGAAAAGGTTTTACCGACAGCAAATTTGGGTGGCTCATTTGAGTTCAGAAAAAAGATACTTATAACCGGCTGTTTAAAACAGACCCTTGCCTCTGGACATCATCCTGGTTATGGTCTGGGTCTTGAATGGAAACCTGCCCAAGTTTTACCAATAAGATTCGGGATTGAAGATAAGAATTTCTCAACTGGTGCAGGATTTTTGAGCCGGCGTATTTCCCTTGATTATACAATCTATATTCATCAGGAACTGCCTCTGTCACACTATTTGAGCATAGGATTTAGATTATAATTGCTGAGATTTGGAATAAAAGAAACGGGAAGAAATGTGGTGTCCAAATTCATTCAGGCGGAAATAATCGTCCATCTAAAGATGGACGCTAAAGAAGTTCTTGGGAGATGAAAATTAAAGAAAATCAGGATTTATTATGATAACTTTATTTACCTTATTTATTATTATCCAGGATTCTTTGACCGATTCCCTTACAATCAAGGGTCGGGATGGATTTGTTTATCAGGCTAAATACCTCCATTATGGCACTGCACCATTAGGATTTTATCCCTATTCATTGCGCCAGAATTTCTTAGATTTCCAGGTTGATGGTGAATTATCCAATGGAATGAAGATTGAAGGTGATTTTTCCGAAAGTGATAATCCAAATACCCAGACAAAAGGATTGGTAAAGGCAACGGCTGAAAACTATGGATTTGCGATTGGTGATATTAACTTGCCAGAAAATTTTTTGCAAAAATCCGTCATTGGTATATGTGGTTATGGAAAGTATGAGAATTTTACAGGAACCGGGTTTTACTCTGCGCCAAAAGGCGATATAAAATTTCAAGAATTTAATGGGAACCTAACCCAGGGACCTTTTTATCTTTCTTATACACCTGTTGTCAATAATTCAGAGATGGTCTGGATTAGAAGGGGTGAGGTTAGGCAGGCACAGACAAAGGGCCAGGACTATGAAATTGATTATCGGAGTGGAACAATCACTTTTCTTAAAAGAATAATTGAAAAAGAAGAGGTTATAGAAATCCTTTATGAAACTTCTCGGATTGATTGGACAAAACCATTTTATGGTGGTAGATTCGGGGCTGAATATAAAGGAATAGATGCTGGTGTAAGTCAGCAGGTTTATGATACACTTAAGATTACCGGTGGTGATTTCGGGGCAAATTATGGAGGTGTCAAGTTAAAAGGTGATTACAAGAAAATGGCTGATGCCGAATCAAGAAGGGTTGCTGGTGAATTCTCAAGAGGGGTTTATTGGTTAAATGGCAGTTATGAAAACAATGACCCTACCTTTGCTGGACTTGAAAGAAAGATATTTGAGCAAGAATCAGGTGAAATGAATAGCGGTATAAGGCTATGGCTATTTGATATTTCGGGAGGAGGAACGTTTAGACAAGGAGATGGGGAGACTGGGAGACAAAGAGAAAGGACAAATTCTTACAGATATTATTTTAATAGTCAATTAGCAAAAGATAACAAAAAGGTTTCTTATTTGTATGAACATTCTAAGACTCAAGAATTTGGCTTTGAAAATGGTCATACGATTGAAGGTGAATATAATCTACTGTCTATTTTTTACGGTAAGAGGATAAATCGTCTTTATAATAGTGATAGGGCAGGGCTCGGAATCAGAAGGTTTGAATTTAAAAAGATAAACTTCAGTTACAGATTAGAACAGGAGTGGCATAATAGAGAATGGTTCAAGACCAATTATGAAATAGCAAGTAGTCTAAATCTTAAGAAAATAAGGGGTGATTTTTCATATTATCGTTATTTAACCAAAGAAGATAGGTCAGACATTCTAAACTCTTTTCTGACACTTAAACCTATTGAACAGATAAGGCTTGATGGTCAATACCGAATTGAGACGAGAAACACAGTTTTGAGCAAGAAGACTACAAATCATAATGGCCGTGCTGGAATTCAGGTAAATCCAAACAAAAGCATTACCCTTATAACTTCAACCGCCATAAGAAAGAACTATCTTGATTTATTTAAACAACTTGACTATGTTCAATATAATTATGGTTTTGAATTTAGGAAAGAAAGATTTTGTCTTTTAACAAGCTTAAGAAATTCTCGCACCCAGGCATATAGTATAAGAAATCTCCAGCAGATGACCGCTGATGACCGGGGTAAAGCCGTAGAATTCTCTTCAAATATTAAAATTACTGAAAGGACTTCGGTGAGCCCGCAATTCAAGAGAGAAGAGAATATTGGTTTGGGATTTTTTGTTCCAGTTCCAGATAGTATGGATACGATGAGTATTCAAAGAAGGGAGATAAAGACCGAGCGGTCAATCAATTCAAATATTAACTTAAGAGAAAAGACTAATTTTATCCTTTCTCTTTTTTATAATTCTTACTACAACTTCTTAGGTGATACATCTTTATATAACTATAGAACCATTGGCCTGGACACAAAATTGAGTGAAATAATAACTGATTTTTTTACAATCTTTGCCCTTTTTGGTTTTTCAAGAAGGGATGGGGCAGACCCATTTTTGTCCAGGACTGATCCGAATCTTGTCTTTTATACCCTTTCCCCAGGGTTTGGTGCAAAATTGAATATTAAAAATCTTGCAATAATTGAGGGTGAATACAGGATTAACCAGTCAGTTGGTGAAACAAAAATGAGGATTGATGAATTAAAACTCAATATAAAGGGCATCAGCAGAAATCTTTCAGGCGGTAGTAGTTTTGTGCTTCGTCAGGGGCACAATCCTGATTATGGAATAAGTGAAATAAGCTGTAATATAACTTTGAATTTGTAAGGGAAGAGCCAAGCGCTTTTCTTTCAGCATCTATTTTAAAATCAAAATTTTGCAGGCAAAACAAAAGGTCCAGCTTTCGCCGCTTGTGCCAGATTTGTGTCATTTTTATACCAAAACATATGGTAATAGATAATCCAATGATAAAAGGAAGGTCAGCTTTTACCCCTTAATTTTAGAAACTCTTTTATCTTTACTATATTCTTCTTGCTCGGTTCAGTTCTGCCTTTCTCCCAATAAGTTATTGTATCAGTTGAAACGCCAATAAATTTAGCAACATCCTTCTGAAACAAGCCTAAATCCATGCGATGTTTTCTTAACTTCTCACCAAAAGTTTTTGGCTTAATTGGGTAGCCTTTGGGATATTTTTCAGGTCTTTTAATTGTTAATTTAAGTTTTGGCTTTGTTGAAAAAAATGCAACGAACGGGCAGGGGTTCATTGCGGCTGCAAGCATAAATCGGGCAGGATAGGTAAGTGTTACCTTCGCCCTGCCAATTGTAACAAAACCGTCCTCCAGGGGCTGGCGCAAAACCTCAAGGACATTCTTGTGAAACTCAGGGAGTTCATCAAGGAATAAGACACCATTATGTCAAGTGAAACTTCACCAGGCTTTGGAATATGCCCACCACCAATTATCCCGGCATCAGAGATTGTATGGTGCGGTGCACGAAAGGGCCTTGTGCCAATCAATGATTCACCAGGTGGCAGTATACCTGCAACCGAATGAATCTTTGTTGTTTCAAGTGCCTCATAAAGGGTCATCGGTGGAAGGATTGTGACGAGCCTCCTTGCAAGCATCGTCTTAC
>Ga0207433_10007986_pt1 | contig 17419 bp, 14 predicted proteins | sample YelNatPaOPGAMG01_FD_187559 | JGI IMG/M metagenome (GOLD analysis project Ga0207433, IMG submission 187559) | Hot spring thermophilic microbial communities from Obsidian Pool, Yellowstone National Park, USA - OP-RAMG-01 (SPAdes) (version 3) | ecosystem: Environmental > Aquatic > Thermal springs... | reverse complement strand
CAGAGCGGCTCGGTGGTTGCCTCAACGACAGCCGTCACGCTTCAGCTGATTGACTCGTCCAATCCGTCAGTCGTTCTGAACCAAAATACGTTAACGTTAACGGGAACAGGCACGACGACGGTGTTACTGAATGGCGCAACCAGCTCACCGGCTGGAAACATCGGATGGGACATTCCGGCTAACTCGACGCGAACCTTGCAATTCAAGGTGTCGGCGGCTTCCGGAACCGTCTCGGCAACCAACAACAATGGCACGTATCAGATCTCGGTTAGTGGTGTGACATGGGGTGATGGCTCAAAGGGCAATTTGACCACTCTGCCGACCGCTATCACGCTTCCGATCGCTGGTCCGGTCTTGACCAACTTGTCTAACTAACCGTAGACAGATCGTTGGATCGTTTCCTCCTGTCGTATAAGGAGAATAAAAACCCCGCCGTGTGGCGGGGTTTTTATTAAGGATGTTTTTTGCAAAGCGCGGTTTTTTTGGCTATACTCTCCATATTAACTACTCATAGCTATGCTTGATGTTGATTTTATTCGTACCAACGCCGACGCGGTCAAAGAGATGATGGTGTCGCGCAACAAAACGATCGATGTGGTTGATCAATTTTTGGATGCCGATGGGCGGTGGCGCGCGCTGACGCAGGAGATAGAAGAGATGCGCGCATTGCAGAAAAAATTAAGCGCTCAGCGCGATATTGAGCTGGCAAAATCAAACAAAGTGCAATTGCAGGAAAAAGAGGGCCTGCTTGCCGACTGTGCCGCTGAACGCCGCCGTTTGCTTTTGGAAATCCCCAATATGCCGTTTTCCGACGTGCCGCGCGGCAAAGACGAGTCGGAAAATGTGGTCCTTAAAACAGTGGGTAATGTTCCGTCGTTTGATTTTGAGGTACGCGATCATCTGGAGTTGGGAGAAAAATTAGACATCATCGACACCAAAAAAGCCGCCGAAGTTTCGGGGAGCCGGTTTTATTATCTGAAAAACGAAGGCGCGCTTTTGGAGTTTGCATTGATACGCTACGCCATTGATGTGCTGACCAAGGAAGGATTTTCTCCGGTGATTGTGCCGGTGATGATTAAGCCGGACGTATATGAACGGATGGGGCGGCTCACCAACAGTCAAAAGGAGGAACGTTATTATCTGGAAAAAGACGATATGTATTTAGTGGGAAGCGCCGAGCATACTTTGGGGCCCTTACATATGGATGAATCGTTTACTGAAAAAGAATTGCCCAAACGGTATGTCGGATTTTCAACATGTTTCCGCCGGGAAGCGGGGAGCTATGGCAAGGACACCCGCGGCATTCTGCGCGTGCATCAGTTTGATAAAGTGGAGATGTATGTTTTTGCCGACCCTAAACATTCCGAGGAGGAGCATCGGTTTATGCTGTCAATGCAGGAAAAACTTTGGAAAGGATTACAGATTCCATATCGGGTGGTAGCCATCTGTACTGGCGACATGGGGCCCACCGATGCGCGGCAGTTTGATGTTGAGGCATGGGTGCCGTCGCAAAAGACCTATCGCGAAGTTGCGTCATGCTCAAACACGACTGACTACCAGACCCGCGGCATCAATACCAAAATCAAATATGCGGATGGCACGAGTGGCTACGCGCATGCGTTAAACGCCACGGCGCTGGCGCTAGGGCGGACGATCATCGCCATCATGGAAAACAACCAGCAAAAAGACGGGACGATACTGATTCCCGAGGCGTTGCAAAAATATATGGGCGGGAGTGAACGCATTGGCGCATGATTGACTACACGCAAACAGAGCGGATGCGGAAACGGCGTAAGAAAAAAATAAGGATGTACGCCATCCTTATTTTTCTTTTGTTGATTGGGTTGGTGGTCGGCGTCGAGTATCTTGTACATCGCCCCTTCTTGTCGGTGCAGGGGATAACCGTGGCTGTCAATCCTGTGTCGGCTCAGGTCGATACCAGTACGGTCGTCGGTGCGGTTGACGCGTTTCTTGACGCGCATAAGAGCGTGCTCTTTGGGTGGCGTTCATTTATAGTTGCGCAGGCGGAAACAGATAGTATCGCGCAGGCGATTCTGGCGGATCATCCGGAGTGGCAGAGCGTTGAGGTGGAGGCGCATTATTTTTCGCGTTCGTTGGTGGTTACCGTTACGCCGCGCCAGCGCGTGGGGTTGTGGTGCGATGCGACGCAATCGTGCGTGTGGTTTGACTCATCGTGTACGGCCTTTGCTCCTGGGCCTCAGCCCGAAGGAGCGCTTATTCCTTTTGTTGTGGACAATCAGGCGCGTCCGGTGCCGATTGGGTCGTCCATTGTTGACCAAGGAGCATGCAAAAATCTTCTGAATGTATTTGCGTTCCTTGATGCAGTGCACGTTGCCGGCGCGCTCATTTCGTTTGATGCGGTATCCACCGACCTTACAGCGCATGCCAGCGGAACGCCCGAGTTTTTATTCAATCTGCGCACCGATCCATCGTTTGCCGTGGGTCCGGTGCTGGAGAAGCTGGCGCCGCTTTTTGACCGAATCCAATACATCGATGTGCGCATTCCCGATCGGATTTATTATAAAGAAAGGTAGCGGCGCTCCGCGCACACCAAAAACCCCGCGTTGCGGGGTTTTTGGTGTGCGGTAATGCGGGAAATACAACGGATTTATCGGAGACGATAGATGAAAATTGATGTGCCGGCGCGCGCGTACGGGTGGTCCCAGTCAGAAAGCCACGGATACGTATTAGCGGGATTCTGGTCAAAGAGCGGGTGCGCTTTTGCCGACTGGATACTGTTGACTGACACCGCCAACCAATCAATGCCGTGATCGGCTGGATTTCCCATGGCTGAGTTCCAAGGAATTGCAACGTCATCGCCTAAATAGTACTGGGGGTTGCCGCCGCCAAAATAGTCCACGGCTATTTTTTTGATGTTGTTTTCTTGAACATACGTTTGCAGTGCTTTGAGGTCTTGTCCCCAGTCGTAGTTTGAATCGGTGACGATGTGGTAGCCGCCCCAAACACCGCCGCCCATTTCGTTGAAATACGAAAGAAAATGAGGGTAGGCCAGTGCCGTTTCAAAACATCCCCACACCACAAGAACGGCGATGAGCATACCCTGGGCTGATACGCGCGCGATCTTTTTGAGCATGCGCCAGATGGTCGGTAATGACAGTTGTTCATCGTTTGTTGCGTCTTTTCTGACGACCCATTTTTTAATAGAAATGGTCGCCAGGATGTACATGAGCGGGACAGTGGGCAGAATATGCCGGTACCCGATGTTGAGCGGGCTGTGCATGCTGTATGCCCAATACACGACAACGACGGTTGCCATAGAAACTTCCGGAAACGCAACAACAACATAATTCCAGACGCGTTCCATGCGCGGAGTAGCCGATGCTTTTATGGTGCGGCGCAGGGCGGTCCATGCGCCGATAGCAAGAAACAACAGGCCGGGGATTGTTTCTTTGAAGAAAAAAACAACCGGGAAATAGTACCACCACCCCCCGCCGCTCAAATTTCCCAGAAAATAGGCGGTATTGCCTCCGTCAGATCGCTGGATAACCATGAGGACTCCCAGTAGGTAGTGCCCCAGCGCGCGAACGATCGGCACGTGCGCCATCCAGATGTCAACATCAGCCAAGCAGCGCATGGAAGGATGTGTGACGCACGTGGATAACAGCGATGCGTTTGAATTTCCGCCAAACGATCCCAAGAGGAACGTCGTATCGGTGACCTGTTTTTCAATCGGATAATGCACCGTAAAGATGGCATATGTGCCCCACACAACGACGTAGCCGATGGCAAAAATGAGAAAGAGCGACGAGACATATTTCCACGCCAGCTTCCAGGTGAGCTTGTCTGAAAATTTCAAATGATGCGATCGAGTCGTGCCCAGCCAGTGAATTATCGCCAAGAGAATGGCGATGGGGACCATGAGTACGAGGGAAAATTTTGTCAACTGCGCGAGACCAAAAACAATGCCTGCAATCACCAATGTTTTTTTAGAGGGGGATGTCCAAAAGGTATTAAGAACATAGAGACTGGCAATGAATCCGAAGGCGGCGCCGATGTCGGTGGTGACGTAATGTCCGTGCGCCAAGATGTTTGGCGAAAGGGCCACGAAAAACGTTGGCAGCAACGCCCAAAGTGGTCCGACGAGTTTTCTGCTCCACCAATATACGAAAACAATCAGGCCTAGCGTGATGATGATGGGAAATATTCGCGCAAGAAAAAGAATGGTGTCGGCGCGGTGATCGTTGGCCTGGTAGAGAAACGCGCCTCCCATGTCCCATTGGCCATTGACCGCTGTTTGCCAGGCGGGTGTGTTAGTGGGGAAAGAAACATGCGCAAAAAGCAGCGGGAGCGCCGCCAGGGCTTTAACCAACGGCGGGTGTTCGGGGTTGAGACGGTAATCCAGCTGGCTGACGTAGCTGTAGCCGGCGGGAATGTGTGCCAACTCGTCCATGATTGCTGAGTCTCTCCATGCGGCTCTAACCATGACAACGGCGCTGATGACGAGCAAAACGGCCAGGACAAACAGCGAGGCGCGATCGGCAAGCTCATATGCGCGACTCGTGATCCGCGAAAAATAATTCATATAATAAGTGGGTTTTGTGTTTGTGATAGAGTATACTATAAAAATAATATGCGAGGAAACTTTGGATCGGCGGTGCCGGCGGGGAGCGCGTATGCGTGGACCGCTCACGCGCAGGCAAAGATGCGTTTTTATGGATTGTCTCCGGCGCGGGTGCGCCGCGTTTTGCACAGCCCGTTGCGTGTGGAAGAGGGAATTGCCCCCGGGACGGTTGCGGCGCTCCAGCCGGCATCGTACAAAACAAAAGACGGAAAGCGTTCGTGGAGCCAGGAAATTTGGGTGATGTATAAGATAACAGACAACAAATCCTTCTTTGCTGAAGCTACGGAGGATGTAACGACAAAAAAAGCTGATGTGGATGAGAAAGACAAGGCAAAAGAGTGGATCGCGTCCATGCGCCGCGCGCTTACGGGCCAGCGAAAGGTGAAAATTATTTCTGCCTGGCGGTATCCGGGGGTTACTAAACCGGGCGCGCCGCTACCGCAGGAAATCGCCGATGAAATAGCAGAAGCGGCGGGGATGTGGTAAATCGTCGACCATACATACCAAACCAGTGGCAACCACGGCCGACGGCAAAAACAAATGCAAAAAGATCGGCAATCATAGCCGAGAATGGCGCAAAAGAAGACAGCGCATTAATGTAATCAACGACGCACAAAAGAGTGCCGCTATGCTATAGCATAGCGCCGTCGGTTTGATGGCTTTTCGTAAAAAGATTGGCATGACTACCATATCACGCGCCGTCATTTTACATTTTGTTGTCGGCGGTTTACACTTGAAACATGCCTAAAAAAGTTGATGTTAAAAAAATAGATGAATTGCTTACGCGCGGCGTGGCCGAGGTAATTGACGTCAAAAGTCTGCGCGAAAAACTGCTCTCTGGAAAAAAACTGCGGGTGAAACTGGGGATTGATCCTACCAGCCCCAATCTGCATCTGGGGCGTTCCGTGCCGCTGTTGAAAATGCGCGACTTTCAGGAACTGGGGCACAGAGTGGTTTTTATCGTTGGTGACTTTACGGGCGTGATTGGCGATACCTCCGACAAGGAAAGCGAACGTCCGATGTTGGATGCTAAAACGATCAAAAGAAACCTTGCTACCTACATTAAGCAAGCGGGTAAAATTATTGATCTAAAAAAAGCCGAACTGCACTACAACTCCGAATGGCTCAAGAAATTGACGTACCACGACATTGCCGAACATGCCAACATTTTTTCTATTGCCGAATTTATCGCGCGGGAAAATATCAAGAAACGTCTGGACGCGCAAAAGCGGGTTTCGTTGCGCGAGGTGCTCTATCCGTTGATGCAGGGATATGACAGCATCGCGGTCAAAGCCGACGTGGAGCTGGGCGGGACCGATCAGCGGTTTAATCTGCTTGCCGGACGTGAGATGCAGCGGCATTATGGTTTGCCGCCGCAGGATGTCTTGATGACCAATCTTGTCATGGGGATTGACGGGCGCAAAATGAGCTCGTCGTGGGGAAATACGGTTAATTTGCTGGATGAACCCGCGCAGATGTTTGGTAAAATTATGAGTATGGGAGACGAAAATATCGTTCCGTATTTTGTGCACTGCACGCGGGTACCGCTGGAAGCTATTGAGGCGTATAAAAAACAGATGGCCTACGAGCATGTGAATCCCCGCGATATCAAGATGATTTTGGCGTATGAAATCACGCGGTTGTATTGGGGAGACAAAGAAGCGGAAAAGGCCAAAAGCAATTTTGTCCAAGCGTTCCAGAAAAAAGAAGCGCCGCGGGACATAGAAACGATTTCCGCAAAAAAGGGAGAGACGTATTTTTCTCTTTTGTCGCGCGTCGGCGTGATGCAGAGCAAGTCGGAACTGATGCGTCTATTTATGCAGGGGGGCGTGCATGATTTTGAAACGGATGAAGTATTGGGAAGGGATGATCGTGTGCGTGCCGGAACAATCCGGGTGGGGAAGAAACATTTTTTCAAGGTGGCGGTTAAATAAAAAATGGGGAAGCTTTTTTGCCGCCGCAGTTGTTTGTGGGTGGTTATCTGTGGTAGGTTTACGTGTATATGAAACTTTCTATCGGCATTGTCGGGCTTCCAAACGTCGGCAAATCAACGCTGTTTAAGTTGTTGACTAAGAACGATGTCGTGATCGCTAATTATCCGTTTGCGACTATCGACCCCAATGTGGGCGTGGTGACGGTTCCCGATCGGCGCGCAGACGAACTTGCGGCGCTGAGTAAGTCCAAAAAGAAAGTTCCCGCCGTAGTTGAATTTTACGATATTGCCGGACTGGTGAAGGGCGCCAGCGAAGGCGAGGGATTGGGGAATCAATTTTTGTCGCATATCCGCGAGACACAGGCGATTGTGCAGGTGGTGCGGTGCTTTGGCGGATCGGAAATCATTCACGTGGAGCAGACAGTGGATCCGTTGCGCGATATTGCCATTATCAATGGTGAGCTGATCGCCAAAGACAAAGAAAGCGTTTCCAAATGGATGGGGAAACTGGAAGGCGAGGCACGGACGGGTGATAAAGCAAAAATAAAAGAACTGGAATTGGCAAAGAGGGTCGCGGCAGTGCTTGGCGCGGGAGATCCGGCGTACTTCTGCGATGCCGAAACGCTGTCGCATCCGGCGATTAAGTCGCTTAATTTACTGACGGCAAAAACGCCGATCTATCTGCTTAACGGAACCGACGCGGATGTAGCCGATACTTTGAAAGAAAAAATACAAGCGCTGCGCGCTCACTATGTGGTGATGGATCTTGCCTCGGCGCCCGATTTGACGCCGTTGGTAACCAAGGCGTATGAGGTGCTGGGATTGATTAGTTTTTTTACGACCGGCGAAGACGAGACACGGGCATGGACAATAGTCAACGGCTGGAAGGCGCCCCAAGCGGCCGGCGCCATCCACACCGATTTTGAAAATAAATTTATCCGCGCTGAAGTTATTTTTTGGAAGGATCTTATTGATGTTGGCGGGTGGACGCAGGCAAAACAAAAAGGGAAGTTGCGGATTGAAGGGAAGGACTATGTTGTTAAAGACGGCGACGTGATGGTCATACGGCACGGGTAGGAGGCGCGCGGGTAGGAGGCGCGACATGCGGGTGCCGGTTTTTTGTCACGCGTCATCATGAAAAAATATTTGACATCGCGTGGTGTTTTTTATAATATTACTCCCGATGAATATCTACCGCGGTTTGTGGATTATCTCGTTGTTTACTCCCGCTAGCCAGGGGTAGGTTTTCATTTATGAACAATCCTAACCCCTGCATCGCGCGGGGGTTTTTGTTTGAATAGTTCTTTGAGGACGGATAGTCGCAACCACTGCCACGGCGCAAAGAAAAGAAAGGAGGACTGGCCATGTCTGAGGAACGCAGAGAGATCGTCGAGTTGTTTGGCGTGGATCCGGGACGGAATTGGGTCTTGGTCCACGACCAGAAATGCCCCTTCTCGGGGATTCCTGATCACCGTATTTCCAAGCACCCGCGCCAGCCATTTTTCTGGTGCGTGCAGTGCCATCGGGGATGGTTGGTGCGCGGGATCAATCCGATTATTGATCAGCGCATGGCATTGCCGGTGTGATTGTTCATTGTTCTGCGGTATTGTTGGTACAACGCCTCGGTCGGTATGATCGGGGCGTATTTTTTTATTTATTTTTTGCTATGCGGCGTTGACGTCGGTGTGCTGGTTGTCCAAAGAGTTGATGTTGGCTGATCCGGGGATGGTGTGGGCACCGGTTGGTCTCCCAGATAAAAAACGAGAGCGTTTTTGGGGATAGTGCTTACATTCTGCGGGAGTACATAGTGAACGTTTTTTTCTTGCTGCCATTGTGGAAGGAAGGTGTTGGTAATAAACATCACGGTCTGTGAAGGCATCGGGATGCCTCGTACATCTACGCCGCCCTGGTTGACAACGATGTATTTGGGGAGCGTTGGCCCGATCTGATTTATTTGGTGTCCGATATCAACGCTTTGCTGATCGAACGCGTCGGCGGTGTTCGGGTTCTGCGCCCAGAGAATAAAGTACTGGTAATATGTTTGGTATGTCATGAGTGCGGCGATGATGAGTATGCATCCGTGCAGAATGTGTGGTGCGGTGAGCTGGGGACGAATCCACTCGTACATTTTTGCCACTCCCAAGCCGGTAATGATAAAAACGGGCGGGATCATCAAAATGGAACGCAGCGCATGCGGGATGCCTTCGTCGGAAATAACCACCGGCAGAAACGCGAGTGCAAACCACACCAGCATCGTCCACCACGTGAGCGTCTCCCAGTGGCGGTCGGGATCATCGGAGCGGAATTTTTTGAACAGCGAGGCAAACGCGTAGACTAAGCCGATAGCAAACAAAATGCCGACGATCCAATACAATTCCGGCGCGCCGGAATAATTCTGGCGCCAATTATAGTCGCCGTGCCACCAGAACATCCCGATGGTTTTGGCGATGTTGACGAGCAGATCGTGTAGAGGATGCGCTGACGCGGTGATTGAAAGTTCCGATGTGCGGCCGAAAAAATCGGCGGGATTTTTCAAAAAATACCATCCCAGCGGTGCAAAGACAGCAAGCGACGCGATGACGTATGCCGCAAACGCGCCCAGAAGTTTTTTATAATCAACGCGGAAGAAAAACCAGTACGCGGCAAAGAAAAAAATCACCAGCAGCGGCGTAACGCGGTACGCGATGTACGAATACATGCCTCCACCGTAGACGGCGCCGCCAAATATGAGCGTCACCCATCCCCAGGCGTTTTTATTTTTCTCAAAAAGCAGTTCCAACCCCAGTGCCAGCAAGTAGAGCCCCCAGACCATGAATGCGGGGGACATGATGGCGCGGAATCCGATGCGCGAAAAGAGAATATGCCAAAAACTAATGGCCAACAGAAACGATGAGGCGCTTGCCGCCAGTGGTCCGTAGCGGTATTTTTTGAGCAATTGCCATGCGAGTAGATAGACGCCTACAACGGTGATGATGCCAAAGAGCGCGCTGGGAAGGCGCAAGACCCATGCCTCGTGCACGCCCGTCCACTTGAGAAAGAGCGCCTGGATATTCATAAATAATCCCTCGCGGCCGTTGTTTTCGGGGTAAAATACTTTGAAGTGTCCGGTGGCAAGCGCTTCGGCGGCGTTGTTGCCGTTCATGGCTTCGTCCGGGTAGAGGCCGGGCGGAACGGTGCCTAAATTGTACAGTCGGAAGAAAACTGCTATACTGAGTATAAGAAATATCGGTCCGTATTTTTTTATCGCGGAAAGCGTGCGCATATATATGGAAGAACAATTTTCGAATAATTCTATCAACTACGAGGCGTTGGCACAAGCCGTCCAAAAGGAACGTATAGAAAATCCCGAGGCGGCTCACAAATCTGACAAGGAGATCCTTTCGTCCATTTTGGCGCGCCACACGCAGGCGCCGGCGCCGTCCGCCGCGCCCGCGCCGGCGGCATCGGCGTCACAGAGCAATGATTCATTGCCGTCGTACGCCAAAGAAATTCCCGATGGAGTTAAAGTCCAGGTGGAACATCTGGTCACGCTGACATTTGAAAAGGGAATTGTTGCGGGCATCGCGCGCGCTCGCGCGCTCAATGATCCGTTTGTGATGGATGCGTTTCACGACGCGCTGTCGGAAAAATTAGCGGCGGCGCTCAAAGCCAGAAAACTTTTGTAATTTCATATGAATCTTTTTTTGCTTGTTGGCGGCGGGGTGATTGTGGGCGGCGGCATCGTCGCCGGTTTGTGGTGGGCGCTTGGGCGCCAGCGGAAGGAAAAGGCGCGGCGGCTGCTTTCGCTCAAGCCGCTGCTTATCCGGCTGCCGCAACGCAACGATCAGAAAGATAGTGCCGCGTCGGGCGGATTTAAAGAGGAGATCAATTGTACCGAACAACTGTTGAGCGCGCTGACGTCCAATAAGGATGTCTCTATCCTTGAGGCGGCGGTACACCACATCGGCGAAGAAATACATTTTTATATCGTTGTCAATGAAACAATGATCCCGTTTGTCAGCCGTCAGGTAGAGGGGTTGTTCAAAGATGCGCGGGTCGAAATGGCGCCGGAGTACAACATTTTCCATCCCAACGGCATTAACGCCGGTTTTTATCTCAAACAGCAATCGCATTACGCGCTGAAGATGCGCACATACGTTGAAACGGAAGGGGACACCTTTTCGCCGATTATCAGCGGCCTTTCCCGGGTAAACGAAGTCGGCGAAGGGATTGCGATTCAGGTGCTTATGCGTCCCGCCGACGATTCGTACAAGAAAAAAATATTTGGCATCATCAATGAGATGCGCAAAGGGAAGAGCTTTAAGGAAATGACGGCGGGGATGGGGAGTATGGCGGTCAAGGAAATGGGAAAATTGGTTGAGTCGGAAAGCAAGAAAAAAGAAAAAGAAAATAAGCCGTCCATCGTTGATGAGGAATCTATCAAAGAATTGGAAAAGAAAGTCGCCAAGCCGCTGTTGAAGGTGAATTATCGTGTGCTGGTCTCCACCGCCAGCCAGTTGCAGACGGATGGGTTGCTCAACGGTATTGCTGGCGCGTTTGCGCAATTTGAGTCGCCGTTGAAAAATAAATTCAAAGTGGTTAAGGTGGGTAATTTTAACAAGTTTGCGTATCAATTTGCTTTCCGTGAATTTGACGAAGGGCAGGCGATGATTCTCAATACGGAAGAATTGGCAGGAATGTTTCATTTGCCCTCGTCCACCACGCTTTCATCGCGCATTAAATGGCTCAAGTCAAAGGAAGCCGCGCCGCCGGTTGATCTGCCCACCGCCGGAACCAAAATCGGCGAGAGTTATTTCCGGGGCGATAAACGTTCGGTATACATTACCGACGAAGATCGGCGGCGGCACGTGTATATCATCGGGCAAACCGGTACCGGTAAATCGGCGCTGATCACCAATATGGCCGCCGAAGATATTGCGCAGGGGAAGGGCGTGGCGGTTTTGGATCCGCACGGCGATCTTATTGAGAAATTGCTGGCGCTCGTGCCCAAAGAGCGGGTTGACGATGTTGTGCTTTTTGACCCGGGGTATATTCAGAAACCAATTGGTTTGAATATGCTGGAGTATGATTTTAATAAGCCGGAGCAGAAGACATTTATTGTCAACGAGATGCTTTCGATTTTTGATCGGCTCTATGATATGAAAACGGCGGGTGGTCCGATGTTTGAAATGTATATGCGCAACGCGTTGCAGCTGTTGATGGAAGACGCGGCCAATGAACCGGCGACGCTCGTGGAGGTTCCGCGCATTTTTACGGATAATGATTACCGCAATCGCAAGCTTGATCGCATCACCAATCCTGTCGTTATTGATTTTTGGAATAAGGAAGCGACAAAAGTTGGCGGAGATGCGTCACTGGCCAACATGAGTCCGTACATCACGTCCAAATTCAATAATTTTATTGCCAACGATTACATGCGGCCGATTATTGGTCAAACGCAATCGTCGTTTAATTTTAGGAAGCTGATGGATGAGAGAAAAATTTTACTTGTCAATCTTTCCAAGGGGCGCATTGGCGATATCAACGCGAATTTATTGGGGATGATTATCGTGGGCAAACTGCTGATGGCTGCTTTCTCGCGTATTGATACACCGGAGAACGAACGGAAAGATTTTAATCTGTACATTGATGAGTTTCAGAATTTCACCACGGACTCTATTTCCGTGATTCTTTCCGAAGCGCGCAAGTATCGTTTGAATCTGGTTATTGCGCACCAGTTTATCGCGCAGTTGCAGGAAAAAATCCGCGATTCCGTTTTTGGCAACGTCGGGTCCATGATAGTGTTTCGTATCGGCGCTGATGACGCGCAGTATCTGGTCAAGCAGTTTGAGCCGGTCTTTTCGGAGCGCGATCTTATTTCCATAGATAATCTCAATGCGTACGTGAAGCTGTTAGTGCGCGGACAAACGACGGTGCCGTTTAATATTCACACCCTGCTGTATCCTAAGATGGATATGGCGTACGGAGAGAAAGTGAAGGAATTGGCGATGCTCAAATACGGCGCTGATCGCGCGGCGGTTGAGGCCGATATTTTACGGCGGTTGCGTTCGTAACGCGCGGTCGCTGTGTTGTTGTTTTCGGCTGTGTCGGGGCGTATACTTTTCCCGTGTCTTTTTGGCAAGAAATCAAAAAACCAATACGAGCGTTGGCGCCGATGCATGAAGTGACGGATACAGCGTTTCGCCAAGTTGTGGCGCGTATTGCCAAGCCCGACGTGCTGTTTACGGAATTTGTTTCGGTGGACGGGCTGTGCCACGAAAAATCGCATGAGAAAATCGTGCGATACTATTTGCAATTTGTTGATGCCGAGCGGCCGCTGGTGGCGCAATTGTGGGGCAGCGATCCGGAAAAATTTTTCCGCGCGGCGCAGATGATGCGCGAAATGGGATTTGACGGCGTGGATATCAATATGGGGTGTCCCGACAAGGCGGTGGTCAAAAGCGGCGGCGGCGCGGCGTTGATCACCCGACCGCGTTTGGCGCAGGAAATTATTGTGGCAGCAAAAGAAGGCGCGGGCGATCTGCCGGTGTCGGTTAAGACCCGGATAGGATTTGAAAAGAACGAGATTGAATCGTGGATGGCGGCGCTTCTTGATGCGTGTCCGGCTGCCATTGCTGTGCATGGACGCACCAAAAAAGAACTGTCGCGCGTGCCGGCGCAATGGGATGTTATTGGGCGGGCGGCGCGTATGGCACAGGGGAGCGGTGTGCTGGTTGTGGGGAATGGAGACATAAAAACGATGGACGACGCGCGTGCAAAGGTTGATCAGTATGGCATCGACGGTGTGATGGTTGGGCGGGGGATTTTAGGGAATCCGTGGTTTTTTTCGGAAACCGAGCCGTCTCTTGAAGACCGGCTTAGCACGATTGTTGTGCACGCTAAAATTTTTGAAGAATCGTTTGCCGGCGTAAAGTCATTTGCGCACCTTTTGAAACATTTACACGCGTACGCGACCGGATTTGTCGGCGCCAAGGAATTGCGCCTGGAGTTGATGCGCGCAAAAAACGCCGATGACGTGGCGCGCATTGTTACTGCGTGGCGTAATGCGCACGCGGCATAACGTAATATGTTTATTGCAAAATCATTTTCAAAAAAAATCGTTGAAACGATTCGTATCGGCGGGATTGGTGTCTTTCCTAGCGACACGCTCTACGGGATTATGGGATCCGCGCTTTTACCCGAAACCGTTGAGCGGATTTACCGGGTGCGCGGACGCGATCGGAAGAAGCCAATGATCATTCTCATCGGCGACGCGGGCGATCTCTCGTTGTTTGGTGTTCGCGCTACGACGGCACAGAAAGAATTTTATACACGCTACTGGCCGGGGAAGGTGAGCGTGGTTTTGCCATGTCGCGCCAAGCGCTGGGCATATCTGCATCGGGGGACGGGGACGCTGGCATTTCGTGTACCGGACAAGAAACAGCTTCGCGATTTTTTGCGGGAAACGGGACCGCTGGTTGCTCCCAGTGCCAATCCACAAGGAAATGTGCCGGCAGAAACGATTGTGCAGGCGTGGAAATATTTCGGAGATGCGGTTAATTGCTATGTAGACAGAGGCAGGCTGGTTGGCAGTGCATCGACGGTTGTAACGTTTCGCCGCGGGATGCCGGTGGTTTTGCGTCAGGGAGACGTGATCATCGTGCGCAGGTAGGGGGGGATGCAATAGAGGTGGAAATTGGTTTTTACGCTTGTGTAAACAATGGCGCTTTGCTTGTCATTAGCGTTGCATATCAATGTCGAGTGATGGACGGTGCTATGCTATAGCATAGCACTCGGTGATGCCAATGAATAAAATAGTGCACAGCGCTATGCTATAGCATAGCGCTGTGCACTATGCGAAAAAGAATGAATGGTGCTGTGTTTCAGTACAACGCTGTTTGACATGTAGTGATGTATATAAAAGAAATACACGGCACTATGCTATGGCATAGCACCTGGCGATAGGCGCGAAGGAAATGGGCAACGCTATGCCATGATATAGCGCTGTGTGATACGCATGAATGAAATAATGCAGAGCGCTATGCTGTGGCATAGCACTAGATGCTGTGTAAAAAAGAATGGTTAATGTGTTATTTTAGTGTAATGTTGCCCGATATGTGGTGATATGCATGAATAAAATAATGCAGAACGCTATGCTATAGCATAGCACTAGGTGATACGTGCGAGGGAAATGGATAGTGCTATGCTATAGCATAGCGCCAGGTGATGTTTATGAATGAAATATAGAGCGCTATGCTATGGCATAGCACTGGGGGGGTAATCGTGCGGCGCGCGGTGGCGCATGCAAAAACAAAAAAACAGCATAGGCGCAACCGTCCCATGAGGACGCCATAACCACGCCACTCTTTTTAAAAAGAGTGGCGTGGTTGTGTATGTGTGGCCGCGCGGTGTTAATGGCACACTATTTCTATAACACGCACCGTCGTGCGGAACTCAATCTAAATATATTTTTTAATGATCTGAAAGTCATTGAGCAACGTCTGTTTGAGTGATTGGTCGTAGATGCTTGCCGCTGGATGGTAGAGCGGGATAATAACCACAGCGGGCGCAAAGAGCGAATGCGTTTCAAAGACGTGTCCGTGGATTTTACTGATGGACCCCAATTCTTTTTCCAATCCGAATTTCTTCATAATGTAGGCCATGGAAAATCGTCCCAGGGTGGCGATAACGCGCGGCTTGATGGCTTCAATCTGCCGGTCCAAAAACGGCGCGTAAAGTTCTATTTCTTCGGGGAGCGGATCGCGATTATTTGGCGGACGGTCTTTGAGGATGTTAGTGATGTACACGTCATCGCGCTTGAGATCGATGGAGGCGCAGAGTTCGTCCAAAATTTTTCCCGCCGCGCCGCAAAATGGGTGTCCGGTCTGCGCTTCGTTGCGTCCGGGGGCTTCGCCGATAAACATCAGGTGCGCGGTGTGACTCCCTTGGCCGATGACGGGAAAATAATTATTTTCCGTGCGGTATATATAGAGGGGGGAGGAAGTGAGGTTGACGACATCGTCGCGAACGGAACGGAGTATTTCTTCGCGATTGTCATGTGGGGCATCGGATTTCATATTGCTGAGTATACCACACCAAAAATTGAAAATAGAAAATGTCTGCTTACCGCCCGCCTGTCGCCTGTCTGCCGCCTGTCTGCCGGCAGGCAGAGTAGGTAGGGTAGGCAGGGGAGGCAGGGCAGACAAGGGAGGCGAACAAAAATCAAAATAAACCGAAAAATACTAGAAACAAGCTGCAAAAAGGGGATGTATGGCGCTTGCCGAGCCGATTGTTGACATTTCTGTTATTTTATGATAGTTTAAGAGCAGAACCCTACAAAAAAATATTAGATCAACTCGATGAAATGAAATTGGGTTCGGGCCAATAGTGTTGTTGTAAAAAACGGCGCTCGGAATGGTCCGTGCGTCGTTTGGGCGGCAACAATAAAAAACATCTCGCTCGCACTTAAGAGTACGAGCGAGAAGGAGGTGTGAGATGTTTAAGAAGATGTTGTTGGCCGCCGTCCTAGTGGCGGTCGTGGCGATGACGTCGCTCTCCGTCCTGGCGGACGGGGAGTATTACGAAATCGGCTCGAATCCAATGGATGCGAGCCGACTTCCAAACCCTGCCACGGACGCGATTGTTAAACTCGCGTCCGACTCACCGCTTATCTCAATGATCGGTGGTGGCGGAGCGTTGGCCACGGGCAAGCGGCTCAAGGCTGGCGAGCTCGTTGTGGTCGACAAGGTTACACACGTGGCGAAGTGGGTGGCCCGGTGCGGCAATGAGATTGTCTCTCCGAAAGGATGGACCCCTGAAGGTCCAGTGATGGATCTTTCAGGGGGGCCGGCTCCGGCAACTCAAGCAGCCGTAACTCCCGCGCCTCAAGCGCAGAACCAGCAACCCGTCCAGGTGGACGTCAATGTCCACCAGGATCAGCAACCGTCCCAGCCGATCTATGTCCAAGAGGCCCAGCCGGGCTTCTGGGACATGGTGGGAGTTTCTTTTGCCCAGGCCTTTGCACAAGGACTTGGAGAGGGATTGGCGTACCGGATGGTTTGGGGTGGCGGTTACGGTGGTTATGGTTATGGGGGGTTCGCTCCCGTCGTGTACTATCCATCGCCAGCCTACTATTATGGTGGCGGCGGTGGTGTCTTTGTGACGAACGTCACGAAGACCATCTACGTGAATTCGTTCAACTCCACCTCCACCTCCACTTGGATCAATAATCCGGGTGGACCTCGTGGTGGAGGTGGTGGGCCAGTTGACCCCCCCGCCGACCCTGGCTCTGGCTCGGGTGGCACTGGTGGCGGCACTGGGACCGGTGGCGGTCCCATCGACCCCGGATCAAATCTTCGCGCCCAACGGAAGCCGCTCACTGGGGACCAGATTGCCCGAGATTTTCGCAGGCAGTCTGGATCCTCGGTCAAGCCCCACGGTCCGACCGTGGGGAATGGTGCCTGGAACCCCTCCACGCCCCGCGCCACCCAGCCACCGGCGCCGCCACGTTATTCGGCGCCGCCACGTTATTCGGCGCCGCCACGTTATTCGGCGCCGTCCCGCTTCTTCTCCGCCCCCGTGTTTCGGGGCGGTGGAGAATATACCCGCCCTTTCGCCCCCGTATTTCGGGGCGGTGGCGGGTACAGTCGCCCCTCCGCCCCCGTGTTTCGTGGTGGTGGAGGAAGATTCCGTCGTTGATCTAATATCTGTTTGGCCTGGTGAAAGCACCTTTGAACTTCGTCTTAACGAGGTCCGATCCCTCTCACCAGGCCACCACTTTAAAGCTCTGAAAGTTGGCGGTTCGTGCCGGTTTTGAGGGCTTTATGCGTGGTTTTGAAAGTTATTGACATTAAAATAATTTTATGATACAATACAACCTACAAAATTCTATATTTTAAGACATG
>Ga0207433_10007982_pt1 | contig 17426 bp, 25 predicted proteins | sample YelNatPaOPGAMG01_FD_187559 | JGI IMG/M metagenome (GOLD analysis project Ga0207433, IMG submission 187559) | Hot spring thermophilic microbial communities from Obsidian Pool, Yellowstone National Park, USA - OP-RAMG-01 (SPAdes) (version 3) | ecosystem: Environmental > Aquatic > Thermal springs... | reverse complement strand
AAGTTTGGAAAAAGTTGAATTGTATAATAGTTGCTTCTCAAGGTCAAGCAACGAGAGGAATAAGAAGATTGTTGCAAAGGTTAAGTTACGAGCATGGCTTACCAATTTATGTTTTAACGGATTTGGATCCTTGGGGAATTTACATTTATTCTGTTATAAAGTTTGGTTCTATCGCTTTAGCTCATATTAGCGATAGACTAGCAATACCTTCTGCTAAATTCTTAGGATTAACTGTTGATGATGTTAAGAAATATGGATTAGAAAAACATTTGATAAAGTTTAAAGAAATTGATATGAAAAGACTAGAACAAATTAGAGAGTATGAGTGGTTTAAGAACAACAAAGAATGGCAGAGACAGTTTGATTTGATGAAAGAAATGAAAGCTAAGGCCGAACTAGAAGCTTTATCAGCAAGAGGGATAACTTTCATAAGCGAGAGGTATTTACCAGAAAAAATAGAAAGAGGAGAGTTTTTGGACTAATTTGATTTTTCTAATTTTTCTAAGATTTATATCCTTTCAAAACATTTCATTTAAATGGACCTGTTATTGTTTTGTAAAAGAGAAAATAGCAAAAAATTAGAAGAAAAACTAAAGAAAGATGATTTAGTTTCTGGCACTTCTATTAAGATTAGAGATGCAAGTATAGCAAATAAAGATGGTTTTTATTTTTACTTGGAAGGAACAGAAGATAGAATAAAAAAGGCTAGAGAGTTGGCGAAAGATTTAGCAAATGAAATTAATGAGGAAGAAAAAGAAAAAGTCAAAAAAATTTTGAAAGAAGAAGAGGAAAGGGCAATTGAAGGTTTCGGAGCAATTCTTGGTTAAGATACATCTTCTAATGAAGGATTTTCTTCGGTTCTATTGCTTCTTCTATCTTTGTTAGTCCAGTTTTTGGGTTGTGTTCCTGTCTTTAATTCTTTTATTTGTGCTCGATACTCTATGGGCATGTAAGATGATGGAGAGTTAAATGAAGCACTTAAATTATAAGTTGCTTGCTCATAAGCTTCATAAGATGCATCTTTGCAAGAATCTGGATCTCCTAGCGAGTATATTAAACTAGAGGTAAAACTCGAACCTGGATCTTCACCTTCTTCCATCCTCCAATCACCAATAATCAATATTAGTACATTAGTTAAAAGCTTTTTGGTTGTATAACTTATAAAATTGTAAATGAAAATAAAGAATGCGCCAGTGGTCTAGCCTGGTCTATGACGTAGAAAGCGAGCGGAACCTTGCCAAGGCTAAAACCCGGGTTCAAATCCCGGCTGGCGCAAATCTTAAAACTTTTCCAGGTAAAATAAAGTATGAAACTTTCTAAAATTGTTTTGCTGCTAACTACTTGTGAAGCTTACTACATGCAATCTTTTATTACTTTTTCTTCTTTTGCTTTACAAGCTCATGAAAATTTTCTTCTGTATAAATCATTATTCCATTTCTTTTGAGTAAAGCTGCTGCGACACCATTGCCCTTAGAAACTTTTCCATGGATGTAAGTTTCTCCGCATCCGCAAGAAGGACTTCTTGCCTTTAGAATAGCTACTTTTATTTTTAAAAGTTTTGCTAGCTTTAAAACTTCTTTTGCGCCTCTGATAAAATTTAAGGTCACGTCCTTTCCACTTTTTGTCAAAACTTTTGCCCTTCCTTTAAAAACATAATAACCATCTCTAGTAAGATATGCGGGTTCTCTTGGGGTTGGTAAGCCACCTAATTGTTCTGGGCATACTGGAATTGCCTTTCCCCTCTTTACTAGTTCTCTAATTTTCTTTTTTAGATTATTCCCTCCGTTATACTTACAATTAACTCCAACCAGACACGCACTGACTAGAACCAACCTTTTTCTCATTAACTAAACTTTTATATAGATTTAAATGCTTTACGCTCTTACTATTTCTATGAAAAAGAAAGTTGAGGAAAGTATAAGAAAGTATCAAATGTTGTCTAAAAACAATCCAGTCCCTGTAGGGTTTAGCGGAGGTAAAGATAGCCTAACTGCTATTCTTCTCCTAAAAGAATTAGGCTATGACGTTCGACCAGTTATAGTTGACAGAGGGGATATACTTTTTAATAGTAGAAAAATAGCTGAAAATTTATATCAACATTTTGAAATCGAGGCAGATATTTTAAATCTACGGGATCACCATTTTTTACAAACTATATCTCCTCGAAGTTCCGAAATGATAAAAATGTACCTTCATAAAATAGATAACATCGCTAGTGATGAAAGCTTATGTACACCTTGCTATAATGCCAGGACAATTGCATTGAAGGAGTACACAAAAAAATTGGGTGCTAACTCATTTGTAATAGGACAACATAAAACAGATATGATTACATCGTTATTGAAGTGTTACTGGACAGAGATATATTACTACACTTTCACTAAACCTAGAGGAATACCTTACGATGGATTTAGAATGAAAGAACTTATAGAATCAAGTGAGATTGACATAAATTATCTGGAGAAAATGGTCAAAGAAGGCAGAGCAGCTACAGATGATCCACCAGTAGAAATAATCGACGACGTCAAACTAGTTAGACCTTTAGAAGCAGTAAGTGAGAGTGAGATTAGAGATTTCGTAAAGAAATTTAATTATCCCTATGAAAGTGGAAATTGCTCATATCGTGAAAAAGAGCCACGTCCTTTTAGACTTTTAGTTCAATTTGACCTTGAAAGAAGGTTGAAAGAAAATCCTGAACTGGAAGACTTGCTCTATAATTTCGTTCTAATGGGTTTAAATAGTGATGGTACACTTAAATACAGACCCAGAAATCTACGTGACAAATTATACCCTGGCTTTAAACCATTTCAAAGAAAGGTTGGTAATATATGAGCAAGATTTTGGTAAGTGCCTGCTTAGCTGGAATTAAATGTAATTATAGAGGGAGAAGCAGGACAAACAAAAAAGTATTGGAATTAGTTGAAAGAAATATAGCCATTCCTGTATGCCCTGAAGTTTTAGGCGGATTACTTATACCAAGAAAAGCGGCATGGATTTTATCAAAAAATGAAAATTATGATGGGGACGACGTCCTTGATAAAAAGACAATTGTTATCGATGAAAGTGGGAAAGATGTTACAGAGAATTTTATCAATGGTGCTTACAAAGTCCTTGAGATTGTCAAACAACACGATATAAAACTTGCTTATTTAAACCAGTATAGTCCTTCATGTGGGCGTGGAAGAACTCTTGGTGGAGATGAATACTGTAGAAAATATATACGTGGAGATGGTGTTACAACTGCCTTACTTAAAAGAAATGGAGTTAGAATTTTGACAAAAGAGGAATTCGAAGAGTTTTACGACCAAGAGATGTGTTGTTTAAAAAAGGCTTCCAAAAAATTGGAAGATTTCTTTAATAGTTACAAAAACAAACTTACAAGATAGTTAGTAAAAAATCCATTCCTTTTTGCTGATGCCTAATTCATTATTTTGTTGTTAACTTGATAAGATGTATTTAACACTCTTAACCCTAAACATCATACACGAAAATCTTACCATTTAATTGCTACCAACCAACACCAGCGACATAACTTTTTAAGTTTTGAAACGAAAATTAAAGCTTATGGTAAAAAGAACCGGACCAACAAATCCAATGTTGAAAAAACTAATAGAAGAGCTCAGGAAGAAGTCTTTAGAAGAAAATGTAAAAATTTGGAAGAGAGTAGCCGAAATTCTTGAAAGACCTACAAGAAGAAGAGCTGAAATAAATCTGAAACATATAGAAAGAGGGGCAAAAGATGGAGAAATTATTGTTGTGCCCGGAGTGGTTTTGAGTGAAGGAGAATTGACAAAGAAACTCACTATAGCCGCTTGGAGGTTTTCCGCTAAAGCTAGGCAAAAAATTGAAAAAGCAGGCTCGCGAGCTATTTCTATTGAGGAATTAATTAAAGAAAATCCAAAGGGAAGTAACGTTAGAATAATGGTGTGAGTATGAAGATATACGATGCTACAAATCAAATTGTTGGAAGATTAGCAACTTATGTAGCAAAAGATTTGTTGAAGGGAGAACAAGTTGTAATTGTTAATGCTGAAAAGGCTGTGCTATCTGGAGATCCAAAAACTAAATTCAAAGAATATAAGCAAAAAATTGATAGAGGAGACCCAAAGAAAGGTCCGTTTTATCCGAAATATCCTGATTTGATGCTAAGAAGAATTATTCGTGGAATGTTGCCTTGGCATAAGGATAAGGGAAGAAAAGCTTATAGAAGACTTAAAGTTTATATTGGTGAGCCGCAAGAATTTAAGAATAAGGAGAAAATTAGAATAGAAGAAGCAGATGCAAGTAAGCTGAAATGTAAGTATATTACACTTGGTGATTTATCGATAATGTTGGGAGCTGAGAAAAGATGGTGAAGAAAGAAAAAACGATATTGGAAGTTGGAAAAAGAAGACTTGCAATAGCTAGAGCCGTTATTAAAGAAGGAACAGGTAAAGTTTTCATTAATTCTAAACCTTTAGACCTTTGGGGAACTGATGTTTTGAGACTTTGGGTTAAAGAGCCTTTGATTTTAGCTGGCGATTTAGCTAAGGCTGTTGATATTTATGTTAATGTTAGAAGTGGAGGAATTGTTGGGCAAGCTGAAGCTGTTAGACAGGCAATTGCCAAAGCATTAGTTAGATACTCAAAAGACAAGAAGCTCAAGCAAAAGTTTTTAGAGTATGATAGAAATCTTTTGGTTTATGATCCAAGAAGAAATGAGCCGCATCATGCGAGCGGAAAAGGAGCGAGTAAACGCGGAAGTAGGAGGCACCGTCAAAGGAGTAAGAGATGATTTTTTATTCATTCTTCCAGACACTTTTTTAATAATTTTAGGTTAGAGGTTGGAGCAAAATTCAGGAAAATTTTGTTTCTCATCTTTGCTGCAAAGAGATAACAAGCGTATAGACCGAAAAGCTTTTAAATACACAATACATAATTATATATAGATAGTGATTGATATGGAACTATTTGAAGTAATTAATGGCACATTGCTGGGCGACGCTTCTATAGGTGTTCATTTGAATAAATACTATCATTACTCTTTGACCTCAAAAAGTAAGGAATTTCTTGAATGGGCTTCAAAAATTTTTAGTAGTTTTGGAATTCCTACTTACATAACTTTAAACAACAAAATAACCAATGTTTATTCGCTTGGCTTCTACATAAACGCAAGAGGAATTAGTGAGCTTATGAAATTGAGAGAAAAGTGGTATACGAAGGTTAATGGAAAGACAATAAAGATTGTTCCTAAAGATTTAGAATTAACACCAACTACCTTACTTTTCTGGTATTTAGGAGATGGAAGTTTAGTGAGAAGGAGAAATGATAACATACATGTTCCTACTATAGTACTTGCTACGAACGGATTCTTAAAGGAAGATGTGGAGTTTCTGCAAAAGAAATTGAAGGAATGGGGGTTGAATTTTTACATTGTAAAAAATACCTCGCTAACAGGCTTCAGAAAAGAAAGAATTACAAACTATTTATTATTTTCATGCGTTCAAGATGGTACTCCTTTTCGTTTCTTTAAATTAATAGGTCTTGAATGCCCAAAAGAAATAGCAAATTGTGTAACAGGAAGAAAGGGAAAGTTTCATGAATTACATTTTTTCAAAGACAAATGGCCAACAAAAGAAGATTGGATAAAAATCTTGTCGAACGTGAAAGAAGTTGGTCCAATTTTGAGAAGGAGAAGATTAGAATTAGGATTGTCTCAAAATCAATTAGCAAGAAAAGTTGGAATTAGAAGAGAAAACATTAGAGACGTTGAATTAATGAAAAGATGTTTTAGCGTTAAGAATTTCAGAAAAATTCTAAAAGCTTTGAATTTGAATGTTGAAGAAATTTTGAAAGCAATCTAGTGATAGATCTAAGATACAATTTTGACAAAAAAGCAATTTCGATTCTATATTTTACTTAATTATTGTTGGATTTGATAGTGAGCTAAACTTTTCAATCCTTAGGCTCAAGAAGCTATTTAAAAAAACAATATTATTTTATGGGGCTAAAGTCAATTTCATCCTTTCTAGCAACCATTTTATTGATTGGCTTTACAATTTCTACAGGAATAATAGTTTATTATTTTGTTTCTACTTTACCAAGAACCCAAACTCAACAAGTTTCTTCCCAAGCTTCTAAAGTTTTAAGCTGTGCAGGAGCTATGTTTGATGTTAAAGTAAGAAATTGCAATTTATTGAACGGATTAGTACTATGGCTACCTATGGATGAAGGAAGCGGAAATACAACTTATGATTATTCTGGTTATAACAACAATGGAACTTTGTATAATGGTTCTACTATTTGTGGTGGAATAGATAATTGTCCTTTATGGGTTGATGGAGTAATAGGAAAAGCAATAAGTTTTGATGGAGTAGATGATTATATTATAAGTTAAAGCGATGGTAGTTTCAAAAAATGAAACCATGGAGTTAAAGAGAGCTGGTTAAAAAACTCTTCACCTGTCGACAAAAATCGACAGATTTTCTTGAAGAACTTGAATTCTGGAGATAAAAAATGAAAAGAAGAAAGAATTTAGGGAATTAAGGGCATTCCTTCTAATTTTTATAATTTTATCTCTAACTGTCGGGTCAATCCGACACTTCTTATCGACGTAAAAGCTTATCTAAAATGGCAAAAGTTGAAAGAAAATAATTCTTTTTTTTCTTAATTTTTTATAACATCTTATACAAAAATGTATGAAATCTTTTAAATTTTTAAGACAAAATTATACATGATAACTTTAGAGGCAATAGAGTTCATAAAGACTAAACCGTTAGTCACAAGCAAAGATATTGCTAAAAAATTTGGCATTACTAATTCTTACGCAACAATTTTTCTAGAGAGGATTGCTAGAAAAGGATTAGTTGAAAGAATAGAAAAAGGTAAATATACTTGCACAGATGATGCTATTGTAGTTGCAAACTATTTAGTCCTTCCTTCTTACATTTCTTTTTTCACGGCAGCTAGCATCAAAGGCTATACTGAACAAATACCAAGAAAAATTCAAATTGCAACAACAATCTACAAAAAACCAATAAACTTTCGTAGCTATGAAATTGAGTTCGTTCGATTGCCAAATTGGTGTTTTTTTGGTTATTCAAAAGAGAAAAGGAACAATTTTACGATTTTTCTTGTAGATGATGAAAAGCTAATAATCGACATTTTGCTAAAACCAAAAACTGTTGGAAATTTTGAAGAGATAGTTGAGATAATAAAAAACACAAAAATAGATGAGAGTAAAATGGTTGAATTTGTGAAGAGAATTAAAAATGTTTCTTTATTAAAGAGGCTTGGTTACCTCTTAGAAAAATACAAGAGCATCGATATTTCAAGCATTGTAAACATAAAAGACAAAAATTATGTTAGCTTGGATCCACTCAAAAAATCTGGGAAATTTGTTGATGGAAAATGGAGGGTAAAATATGATTAGTAAGGAAGAATTAGAGGAATATGCAAAAACAAGAGGTTTGAATCTTGGACAAGCAGAAAAAGATTATTTACAAACTCTCATGCTTTTCATTCTTTATCAAAAATATGGGAGAGAGCTTGTGTTTAAGGGAGGAACCGCTCTTAACAAATGTTTTAATTTAGACAGATTTTCCCAAGATTTAGACTTTACAGCTAGCGTTACTAGTGATTTTGGTAATGTTATTGTAAAAGGATTAAAAAGATTTCTAATAGATGCAACTTTCGAAGAAAGGAAAAACGATAGCATAAAAATTAGATTTGAAATAAATGGACCTCTTTACACTGGAGAAAGAAAAACTGCTTGTTTTATAGTTGTTGATATAAGTTTAAGGGAGAAAGTTCTTCTGCAACCTTTGATAAAGAAAATTGGCTGGAATCATCCTGAAATTCCAGCTTTTGATGTTGTTGTAATGCAAGAAGCAGAAATATTAGCAGAAAAGGTTAGGGCTGTTTTTACTAGGAGTAGAGCAAGAGATATTTATGATATTTATTTTTTGCTTCAAAAAGGTATTGAACCAAGTTTAGAATTGATAAATAAAAAGCTTGAATATTGTAATTTAGTTTTTGATTATCAAAGTTTTCTTGAGAGAATAAATGAAGTTGAAAAAGTTTGGGAGAATGAACTTTCTCAACTTGTGAAGACAATACCAAAATTTAGTGAAGTTAAAGAAAAAATACTTTTGGAATTTTCGAAGTTAAAGTAGTTCTTTTAGATTCATTTGAACTTTCTTAAGAAAATATCCAACAAGAAACAAACAATAGAGTTACTAGGTGTTTGCAATGTCTAATTGAAAAGCCTTGAAGTAGAATGTCCTATATGGGGACATCAAAATAAAGTTAGAAACAATTAGAATAACATGATGTAATGTATATACATCTCTGAAAGAATCTACTTTTATTTTTCGCTACTTAACTCTATCTATGAAAAAATTTGCAATTTCACATTTTAATGGAAAAGAAGCCAATGTAATATTCTTTGGCATAGATTATACAAAAGATTCAAAAGAGCTTCTTAAAAAAATAAGAGATTCTAGCTATTTTGTCGAGCCCTTTGATTTTCATGGAAATAACTTATTAGAAAAAGTTAGATTGTTTGATATCGGAGATTTTAAAATTAAAAGTTTTGAGGAAATTACTCAAAAGTTCATCGAAATTAGAAAAGAAAACAAAATTCCATTCATGATTTCACGAGGTCATTTACTAACTTTTTATGCGACTAAAAATTTGAAAAAAGAAAAGTTAATCGTTTTTGATGCTCATGCAGATTGCAAGAATGAATATATAGATGAGACAATTGCTTTTGATGTAGATAAGAACAAAGATGAAAAGAAGTTTAACGGTTCTACTTGGCTAAGAAGACTTTTAGAAAATTCAAAAATTGAAGTTTTGTTGATTGGGTTGAGGTCTTTTGATGAAGAAGAAATAAAATTTCTAAAATATAAAGGAGTAAAATTTTTCACCTCATTGGAGATCATAAGAAATAAAGTTTTAGTTTTAGATGAAATAACCCGATTTACCAAACACTCAAAAATATATATTTCTCTTGATCTAGATATGTTTGATCCATCAATACTTCCCGCAACAGATTACCCAGAACCTGGCGGTTTAACTTATTTTGATTTTGTAGATATCATAGAAGCAATTAAGGGCAAATTAATTGGGGCAGATGTTTGCTGCCTAAAACCAGTTGAAAGCAATAGAGCAAGTGAGTTTCTAACAATTAAATCAACTTTCCATATTTTATCAAAAATTTAAATTCCAAACTTCTTCCTTAGTTTATCATTCATTCTTTCTGGGGTCCAAGGTGGGTCAAAAGTTAAATTAACGTTAACGTTTTTAAATCCGGCTTTTTTCAATTTGTCTTCTATTTCAAACACCAAAAAGTTTCCAAGAGGACAACCAATATAAGTTAAAGTCATTAAAACGTTTACTCCATCTTTCTCAACCTTTAAATCGTAAATTAATCCCAAGTCTACTATATTCGCATTTAGCTCAGGATCAATTACCTTTTTCAAAGCATTTAAAGCTTTTTGCTTGAGCTTAGACTCATTTTCTAGAATACTTTTCATAATCTCACCGGCATTAATTTTTTGATATTAATACTTTTAAATTCACAGATTATAAAATTAATAAATACCTATAGGCAAGTGAGGTGATGAATATATTATTTCCAGTAAGATGTTTTACCTGCGGAAAGGTAATCGGACATCTTTATGATGATTTTAAGCAAAGAGTGGAAAATGGAGAAGACCCTGCAAAAATTTTGGATGAGCTGGGAGTTAAGAGATATTGTTGCAGAAGGATGTTTTTAGGACATGTCGACTTATTTAAACATATAGCACAGTTTAAGCCATAAGTGGTTTTGATGGAGTGGCCAGAAGATAGGTTAACTAGGTTTGAAGTCGCAAGAATAATAAGTGCAAGAGCTTTACAAATTTCTTTAGGCGCACCTGTTTTAGTAAAAAGCGAAAAAACTAATGCAATAGAATTAGCAAAAGAAGAATTCAAGAAAAAGATGGTTCCCGTAACAATAAGAAGAACATTACCAAATGGAGAAATTAGATTAGTTGCTATAAAAAAAGCTGTAGAAAACTGGCTTAAAGACCATTCTGGAGAAGTTTAAATTCACATAAACTCCGGAACATCTATTCCAAGTAAATTTAATCCTAAACTCAAAACTTTTTCTGTGACTTTAACTAACGTTAATCTAAAGGCTTTAATGTCCTTATCTTCTTCTTTCAAAACAGGAACTTTCTCGTAGAAGTTGTTGAAAAGCGTCGAAAGCTCATACAGATAATTAGCTAAATAATATGGTTTCATTTCCTTTACTATTTTTTGTATTAAAAATGGAAATTCCCCAATCTTTTTTATTAGCAAAGCTTCTTCCTCTCTAAGCTTCTTTGGAGAAAGTCTTTCTTCAAATTTCTTCGCTTTTTTAAGTATTCCTTTGCATCTCGTACAAGCATACTGTATGTAAGGGCCAGTATTTCCCTCTAGTTGAAGCATTTTCTCCCATTCGAATATTATTTGATCTTCTGGCTGGATTTTCAGTATAGAATATTTTAAAGCACCAATGGCTATTTTTCTTGCAACGATAGATATTCTTCTCTTGCTTTTCTTTGGATTCCTCTTTTCAACTTCTTCTCTTGCTTTTCTTTCTAACATGTTAATAACTTCATCTAAAAGGATAGCTTTTCCTTCTCTGGAAGACATTTTTCCTTCTGGCAAGCTAACATGTTCAAAAGCGCAATGATAACAATTTCTAGCCCATTCAAATCCAAGTAATTCTAAAAATTTGAAAAGTTGTTTAAAATAGAGAGATTGTTGTGTTGAAACAACCCATATGGATTTATCTAGCTTATACTTCTCAAACTTGTGAACAGTTAAACCCAAATCGCTTGTAAAATACAAGCCAGTGCCATCAGACCTTAAAATAACACAATTTGACAATCCGTAATCCTCTAACTTTGCGATTATTGCTCCTTCCTCACTCTTAAAAGCTAAGTTTTTAGCTAAGGCTTGATAAACAATTTCCTTTCCCTTCTCTCTAAACTCGTGTTCATAAAACCAAACATCAAACTTTATTTTAAGCTTTTTGTAAGTTTCCTTAAATCCCTTTACACACCATTTGACAATTCTATTCCAAACTTTGATTATTTCTTTATCTTTTTCGATTTCATACTTTCTCAAAATCTCTCTTGCTTTTTCTTCTAAGCTTGCATCTTTCTTTGCTTCTTCATGAAATTTTACATAAATCTCCCAAAGCCAGTAATCCGGCTTTTTATCAGGAGTTTTTCCATTATACCATAAAAGATAGCCTGTAACTAATTTTGCAACTTGTAATCCAGTATCGTTCATCAAATTAGCTCTAATAACTTTAAAGTTCGAGAATTCCAGAATTCTAGATAAAACATCGCCAATAAAAGTTCCTCTTCCATGACCAATATGCATTGAATGCACAGGATTTGGTTGAGAAAATTCAACCATAACCTTTTGTTTATTTCCAAAATCGAGTTTTTTCATACTTAAGATTTTTTCTAAAATTTCGTTTGTAACTTTTTCCCAATAGATGAAAAAATTTACGTATCCATTAACTGCTTCCACTTTTAAAAGAAAGGGATACCTATCGACAGGGATTTTTCTTGTTATTTCTTTTGCCAATTCTATTGGATTAGTGTTTAGCTTTTTTGCAAGATTGAAACAAGGAAAAGAATAGTCACCTAACTCTTTTCTCGGCGGTTCCTCAATTTCTTTCTCACTAACTTCATATCCTAGATTTTTTAAAACTTCAACAATCTTACTTTTCATAAATTATCTTAAATTTTTATCTTTTTAATACAATTTGAAATATGGCAAAGAAAGATAAAGTTTATGTTCCAATGGGAATTGGTGGTTTAATAAGATACGGAGAAGAGGAAGAGAGCAAAATAAAATTAAAGCCAGAACAATTGGTTTATGTTTTAGTTGGTATTGGAGTTGCTTTGATTGTTCTTCACTTTTTATTCCATTGAAAACGAAAGTTTCCATCCTTCAATAGTTTCCTCAAGATCTAAAACTCTTATTTCTTTGAATTTTTTTGTAATGCTTTCAAAAATTTTTCCATTTAAAGAAAGTCTTAAAATCCATTTCTTGCCAGGGATTATTTCTGCTTCTGAACTCTCAAAAATTGCCTTTTTCTTCTCAAAATAATCTGTAATCTTTTTAGCAAAATTCTCTATTACTTCTTTCATATTCTTTCCTTTTACTTCGAATTTTGTAGAGAAATTTTCTTGAAAGTTTCTGCCTTCGACGTTTTTGTTGATTTCTTGTAAAAGCTTTTGGATAACTTCTTTTATCGTTTTCCCTTCAACTTCCATTATGCTAATTGAATTTACAATTTAAATGATGTAAAGATAAGAATAAAAGTGACCAGTTTTAAATTTTTTAACACGCTTTAATCCTTTAAACTCGTGAGAAGCAGAAAGAACTCTCGTTCCTTTTTTTAATTCTCTCTTTAATTTTGGTTCTAGTTTCTTGTTTACTTTTTTTGATAGATAAGCAAAAACTACAGTAGCATTTGTTAAGTTTACTTTAAAAAAATCTTTGTTTATAACTTTTGCTTTTCCTTCTAACTTTTCCATCTTTATTCTCCATTCTGAGATTTTTGCTAGTATCCAACTCTTCTCTATTCCAATTGCTCTTGCTCCAAATTCTTTGGCTGCAATTATTAAAACTCTTCCGTCTCCACAACCCAAATCATAAACTATATCTTTAGAGGAAACTTTTGCCTCTTTCAACATTTTTCTAATCGTATTTTTCGGTAAAGGAATGAAAATAGCTTCGTTTCTTATCAAATCTATCCAAACTTTTAGAAGAAATATTGTAATGATTGAAAGAAAAATATACCAAAACATTTTAGATTTTATCGTATAAACTCAAAAATCAATTTCATACATGGAAGAGATACAAATTAACGAAGAAAACTTGCTTAAAGTTATAATTGAAAAAGAAAGCTGGGAAGAAATAATTTATTACATCGTTAACATAGAAAAGATTGATCCTTGGAATGTTGATATTGTAAAGCTATGCGACGGTTTTATAAATTTTTTGAAGAGAGCTAAAGAATTGGATTTTAGAATTCCAGCAAAAGTTGTTTTTATCGCTTCTATTTTGTTAAGAATGAAGGCAGAATATTTGATGATTAAAGAAGAGGAAAAGATTGAAGAAAAAGAAGAGGAAATTCCAGAATTTTTTGATGTTAAGCCAGAAATGCTTAAGCTTGCTTATCCTATCAAAAGGATTCCAAGAAGACAAATAACTTTAGATGAGCTTATAATTGCTTTGAAAAAAGCTATGGAGGTTGAAAAAAGAAAGAAAGAGAGAAAAGAAGTTTTGTCTCAAAGGTTGCAAAAGGAGATAAATTTAGAAGAAGATATAGAAAAAAGAATTCAAACTGTTTTACAAAAAATAGAAGAGCTGTATTCAAGAAAGGGAAAGGTTGAATTTAAAGAGATTGTTGAAAGATGGAGAAGAAACGAGATAGTTATGAATTTTCTACCAATATTACATTTGGAAAAAAACAAAGAAATTAAAACTGAGCAGCAAGATTTTTTCAAAGAAATTTGGATATATTTAACAAAGAAACAAGCAAGTTGAAAATTTTATTTGTAAGATGAAAAATTTTTCTATTGCGGGGGTCGCCTAGCCTGGTCGATGGCGCCAGCTTGAGGTGCTGGTGGGTTAGTCCCTTCGTGGGTTCAAATCCCACCCCCCGCATAAGAAAACACTATGTATGAAAATAAGTTTTTACGTACCTTTATAATTCATTTTAACTTATAATTACAACTGCTATACCGGAGAATTGTGATTAAGTTTCACTAGATAAAGAAATTAAAAAATAAATGTGATAGAAGTTAAAGAAACAAAGGAGTTAATGTAAGCTTTATTGAACAAATAGATAAAAAAAGAAAAAATTAGAAAAGATTGTTCTTGTTCATTACAAATGGCGTTGTTGTTCTAATATCACTACTTCCTATTATCGACTGAACAACTCTTGAAACTCCTATTCCACAGCCAGAATGTAAAGTTCCTTCATGTTCTCTCCAAAATTCTAGATACCAATCAAAATCTTTTTCTGATCCTCCTTTTTCTACCAATATTTTAAACATAGTAGACTCTTTCAATCTTTTGATTAACTTTTCGTATCTGAATTCTCTTTCAGCTCCTCCTGCAGCTTCTCCGGCTAGAGGTAAAATTAAATCAACGCTGTTAACAATTCTTGGATCTTCGTCATTCTCTCTCATGTTAAAGAACTTTATTTCTTTTGGATAATGTGTTATGAAAACTGGGCCAAACATTTCTGCTAGCTTTCTTTCATGCTTGCTTTTTAAATCATCTCCAAACTTTAAGTTAAACTCTTTTAAAATTTCTATTGCCTCTGAATAAGTTATTCTTTTGTAAGGTGGTTTGAAAGTTTTTAATCTTTCTTTGCTTATTCCTAAAATTTCTAATTCTTCTTCTAGTCTAGAAACTTCTTTGACTGCAGAATATATTGCTTTTTCTTCATATTCCATCAATTGTTGCAAATTACCAAGAAATTCTATTTCAATTAGAGTGAATTCAGTCAAATGCCTATCATCAACTTCTGGCTCTGCTCTAAAACTATGAATCGTACACCAAACTTTTTGAAACACTGGTGAAAGAATTTCTAGAAAAAGCTGACCCGTTTGTGAAAGGTAAGCTCTTCTTCCAAAATAATCTAACTCGAACAATGTTGAAAGATTTTCGCATGCTCCTGTTACTTTTGTTATATGTGGAACGACAATTTCTACAAATCCTTCTTTTTCAAAGTAGTTTCTTATTCCTTTTAGAACAGCAGATTCTATTTTTATGATTGCTTGCATTTCTTTTGTTTTAAAAAGCTTTATTCTATCTTTATTTTCAGCTGATGCAATTTTTTCGAGCATTTCCCTCCTCCTAGGGAGGGGAAATGCCCACCCTCATTTAGTTTTTTAATTTAAAAAGTTTTTCTTTTCTACAATCTATAATTTTCAAAAAATCTTAAAACCTTCTTTCTCTTTGTAAAGTATGAGTTTGCCAAGAATATTTTCTCAATTTGCTACTTCTTCCATAGCCACAAGCAGAGCAATAATGCTTATCAACTCTATAAGAAGTTCTACCACACCTTCTACATCTTATATGCAATACATGCTGTTTTTTGCCCATCGAGGGCGTTCCTTTAGTCATAATCAAAGTTTTAGATTTTATACTTTAAATGTTTAAAGTGAGAAGCCTATTCCCTTAACTCTAATCTTATTTCCTTCTTTCTCAAATTTTACATTCAAAAGCTTTTCACAAGTTAAAATGTTAGTATTAACATGTTCAGTAAATTCTTCAATAGTAAATTCGGAAGTTCCTTCTGCTAAAGCAGCGAAAATTAAGATCTGATCTGCCATAAATTTATCTAAACATGCGTTGCTTTCAATGCTTTTTTTCAACTCCAATCCAACCTCTCTGCCAACATCCTCTGCTCTCTTTCCTTTTTCTCCTAAACCATCTTTTCCCAAAATACAATTTTCATATTCAGCAATTGCTAGCAAAGAAGTACCAACACTTAAACTATCAACATATTGAAAACTTCCATTCACTTTTCCAACAATTTCTTCTAAACCAGAAATTTGCCTTTCTGCTACTTTAGCTTTTTGAAGCTCTTTACTAACAATACTAAAAGCAGAAATTCCTTTTAAATTACCTCTTTCTAAAAATTTAACGCTTCTCAACTTTTTTATTCCTTCAATTTCAATTTTTACTTTCCCTCCTCCTTTTGGATAGAATCCATACCTTTCTACATCAATGCTAGCTTTCACCCCAAACTTTTCCAAATAGTAAAGGAAAACCTTTTTGTAATAGTTTATTGTTGGAGAGCCAGAAACATCAGTGCCGCCAAAAATCGTTAAGGAAACCTTTTTATTCGAGAATATTATTATTGGTAGAATTGTTTGCAAAAGAAGAGTTATGCTACCGGCTGTTTTTATATCAATAATTATTCTATCAGGAATGTCCAATCTTTTTGGTGTGAAGGTTATTTCAGTAGAACCTATTTTTGCATTTTTAACTTCAGCATGACAAAGTTTTGCAGCTTCTAGAACTCCAGTTAAATGTTGAGGTCTTAAACCAGGATTAGGTCGGTTTATTCTTATGTTAAAAATCCTTATTGGTTGCGAGGTTAAAGCAGATAGTGCTATTGCTGTTCTTAAAACTTGTCCATAACCTATAGCACCATCCAATTCAATCATAACTTATATTCCAAACAAAATTGATAAAAATATCCAAAGAGCAAAGAGCATTAGTAAGAAAACAGAAGAATCGATTCCAATTTCTTTACTTCTTATAAGTGCAAGAATTATTGAGATTAAAGATGTGAAAAGGAAGAAATAAAGTAATAGAAATTGATTGATATTAGAAATTGTTATTGGCGTTATAATAGAAGTTGCTCCTAAGACAAACATCGTATCAAAAATCAAAGTTCCATATAATGTTCCCACAACAATATCATAGTTCCTTCTTTTTGTAGCAGCCAAACAAGTGAAGAGCTCTGGAGAACTTGTGAAAATAGAAATAATCAGAGACCCTATTATAAGCATCGAAATATTTGTAGCCTCAGCGATCTTTTTGACCGATAAGTTAATTATAAAAGAAAGAAGGGAAACTGCTACTAATAATATTCCTAAAGTTAATCTATTTCTAATTTTTTCTTCTCTCGTGTGAAATCTATATCTTTTTGTCCTTTCTTGTAGGAGATATGTTGAAAGAATTATAAAAGAAACAACGAGAAACATTCCATAAATTCTTGGAACCGATTTCATTAATAAAATTGGAAATAACACCAATAGTGCGATTATAGAAAACAATTTGATTTTTCTAAAGTTTTCCTTGCTTATTATAAAACCATGCCATATTGCAACTATTGGTAAGATTAGAAGAAGATCATAAAGAACATTCCCAATTGATACTCCTGCTGAAATTTCTTGATTACCAACGAATGTCGAACTAATAGAAATTGATAATTCTGGTAAGGAGGTTGCTGCAGCTAGAAAAATAAAGCCAACTGATAAATGAGTTATTCCAGAATATTCAGCAAATTTTACAAGTTCTTCTTCAGTTTTCTCACTGACTTTATAAAGTAGATAAAGCGAAACTAATAGCAAGATTATCCAAACTATCATAAACTTATTGCTTTTTCTTTTCTAAATCTTTTAGCAAAAGTTTGCATGCTTTTATGTGCGAGCATTCCTTTTGTTTTACAGAAAAATACTTGCAGTCACATTTGAAATCGTTTTTTTCTTTATCATAAATAACAGAATGAACATCTCTGCTATAAACTGTAAAATAAATCCTTTTTTCGCTTTCGAAATCTAACCTAACTCTTCCTTCTCTAAAAAGTTTTCTTGCTTTCTTTTCTATTTCTTTCAAAGCCATAAATCTTCTGCCTTTTTCTT
>Ga0207433_10007979_pt1 | contig 17430 bp, 29 predicted proteins | sample YelNatPaOPGAMG01_FD_187559 | JGI IMG/M metagenome (GOLD analysis project Ga0207433, IMG submission 187559) | Hot spring thermophilic microbial communities from Obsidian Pool, Yellowstone National Park, USA - OP-RAMG-01 (SPAdes) (version 3) | ecosystem: Environmental > Aquatic > Thermal springs... | reverse complement strand
ATCAGTTATTTTGAGAAAATTTATCTTATTCAACTTACTCATCGTTATTCAAGTTGTTCTACTTTTGCTTTTAATTCCTGTATTGCCTTGATTAGCACGGGTATTAATTGTGTATAATCTAAGCCATACACATGCTCTGCATCGGGATTATCATAGTTTGTAATTTTTAACATGCCAAAATCTTTCAAATCAATTCCCATATCCTGTACAACTTTCTCTATTTCTTGTGCTATTAGACCGAAATGTGTTCTTTTATGATTTTCTGATTGTCTCTTAACTACTTCCCTCATTACTTTTTGTCTGCGTGGAACTTGATGCTTGCCAATTGTATTCCCTTGTTCATCATACAAATCATATTCATCAAATATTTGCATTTTTTGTTTGACAACTTTTTCTATTTCTTTTTGCACATACTTGCCGTCAATAAGTTCAACTATTTTTTCTTTAACAATAACTTCTTGTTCCTCATAAACATCTTCTTCAACTTCCTCAAATTCCTTTATCTCTTCAATGTTTTTCCATTTAAAAGATACAGGTCTTATTTTATTTAAGAAGTCTAAACCTAAATCTAAGTTATTAATATTTTCTTTTTTATTAGCATCAGAATATTGAGTTAATGCTTGACATCTTATATCACCAATAACATCGAGTTTATAGCCTATCGTTGGACTCGTCGTCCCAATACCGACGTTGCCATTGGTTGTGATTCTCATCTTTTCAGTAGATGGAGATTGTGTGCCAAAAATAATATTTCCATTAGAATTATTTCTCGCAATCAAAATCAAATTATTATCTGAACGCAGTAAAGTATCTCCAGCTCCCTCTATATCACTCCAAGAACCAGCAGTGTTTGAGTTTACTAAATATCCCTGACTAACATTTCCATAAGGTTTAATAACACCTTTAACAAAGATAGAACCTATTACTTCCCATTTAGCAGCGGGCGTATTAGTTCCGACGCCAGAATAATTTCCATTAGTAAAGATAGGACTATTAGCTAACTCACCACTTGCACTTTTGTAAGGAATATAACCTGCGGTAAGTCCTGCAAGTTTTGCATAAAGAGTATCAAAATATGTCTTTAATGTTGTTTTAATATTATCCCATGTCAATTTTTTCTTAAAATAACTATTTGCACTATCTTCAATTAAAGTTATATCTGCATCGGCTGGTGTTGTTTTTTCTGTAAAAGAATTAAAATCACCCGCAGCTCTTTTCAATTGTGCATCATTTGTAACATTTCCTAACCCCACTTGTGCCGCAGTTGTGTTGTGAGGATTATTAATATTCACTAAATGCGAATCATAACTATTTTTTAATGCAGTCGTAAAACTTTCCTGTGTTGCATCTAATATAGCTTTGTTATCATGTGTATGTTTTTTATTTATTGCATCTGCAATATCATCGTTTGTTTGATTGTAAGTGTCTAATAAATTCTTATTATTATGAACATGTGCTATTGATGCTAGACTATTAATGCTATTCTGCAAATCATTATCTGCATTTTCTCTCATCGCAGCTTCACTTTCAATTTCTGTATTTATTTTTTGAGAAGACCAAAGCTTCGTTGCAGATATAATATCATCGTTAATTTCATTAATTATTACATCCCCAGTGATTAAATCTAATTCTATAATTTCATTTTGATTAGACAAGTCAATAATTGTGCTATCTAATTCAGCCATTGTAACCTCGCTGTTTTACTATTAATCCACTATCCCACCAGATTCTTTGTCTATTGCCTGTATAAACAATTATTACTTCAAAACAATTATATTCGCCAGGTGCTAAACTTGTTTTTGTCGCACTTAGTATCCATTTCATCCATCCTATACCTATTTGAATACTTCCTTCATTAAGAGACAATTTTAAATCTTCAGTATTACTTTTCTTATCCTTCTTAGCAATTACAATAATATTTTCCACATCCGCCCAATCATAATCTATTCCGTTTTTTTCACTTTAAACATTTTTTCGTAATGATTGCCTCTGTAAAATGCTACTTTTGTTTTAATTACATTATCAAAGTCTAAGATGCTCATAATAAAACATGTTTAATAATTTATTAACTGCTTTTTATTTTCTTATTTTTATTATCCTTTATATCATCTTCAAATTCAACAAAACCCTGTTCTATATTTAAACTTTTTGCTTTTGTTTAATATTATATTATCTAATAATAGAAATGGAAAAAAAGATATTTTACGATATTTTAGGATATTTTAGGATAAGATATGCGGATTTATTCTTCAATAAATTCTTCAATTTGAAAATCAATTGCAGTTTTTAATTTCTTTGAAACAAATTGGTAAGGTTCTTTAATAATTTTATTATTCAATTTATATTCAAATTTTTGTTTCGAATGAAGAACTGCTTTAGTAATAATATTATTTTTATAATAATATTTATTATTTTTTTTTAATTTTTCTTTATGTTTTTTTTGTTTAATTATTTCAATAATTTCTAAATTACGAGCTAATGAACATGTGCGACTGCAAGTTATTTGATGTAATGCTTTTCTTTTAAATTGTTTTCCACAAACAATACATATTGAATAATCCATATTATTTTCAATTGTTTCCATATTCATTTTTTCTTAAAAATAAAATCTTTATATATTTTTTTAAATTTTTCATATTCAATTTGTTCAATAAATATATTAACAAGATTTTGTTTACTCGTGTTTAATTCCATAGCTAATCGATTTAATTTTTCGGCATTGTCGGGCCGTATTTTAATATTGATTTCTTTTAACATTATTCTTTCCACTTATTAACCCAATTTTTTTGCATTGGGGGTTTTTGATGAATATTTTGTTTATCAAATAATGTCCCTTCTTTTAATTTTTCTGCTTTCTTTTTTAAATCATCATAAATTTTTTCAAGATGCGGTTTTGAAATCCTTAATGCAGCAATATTAAGAACTTCACAATCTAAATCTTCATGACGTCGATTTGGAATTTCTTCCCACACAGGTACATAAAATCCACCAACTTTTTTCATAACTTTTTTTTCTGAATTTAATTGTTCAAAATAATCCGCATCTGCATATTGATTAAAATGATAATAACCTGGACCTGGTTTATCAATTTTCAATCTTGTAAATACAACTTCTTTTGCTGTATCTGTACCAATTATATAAAGTGGAATATTCCCTTTATTATTAAAACTTGGTTTACTTGGAGCAATAGGTTTGCCTGCAACATTACTACCTTTTGTTCCGTAAATTCTTCGATATTCTTTATTTTTTACAAATTCATAAACTTGGTCTGTATAATGCCCGCCGGTATCAATACAGGCGCTCGAGATATAAATATTTAATCCAAATGGATGTGCAAAAGGTTTTTGCAATAATAAATCAAGTTCATTCCAGATATAAATTAATGCAGGATTTCCTGGAATAATTTTGCGCATAATTAACCAACTTTCTTCTCCTATTCCCCAGCTTCTTATAATTATGTGTAGAAAATTATCTTGAGTATCAATACCGGCGGTAAGATAGCATACCTGTTCAGGCAATATATTATCTTCAGTAAAATAATTTTCAATTCGTTGTAATAAAGATTCTGTTTCTGGAAGTCCAATTGTTGGTTTCCATAATGTTGCTAAGACTGTATTTAAAAAAACTTTTAAACGTTCATTATCACCTTGTTTTGAAAATTTAATAGCTTCGAGCCATTGTTCCACAAGTTTATTCCATGTAGTAGTTGAAGAGGGCGAGTATAAACGATTAATATGAAATCCAGGAATTTTGCTAAGTAGATTTTCTTTATGCCATTTGCCATTTTTATTCATCCAATATTTATCTCGATTATAAATTTTTTCATGACATTTAATACATAAATAATAAGTAGTTGAAGGATCATCATTTTCCCATTTTATTCCATAATCTTTATCTGGTCCTCCCCATTCAAGCTTTTGATATTCATTACAATGTGGACATGGAACATAATAATAACGTTGATCTGAATTTTCAAATTCTGGCCATATTCTTGTTTGACCTTCGCTACCAGGACTTGAGGATAGTATTATTTGTCTATCCTCAAATTCAGTAGTTCTTCTTAATGCTAATTCTACTACATCTCCTATTTCTCCAATTGAAAATGGATATGAATCTACTTCATCAAGAAATAAATATTTTATTGAACTAAATATTAAACCAGTTGCAGAATTAGCCCCAACTAAATTTAATATTCCTCCAATATATTTTTTCATTAAAACCGTATCGGTTTTTTTGGGTTTCACTTCTTCTACTCTTTCTAATAAATAATAATTATCTCGAATCATAGGATCTAATCTTTGACGACTAAATTTTGTTGCATTTAAAATTGTATCCATAATAAATAAAATTGGTCCTGGTTGTTTCTGTATTTTATGTGCAATAGCAATCATCATAACAATTGTTTTCATCATTTGTGTAGCAGAAATAATAATTATTTTTTCATTTTCTTTTTTACCAATTTCATCAAGAACTTCAATTTGATAAGGTCTTCTATCGAAAGAAATTAAGCCAGTTTCACTTGAATATTCTGGCGATACATAAAAATTTTTCATTGCCCATTCACTTAGTTTTTCTTCGTTTGGTGGCTTTAACTGGTTTAATAATATCTTTGTCTTGATTATCAGATTTTCCCAAGCTTCTGATGATGTTTTCAATTGATTCTGATAATTCATATAATAATTCATTATCTCGTTCCTCTAAGATTTTTTCTGCTTCTTTATCTGTTTTAACTACTAATAAATTTGGAACTATTTTTCTGTTCGTTGGTAATTTAGTTTTTATTAGCGTAAATATTTTATCAAGTAAAATAATAACATCATCAACTTTCATTAATTCTTTTTTTAATAAACCAAGTTGATATTCGGCTTTTTGAGCCAATGCAAGTTCTTTTCGTTCTTTACTTGATCTAAGAGTTCCACCTTGTAATTCTTGAATTCTTTTTTCAAGTTCATCAATACGCCAATGAACACATTTAACAATATCATATTTCCCATGCCCCTCATGTGGAAATCCTTGTTCTCGCACAAGACGATTAATCCATCTTGGCGTAACTTTAAGCAGCATTGCAATTTGATTAAGAGTAGCATAAGCCATGCAATTTTAATTGTCATTATTATCAATAAATATATTATTCTTAATTAGCATTCTTTAATATTCTTCTTATATCAAGATTTCTATTTAGACATTTTATAGAATGATTAGGAAATAATTTATAATATCGCTTAAGAATTATATCAACATAAAGTGGATCTATTTCCATCATATAACATTTTCGGTTTAATATTTCACTAGCAATTAAAGTTGTTCCTGATCCACCAAAAGGATCAATTATGCAATCTTCTTCTTGAGTCATTAATTCAATTCCTTTCTGAGGTAAAGCAACAGGATAACAAGCTTTTAAATTTTCTATTTGAGTTTTATTTGTTCCTATTTTCCAATAATTAGTAATACCTCTTTGTGTTTTTTTATTAAAAAAAGCTTTTTTTTCTGTTGTCCCGATAAAAAATATTTCTAAATCTTGTTGTATATTATCTTCATCTCCAACTAATAATATGAATTCTATTTGTCGAGTTAATGCTTGTTGTGAAGTTATTGGTAATCCATGTCCCTTATCCCATATAATTAATTCCAAAAATTTTAATCCTATTTCTTTAATTATTCTATATATTATTTCTATAAATTCCCATCTTGCATTTTTATTGTAATTTATATTCCAAAAAATAAATCCAGATAAAAATGGTTTTATTGCATATATTACATTTAAATGTAAATTTATAAATTCTTCGCTTTTTAAATTATCTATATAATTTTCATATAAATTACTATTCATATTATATGGTGGTGATGTAAAACACAATTTAATTTTTTCTTGATTAATCAATTTTTTAATATCATCTTCTTTTGTAGAATCACCACACATTAATCTATGTTTATTATTTAATAAAAATATATCACCATATTTTATTTCTGTTGTTATTGGCTTTTCTGGAATTTCATCTAATTTTTCTTCATTAATTTGTTCCATGAATAATTTGTTTAATTCAATATTTGGTAAATCTATTTCGCTTAAACTTTCCTTATCAAAAATGTTAAATTCAATGAGGAAATTTTTTAATCCATCTTCTAATATTCTTGCATATTGACTTGTATAAAGTAATACATATTTAGCTGCTTCTTGTTTATTCTTACAATCAATAAATATTGCTGGCAATTTATTTGGTATTATATATCCTTCATTTTCTAATTCTTCCATTGCCATTTTTCTATGATGCCCATCCAATATCCAAATATTATTTTGTTCTTTCCATATATTAAATGCTTGTATAAAATTATTCTTTATTAAACTTTGCTTTAATTTATTTAATAATTGTTTGTCTATTTCTTTTAAACCTGGCGTCTGCAACCATTTCAATTTACGCCATTCTACTTCTTCCATTTTAATTATTTTGCTATTTAATTTTTTCTTATTTTTCTTATTATTTCCAAATAGAATAGAACTATAATTTTTTTATTAAAAAAATTTTTAATTTCTGAGCTCGTTTCGAAACCCGTACCGAGATTTCCAAGAAAGGACCCTAATTATTTTTTGAATATTTCTCGTTGCAAATAAAATGTAAATTCTTTTTGATATAATTCATTATATTTTGTTTTAATTATATTATTATACAAACGCATATATCTTTGATTTATTAACTTTAATCTTAAGTCAGGTCCAAATTTTTCTTCAATTGGCAATCTTGTTATTGTTATGCGCTTAAAAATTCCGATATGACCACTTTCCATTTTGGCAACAAATGCACTTTTCATTAATTTTCTTCCTTTTTTATATGATACAATATAACTCACTCCTTTCTCTGTTTGATAATATGAAAAACGTGAAAGTGGAACACCTTGTCTACCTTTTACTACAATTCTTGTCTCTAAGCCTTGTATAATATCTATACCTTTTTTTAATGCACTACTCTTAATAGCATAATCTTTTCTAATTTCTTCTATAAATTCATTTTTAATTGTTTCTGCTAATCTTTTTGTTGCTCGCCTTTCTGCTTTTTTAGATACATCATTAATTTTTTTTAATGAATTTATAATCCCATATTTTAAATTTGTTTTTATTGTTAACATTTAGTTTTATATTTATTTATTAATTCTTTCACTACTAATAGTATTTCATTAGTTAATAAGCGAGCTTCATTTATATTTAATTTATGCATATATTTCATAATTATAAGCATAATTTTTGTTTTTATTTTCTCATCTTCATTCATTTTATTCTTCAATTATTGATAATATTTCTGTTTGTGCCTGCATCCATTTTTTTTGATTTATTAAATTCATGATTTGATCATATTTATAATCTGGGATAATATTTTTTATTGAATTTAATTTATCTTTCATATATTGCAATTGAATCTCAATTTCATTAATTGATTGTTCTTGCTCTGCTTTTATTTCTTTTGCCCGTTGAATAGCAGCTTGTTTCATTTCTATTCGTTTTTGTGTTAAATAATAATTTTCTAAATATCTTTCCTTCAGCTTTTTAATTTTACCAATAAGCGATTTCACGTTTTGAAATTGTTTATTCCAGCTTGGATATTCCATAAATGCTTTAAGTATTATTATCCAGCATATTTTACGATTTAATTCCGGTCGTGGATCAAATAATAATTCATTTCGTACCATATCAACATTAGCCCAATGTGGGCTTAATGTGTTTACATATTGCTTAAATAAATCATTTATTCGTTTATTAACCATATCAGTATCGTTAAAATCAAAACAAATTTTGTCGATGTTGCAATTGTGCGTTACTACTACAATATCTGTGTTTAATATTTGTGTATATATCTGGTAATGCTCTGACAAATTTGTCAAATCAGATTTGACTTTTTCGTCAGGCGGGCTGACTTTTTTGTCAAGCGAATTTTGATTTTGCTTGACATTTTCGTCAGGCAAATCTAAAATGTTATTATTTTCTTCATTTTGCTTGACATTTTTGTCAGGCAAATCTAAAATGTTATTATTTTCTTCATTTTGCTTGACATTTTTGTCAGACAAATCTAAAATGTTATTATTTTCTTCATTTTGCTTGACATTTTCGTCAGACCACAAATTGATTTCTTCTTCGCTTGACAAATTTGTCAATTCAATTTTTTGTTCTAGAGCTTTAACATTTATCCATTCATCTTCATTCACAAATGCATACCAATTTGTATGATCATTCTTTTGTTTATTAAATTTATTTTCTTTCAATATTACCTTTAATTCAACAAGTTTATCAATTATAGTACGAATTTGACGAGCCGACCAAAATGGAAATATTTCTTGAAATGCTTCATAGGAATTATAAGTCCAGTATCTTCCTTCTCTAAAATTGCGACCATTAGCTTTATTCTGTGTAATCCAGAATTTCATATTGGCCAAAAAAATAGCTTCATTTATACCATATTTTTTAGCATCATCAACATTAAATATATAAGTATCAGTTTTCATTTAATTGCTTTTCCCATCTTAATTTGTTTATAAATGTGTATTCATTATTGTTCCGTTTTCTATATTTATTATTCCAAGATTGACCCCCTGCTTTCCCAGTGCATATCCATCCAGCAGCTCTTAATGAAGTTCACGACTCTGTCTCTAATATGTATGTAATTATTATTTTATAACCCATTTCTTTATTTTCACATGTATTTCCTGTATTGATTTCCATGTGAATTTCTTTTGAAAATTCTTTTTTTGTAATATTAATTTGCATTATATATCTCCTATTTATAGTTTTTATTTATATAAATTTTTTTGCAACTATCAAATTGCCAATCACCATTTGGAATTATTTCTTTGATAAGCATTATTTTTAATCTGTTTATAGCATCACGATAATGTGTAGCTAATATTTCTAAAGAAACTAAAGTATTTTTTTCAATGAATAAATATGCTTTTAATGAGACTTTTTTCTTTTTTGTTTTCATATTAATAATATTTTTTCTCCAAATAAATTAACATCTTTAGAGAAAGTCTCCTTAATTTGTTCTTTAACTTTTTTTCTTTCCCCCAGCATTGATAAAATTGTTTGATTATAACATAATAAACTTGCTATTGCTTCTTTCTCATTTCTACATAACCAATAACCTTTTTTACTACTACCTATATGAAAATAACCTTTGAATTTTTCATTCATTTCTCTAACAGTAGCAGCAAGCATTCTCTTATCAATATTGAATTTTTCAAAATGTCTGTGAGTCAAAGGATTTTCATACGAACTATATTTATATAGTTCCAAATAAATTATTTTTTCAATATTTGATAAATCTTTAATGAACATGTTGTTGTTCATTGTATTTTATATTTGATTTATTTAATAATTCATATTTAATTACTTTTATATAAATTTCATCAAGAAAACAATACATAAAATCATAAGTAATATTTACAATTTCACCCTGCAGCTTATATAATTCTAATTCAATTTTTTTGTCAGAAATATCTAAAGAATAATAATTATTAGATTTATCTTTAATTGCTAAATGAGAAAATGGTTCATTGCCAATTACTACTATTTGACCTGTTATATTATAATACTCAGGCTCATTAGTGCACGAAAAAAAGATTAGAATAAAAAATAATATGTAAATAATTTTTTTCATTAAATTATTCCTTCTTTTGTTTCAAATTCCGTGTAGGGATATTTTTTTAAATAATAAACAGTATCTCCACAATAATTGCATAAATGGAAGTTTTCCATTCGATTTTATTTCTTCCTGTATTCCAATCATATTTAATTTTTGTTATAAACATTTTTTAATTCTTATTTATATTATCAAAAATATTTTGAGCTAATTTTATTATGCTTTCTATATAAGCTATATTTTCAAGATTAAATGGGAGTGAAAAAAGCATTAAACAATTATTATCAGAAATATTAAATTTGCATTTAATCATTTTTATTGAACGTTTATTTTCAATAATAATTAAAGGAATATAAATTTCATTTAGCTTAAATTTATTGGCAATTTCTCCATATTTTTTATCAATCTTTGCAGTAATTTCTCTATTATTATTTTTATGACAAATTTTATAAATCATATTCATATATGAGTTGTTTTTATTGTATGAAAATGAGGCGAATCAATACAAATCTGTTGATATGGTGACATAATTCTTCCGCAAATAGGACATTGCCAACTTAATAGATTTGTTTGTTTTTTTGTATGCAAATAATATTGATGAATTTAATCAATAATTTTTAATGTATCTTCTTCACCAATTTTTTGTTTTAATTGTTCTGCTAAATCAATGAGTATTTTTTCAAATTCATCTTCAATTAACTATTCCGATTCCGATTGCAATTCCATTTGACATTTATCCCTCTTCTTTATAATTAACATTAAATTTTCGTTTAATATATCAAAAAAGATAACCAGATTAGTATTTACAATTATATCAAATAATTCATCATCAATTATTAATTCTGCTTTTCTTAATGCCTCATTAATTTTTATTTTTATTTCATATTCCATTATTCATCATGAGTTTTAAATATTTCTTTATAAATTCTTTTAACCATCGGGAAGCAAAATAATAAGTATAATAACATTGCAAGTAATATCAATATCAAATCATTTGTTAATAATAATTCTATTTCATCAATTATTATGTTGATCAAATTTTTCATAAACTTTCTTTCATTTTATTTCTGTTAATTTTATTAGCTTATCTAATGTTTTATTAATTTCATTTTTGAATTGAGTAAATTTTTCATTAGCATTTCTTCTCTCATCAGAAGTAAATTTATTGTCAGCAGAAAATTCATTAACGAGATAATTTAATTTTTTTATACTCTCTGCAATAATTTGATTTGTCAAAAATGTTTGACTTATCAAATTATCATATTTTTCTTTTGAATCATCGATGAGATTATATCTTTCAAATAAATCCATAATTTGAGCATATAATGAGAAAGGTATATCTTTTGCTACTTCGAATGCATATTGAATTTTTGGGGGATAAGTGTGAAGCTGCTCAGCAATCCATGAATAAGAAAGTTTATGCCGATTTTTTATAAGTATTAACTCTTCTTGAAGAGTCATTTTGATCTCATAAATTTTATTAAATAATTACAAAGATTTTCTCTTTAATAATTCTGAGATTCTATATAAACAAAATGGAGCTCTGCCTTTGAAAGCATGGGTTATTAAAGCTTCACTTACATTTAATTCCTTAGCTAATATTTTACGAAATTTTGGACCTAGTATTTTTTCAGATATGTATTTAATTTTGAGTGGATCAAGTTTCTTGCCCTTAGGAACTATTTTTTTCTTTTCTGTTAATGATAATTCCATTTTTTTATTCCTAATTTGTTATATTTTTTTAGAGTAAATTATCTAATAGCTAATATAGAGAAATCTTTCTATTATGTCAAGAAAAAAATAATAAAATATTTCTATTTTGCCTCCAATTTTGTTAATTAATTAATTATTTTTTTCTCGAACGAGTGTATATTTGCCTAATTTCATTTTTTCAAGTTTACCTTTCTTGATAAGTTCATAAATATACTGACGATGATAATTATTTGCTTTTGCATAATCTTCTATGAACATCCAACCATCTTCAAGCAACTGGGGCGTATTGATATAAATTATTGTTTTGTTCAGCTTTTCAAAGCTGAAATTCTCATGCTCGTATGGATTTATGAGCATGGCTACTAACCCAAAAATATCATCTGCAATAAATTCAGAAGCATAAATTTCTTTATTAATTTCATTATCAAAATAGGGGTTTTCATATAAATATTTGCCTCTAAATTTATTTGCTTCTTTTTCTATAATAATTTTTTTTATATTTTTCATAATCATAACCTGTAGCTGACATTATCTATTCCATCGACTTCAAATTCATTATTTTTAAAATCAGCAATAGTATTTTTAATGATATTAGCAAGTGCTTCTTTATCGGTACAATGATAATAAATAGCACCTTGCGAGTTAGCTTGTACGAGTGCATAAACATTGACATTAAGTTGTTTTGCTTCTTCGATGATTGCTTCGATTTTCTCAGCAATCTTTTCAGCGTTTGTTAACATATTATTTTCTCCTATTTTGTTAATGTAAATTTTGCTCATATCTTCTGCGTTCAAATTAAGTTTGAAAAAAAATAAAAAAAAGAGCGAGCAAGCTCGCCCTTATCTTTATTTAATTGTTTTTTCGAAATATTCCTCTATCGGTTCCCAGCCAAACTTACTGACCGCCTCGTTCCACGATTTTTCATCAATCGACAAAATTTCTTTTGCTTCATTCTCTGAAAGCTGATGCGGCTCGCCTTTGCTGTAAAATCCGTTTCCAGTGCCATCATCGGTAATCTGATAATACTTATCTTTATACTTAACAACCCATCTACTCCCATTAGGGTAGTTCCAGATTGCAATGCCTTTGTTTAATAAGAATTTTGATTTTGTAGATAACATTTTACACCTCGTTTTTTGTTTAAAAAATGTTTGTTAATTACACGTGTAAATATAATATACTGATTTTTATTTGTCAAGTATTTTTTTAATTTTTTATAAAAAAATTTAGTGTAAAAATTTCTCTCTTTTCTTTGATTTTAGCTTATTTTCTCAACTTTTAAGAATTGCTAAAAAATTTTTTCCCTAATTTAAAAGCGTTTTAAACGAATTTTTTTTCGAAAATCTTAATTTGTCTGTAAGATTTAATAAAAAAACATTGCGAATTTGAGCGATTTTCAAAGCCTAAAAAATGAAAGTTGCGATTTTAAGCAATTTTCTAATAATTTAAAGCCGTATAAAATATAGGATAAGCTAAGAATCGCCCCGCATAAGCGATTTATAAACGAATTTTGAGAGGTTATTTCGAATTTTTTTTATAAGATTTGCTATTTGGCAAGAATAAATAAAATTATTGATAAACCAAAACTTGCAGCAGCACCAATATAAAATTTATCATACCATCTTTGTTGAATTAATTTTATTTGATTTGATAAATTTAAAATAACTTTATCTTTTAATTGAAGAATAGAATCCTTATCAGTAATTATATTTAAATAAATTTTTTCTTTAGTTAATTGAATATTATATAATTCACGGCAAGTTTTTAATTCATTTAATGAATTAATAATAAATTTAAATTCTTCTTTATCAACTCTAACTGAATTACTATCAATTGCCATTATTGATTGAGCGTAATTGATAGTATAATGCAATAAGAGAATCAATATTATTTTTATTATAAATTTCATTTTTGATTGAATCTTTTTGTTGAATAATTTTAGTTGAATAATTATTAAGTATTTTTATGGTATCTTTTTTTGCTTTTACTAAATCTTCCAAATAAGAAATTTTCTTTTCAATAATTGTAATATTATTTTTTATTTCATTATTTGTCTCTTGATTTTTATAATCACTATATAAATTGATTAAAAAGAAAATTAATATTGCTATTAATAATATATTTATAATTTTATTCATTTATGAATTTTATTTTTAAATAAACCCAATAGTTCAATTTTCATTTTTGTGAAATATTTAATTATTTCAAATAAACATTTTTTTTGTCATTTATATTTTGTTTTATAAATTGATATAATTGTTTTGCTTCCTCGAGCTGATTCATTTCTTAAATAAATCTTAATTAAATTATATTTCACCTTTAAATTTTTTATATGCCATTTCTAATTTATACGAATAATCATCGACAATCGTTTCTGTGCCTTTATTTTGCATTTTACCATTATAACTTTCTGCAAATTTTATCCAATTTTTTTCAATTAAATACTTATCCAATTTCCTCTTTTTAATAAAATTTATAAATGCAAGCAAATGATATTTTTCTGAATTAAACATATCACTTAGAAAATTATCTAATGTTTCATAACCACATAATTTATAATTCATTCCTAAAATCTGAAATCTCCCCCAGCTACAACATTTATATGCAGCATCAATATCTAATTTTTCTGCAGCATCTAATTTATCATATTGTACTGATTGCGGTCCATATTTTGCAACTTGTATTGACCATTTAATTTTGTTCCGATTTAATGACAAAGGATAAATTACATTATTAATTATAACCGTAGCACCATCAAATTTATTTTTTGTTAAATCTCCAAATACAAATGGTTCATAAAGGATTATAGGTCTTCCTTTATCATCAAAACCGCCATTTGGTGCTTCAATTAATGTTACTGCTTTTATTATTTCAATTTCACAACCAATAATTGCGGCAGCTTCAGCATAATCAAATTCTTTTAATTCTTTTCCGTTCATTGTTTATTCTTTAATTGAACATATCTATCTAATATTCCTAATCCAATTATACCTGCTAATAGAAACATCCAATTTTGTGGAATATCTACAATTATATTTGTATTTAATGCAACTTTGAAATAAGCACGCAAAAATGAAATTGCAATCAAAAGCATTAATAATCTTTTGATTGAACCTTTACCATCAGGTTCTTGCAAAAAAGATTTGCACCATATTATTTGCTTATCTAGATAATTAAAAAATGATTTCATTTTCATCACCTTTTCTGAATTGATAATTTTTAATTAATTCTTCTTTTTTTTCAGATTTGTGTTTTGAATATCCGTTGCCAAAATTTTTTTCAAGCGCATAATCTGTGCTCTGCTGTTCAATAATGACTAGGTATAATTTTTTGTTCATTTCATTTAATTGATTAATAAATACCTTCAGCATTTTTTTGCTTAACCAAATACTTATCATAATTAATACACCTGTCATTATTGATAATAATTCAACTGAATAATACCGTAATGTTTCAAACATTTATTCCTCGATAATTATTCCTAAATCAATTAATTCAGCTAATTGAAAAGATGTCAAATTTAAATCTTTCCACTCATTTAATCGAAATTTTGGAATATCTAATATCTCAATTTCTTGTTCATAAATTTCTTTCATTTCTTCATTGAATAATTGAAATTCTTTATGTTGATTTTGCTTGAATGTCCCATCAAAATTTTCAATATATTTTCTCCCAACATTCATTTCTGTTGTATTTAATGCATCCAATTTTTGTTTAATATCATTTGCAGCTTTTGCAAATTGAAAAATTCTTTTTGCATCAAAATTTTTTGAAACTGGTTGATGCAACAAATAACTAATTATACCTAATTGTTTTTGTTTAATTTTCATATTATTCTCATAAATATAATTTATTAACTAATAAACCATTATTAAATATATATTTAGTTTCATTAATAACTAATGAATCATCAATACCTGGCAAATCATCAGCTTGAATAGAGCTTGATACAAAAGAAGTTCCATTACTTCTTAAATATCTTCCTGATGTATTATCACTTGTTTTTATTTCTGCAACATGCATTTCTAATGCTTTTAATATACCTGAAATATGAAATTGATCATATATGCCTGAACCAGGATTACTTTGGCTTACTGCCCAACCTATTGCTCCACTATTTGAATTAATTTGTATATAAAATCCAGAATGAAAAAAATAAGCAAGAGGATATCCTGATGTATGAGAAGCTATTACATAACCATCTTTTATTTCAATTTTCCGGTCTGCATATATTCCAGTTCCTGTTAAAGTAAAAGTTGAATCTATTATTGAAATATTTTTTATAAATGCATTCCCATCAGCTAATATTTTAACATTTGCATTTGAAGTTGTTTGACCAGAAGCCATTGCATAAATACCATCTTTATTAATCAATATCCCAGCATCTCCACTTCCAACATTTGCTGATGTTTTAATTAATCCACTCGTATACATTTCATAAACAACTTCTTTAATTATTCCAGAATAAAATGTAGGTGTATCTCCATTTGTTGGTATAGAAAAAACAGTTCCTAATATTGTATGATAGCCAAATAATCCTTGAGAAGTTATTTCAACTCTATTGCCACTTGTTGCAGTTTTAAAAGTCCCGGCTATAATTGTTAATCCTGTTATAATTGCATCACTTGTCCAATTACCATGTTGTGTTATATTACCATTATTATCCCAGCTAATATTTCCGCTTGCTAACTTTCCACTACCATCATTTTTAAATCCAATTGATGCCAAACTATAATCACTCGTATGACCAATTAATATCATTGCATTAGTTCCACTTATCAATCCAATATTTGTTGAACTTAAAGATGTAAATGATATTGACCAATTAGCAATGGTTCCTTTTTTTGCTTCAAATGTTCCAGACGTTAATATTTTTACATTAGCATTTGATAATAATTGCGATGTTTCAACTGCATAAATTCCAGTATTATTCATTAATATCCCAGCACCACCATTGCCAACATTTGCAGAAGTTCTAATTACTCCACTCGTATAAATTTCATATTCCACTTCACGAATTATCCCAGATGAAAAACTTGGTTTATTGCCATTTGTTGGCAAATTAAAAGTAGTTCCTAAAATTGTATCAATCCCTCGAAGACCATTTGAATCAATTTCAACTCTATTGCCACTTGTTGCAGTTTTAAAAGTACCAGCTATAATTGTTAATCCAGTTATAGTTGCATAACTTGTCCAATTGCCATATTGTGTTACATTACCATTATTATCCCAGCTAATATTTCCGCTTGCTAACTTTCCACTACCATCATTTTTAAATCCAATCTTCGCATTATCATAATTAATTGATGAAGTCCCAAGCAAAATCATTGCATTACTGCCAGAATAAATACCAAGATTTGTTGAACGAAGAATAAATCTTTCAGCAGCAATTGACATTAAACCGTTAGCAAAAAGAAAATAATTATTATCATTTTCTTTTATATAAAGTTTTGAATTACCACTAATGTCAAGAAATAAACTCTTAGAATATATTCCCTTTTTTCCAGTGAGCCAACCGCCCAAATTACTATTATAAACACTATCAAGATTCCCAATTTGAGATATTATTAAAGAACTATCTACAATTGTTGAATCAGAAAATTTTGAATGAGAATCAAATCCATCATAAACAACCATACGTGGTTTATAATTTGTAATATTATCAAAGAAAATTCCGCTCTGTCTTGAATTATCAATATAATTTCCAACACGAATGAATTTCTGACCAGCTTTTAAATATTCAGCCCCAGTTATTATAGTTATTTCAGGTTCTCCTACTTTATTCATTCCTGTACATTTTGCAAGAATTTTACTTAATAAAACAAAATTACCTTCAGCATCATAATTACCTTGATAGCTAAATAATATATCACCAGCTTTCCAATCCATTATTCTGCATTCTCCAAAGTTATAATATGTGTTCCTGTTCGCAGTGTCGGTTTAATTTCAATTAATCCAAGATTATTTGATTCTAATTTTCTTATAAGTTTAATATTTGCTTCACTTTTCAATATTCCCATTATTATTGATGTCAATTCATCAGCATCCCATAAATTAGCATATAAATCAAATAATCCATCAGAATTTGTTTGAA
>Ga0207433_10007977_pt1 | contig 17435 bp, 7 predicted proteins | sample YelNatPaOPGAMG01_FD_187559 | JGI IMG/M metagenome (GOLD analysis project Ga0207433, IMG submission 187559) | Hot spring thermophilic microbial communities from Obsidian Pool, Yellowstone National Park, USA - OP-RAMG-01 (SPAdes) (version 3) | ecosystem: Environmental > Aquatic > Thermal springs >... | reverse complement strand
CTCATCTATTTGAGAAATACGATGGGAGGGATAAAGAATTTCGGAGATGGAAGACCCTGTTATCTGCGAGACCCTCAACCGACGACAGCTTCCCTCAAGTTGAATCTCACGGGAACTTATCAAGCGCGTATTTACGATTTAGATGAAGGGAAGTGGATAGGGGAAAGGAAAGTGCAGGGAAAGGGCGAGCTTCTCTTGGATAGGGAAACAACCCACGACTATTTAATAGTGTTAAAAAGGTGAAAATCAGGATTTAGGCAGGGGATGTGAGATTTTAAACTTCCTCTTCAACTTCTTCTCCCCTTTTTGCACTGAACCTTTATCCATACCAACAATGGCAGGCTAATTTTCATTGCGAGCCCGCCGAAGGCGGGCTCGCAATCTATTTTTGAGATTGCCTCGCCGCTTCCCTCCTCGCGATGACAATCAAGCCAGCTGTCATTGCTGGCATGGGTAAAGTTTTGGAAAGGGAGGAGGGATAAAGAGTAGAAATGGCGATTGGGGATAAAATAGAAGTCCTTCCTAATTAAGAGAAGGAGAAAAGGAAGAATCGTGTATGTCAAAAATAGATTTTATAATTTGGAGCAATGAGGATGGTCCCGTAAGAGTAGAGGAGACCAATCCCTTATTAAAAGCCTATACCCGTAGATGCGAGGGCTCCCAAGGGGAGCCCGTGGCAATCTCTCTTTGAGATTGCCTCGCCGCTTCCCTCCTCGCGATGACAATCAAGCTAGCTGTCATTGCGAGCCCGCCGAAGGCGGGCGTGGCAATCTCGTTTTAAGAAAAACTAACAACAAGATTGCCTTGTTGCTTTCCCTCCTCGCAATAACAACAATTCCTACTGAATCACAAAACATTTGGACAATTATGCTAAAATCTTTATAATTAAAAAGAAAAATTTAACAATAGAGGTGATAACTTGCTTTTAGGAACCCAGAGAATAAACGAAGCAGGACATCTCGAGATCGGTGGCTGCGATTGCGTGGATTTAGCAAAGCAGTTCGGCACGCCCCTCTATGTCTTAGACGAAACCTGCATCAGGGAGAATTGCAGAAGATACACAAAAGCATTGAAAGAATTTTATAAAGAGGAAAGCAGGGTAGTTTACGCCGGAAAAGCTTTCCTCACCCTGGGTATTTGTAAATTGATAGAGCAGGAAGGGTTATGGCTTGATGTCTCCTCAGGAGGAGAGCTTTATACCGCCCTCCGCGCCGGCTTCCCACCCCAACGAATCCTCCTGCATGGCAACAACAAATCCCTTGAAGAGCTCTCCTTAGCCTTGGATAACGATGTGGAACGAATCGTCGTTGATAATCTCTACGAGCTCCAGCTCCTCAATAGGCTATGCATCGAGAAAAGGAAGAAAGCGAAAATCCTTTTAAGAGTAACCCCAGGCATAGACCCTCATACCCATAGACTCATAAGCACTGGACAGGTTGATACGAAGTTCGGTCTGAATCTGAAAAACGGTCAGGCTATGGAGGGAGTGAGAATGGCGCTGGAGATGGAGGGCGTGGAGCTTCTCGGTCTCCATTGCCATATAGGTTCTCAATTGTTGCGAATTGGACCGATTCTAAAAGCGGCGGAGATCGTGATGGATTTCCTTAAGAAAATAAAAGAGAAAACGGGCGTGGAATTGAGGGAACTGGATGTTGGAGGTGGATTGGGGATAAGATATCTCTCCTCCCATCATCCGCCGACAATTGAGGAGTTCATTGAAAGGTTGAGCAAGACAATCGAGAAAAAGGCAAAGGCTAACGGACTTTCCCTGCCGGTTCTTCTGCTTGAGCCTGGTCGTTCTATAGTTGGTGAAGCTGGAACGACCTTGTATACTGTAGGCGCAATCAAGGAAGTAAGCTTCAGCAGAAATGGCAGACTCCATAAGAGAATCTACGCGATGATAGATGGCGGGATGTCCGATAACCCCCGCCCCCAGCTCTACAATGCGAAATACGAGGCTATTGTCGCTAATAAGGCTTCTCAATCTCCCCAGATTACTTATACAATAGCGGGAAAGCATTGCGAAACTGATGTCCTCATCTGGGATATCCCTCTTCCTCCTTTAGAGCCAGGCGATATATTGGCTGTGCAATCAACCGGAGCCTATAACTACTCTATGGCAAGCAATTACAACAGGTTCCCTCGCCCCGCAGTCGTGTTAGTGAGGGAGGGTAAGGCGGATTTGCTCGTGAGAAGGGAAACCTACGAGGACCTCATCAAAGCGGATTTGATCCCCCCTCACCTCAAATAATGCAATTAATCCTCACCCACAAATCGCCCGATGCCGACGCCCTTGCCTCCCTCTTGGGAGCCTACCTTCTATTCCCCGATTCCCTCCCAATTTATCCCGAAGGTTCCCCTTACCCTCCTGAGCTCCTCTCTCTTTACGCTGATGCCTTGCCCCTATATTCTCAAGAGGAAATCCCCTGGGAGAAAATTGAACAAGCCATTCTCGTTGACTGCAGTTCGCTTGGCAGGACGGGAAATATCGGGGAAGAGGTGAAAAGAAGAAACATTCCCTTGACAATTATTGACCATCATCTTGAATCCCAAGGGGAGATAAATGTGGAGAGGAGCTTGCTCAAGCCTTATGGCTCGGCGACCACAATCCTTGTGGATATGATGAGGGAAAACAGCTTCATCCCCTCTCCCTGGCAGGCTACCCTATTAGCGTTAGGAATCTACGCCGATACCGGCTCCCTTACCTATTCCTCCACCACGGAGAACGACGCCCAAGCCGTCGCCTATCTTCTCTCCTGCGGTGCGAATATCCCCTACCTCGTTCCCTTCCTCCATCCAACGCTCTCCGAAGAAGAGAGAAAGCTGGAAGAGGAGTTGAGAAATAACCTAAGAGTGGAAAATGTTAAGGGGGTAAGGGTGGGCATAGCGGGGGCGAAAAGGGATGAGATGTCCTTTAACCTCGCCCCAATAGCCGCCTCTATTTTAGAGAAGGAGAATTTGGAAGCCCTTTTCCTTTTAGTGGAAGTTGAGGGGAGAACTTACATAGTTGGGAGGAGCAAGGGGGAGGTATTCAAAGTAAACGATGTTCTTGGGAGGTTAGGCGGTGGAGGGCATAGAAATGCCGCCTCGGCGGCGCCCTCAATTCCTCTTGAAGAGGCTATCCAAAGGCTTCTTTTCCTCATTCCCAAGGGGGTGAGGTGGGAGATTGAGGCGGAGGATATTATGTCCTCTCCCGTTAGGGTTATCTCCATTTCCTCAACTGTGAGGGAAGCTTTGGAGGTTATGCGTTGCTTCGGCTTCGGCGGGCTACCGATAAGCGAGGGTGGGAGAATCGTGGGGATAATAACGAGAAAGGAAGCGGAAAAGCTCGTGAAGTATAGTATGGGAGAACAGCCTTTATCCGCCTTCCATTATCGGGAGCCGATATGCGTCCATCCTCAAACGAGCCTTTCCCAGATAATCAAGCTGATGAGCGAGCAGAATATAGGCAGGGTGTTGGTTTGCTCAAAGGAGAAACTATTGGGGATAATAACGAGGCAGGATGTGATAAATGCCCTTTATGGACAACGCTATAAGGAGCTAAAGGGAGAACGAATAATTGAGGAGATACCAGCAGAGATAGAGGGACTGCTTCATATAATAGGTGAAATGGCCGCTTCCCAAAGGATGAGAGCATATCTGGTGGGCGGAGTGGTGAGGGATATGATATTGGGAAGGGAGGTCAAAGATTTGGATATATTGGTAGAGGGGAGGGCGATAGAGTTTGCCAAGAAGGTGAGGGAGGAGATCGGAGGAGAGCTTATAACCCATCAGCGATTCGGCACCGCTACATTGAGGCTTCCTGATGGTCTGGAGATAGATTTCGCCACAGCGAGGAGGGAATTCTATGTAAGAGCTGGCGTCCTCCCCACAGTTGAATCTGGCTCCTTAAGGGAAGATTTGTTCAGGAGGGATTTCACGATAAACGCCCTTGCCCTTTCCCTTCATCCGAGGGAGTTCGGCTATCTGATAGATTATTTCGGCGGATGGGATGATTTGCAGAATAAGAGGATCAGGGTTCTGCATAGCTTGAGCTTTTGGGAGGACCCGACGAGGATATTGCGGGCGATAAGATTGGAAGCGAAGCTGGGATTCAAAATGGATGAATGGACAGAGAACTTGGCGAGAGATGCCGTAAAGGCGCAATCCTTCGCTCCTTTATCCGGCGACCGCCTGCGTGAGGAATTGATACTTCTCTTGGAGGAAAACCCAATCCCTTGCCTTCTGAGAATGGAGGAAATAGGTCTAACTCAAGCAATCTGTCCCAAAGCCAAACTGGATAAGCAAACTCTGAGGAAATTGGAAAAGGAATCCCTTGAGGGTTTGAATATAGAGAAGTGGCTTCTATATCTATTCACTCTTTTCGGGCATTTGAACGAAGATGAGCTGAGGCGAGTAGCCCACAGGCTGAGGTTCACCTCAAACCAAAGAGAGAAGCTACTTTCACTTGCAAATGCAGATTCAGCTTTGCAGAGATTGTCTCTTCCCAATCTCAAAAGGAGCGAGATCTATGAGATTTTGAAGGATTTTCCCTTGGAAACCGTTATCTGGATCAAGGTAAAGGGAGATAGGAGGGTAAAGAGAAGGGTTTGTCTTTTCTTGGAGAAGCTAAAAAATATAAGCCTTGAGGTGAACGGAGAGGAGTTGAAGAGATTGGGAATCCCCGAGGGACCGATTTTGGGGAAAGTGCTGAGGGAGTTATTCAATGCGAAGTTGGACGGGAAGATAAAAACGAAGGAAGAGGAGATAGAGATGGCTTTAAATCTTTTGAAGGAGATAAAAAATGGTTGAAAGATTGTTTAATCTGATATTAGCTGCTCCCTTCTTCATTTTGGGCATAGTTCTCCATGAATATGCCCATGGATGGGTTGCTTGGAAGCTCGGCGACCCAACTGCAAAATATTCGGGAAGGTTGACGCTTGACCCAAGAGCTCATTTCGACCCCTTGGGCGCCTTGATGTTTCTCATATCGGCGCTAATGGGAATCGGCTTCGGCTGGGCGAAACCCGTTCCCGTAAATTTTTATAACCTGAGAAATCCCCGCAGGGACACGATTCTCGTCTCCTTAGCGGGAGCCGGCGCCAACATCCTTATCGCATTCTCTTGTCTTCTCATCTATCACCTTTTCAAGAACTCCGTCCCTCCTCTTTCTAAATGGTTCGCCATAGGGTTCGTCCTCAATCTTTTCCTCGCCCTCTTCAATCTCGTTCCCATCCCTCCCCTTGACGGTTCAAAAGTCCTAATGGCGATTCTCCCTCCACGCTATGCTTATTCCTACGCCCAACTTGAAACATTCGGCTTCATCATCCTTTTTATTTTCATCATCAGTCCCTTTTTTGATATCCTCATCGGCATCTTCCAGAGGCTCGTCAACCTCTTCCTGGGAAGTCCATAAGTATAACAAGGCGAGGTCATCCCCTCCCCTCCGTCATTGCTGGCTTGAGTAAAGGGTTCGAAAACTGAGAAGGGATAAAGAGTAGAAATCGCGATTGTGCAAAAATCAATCCTTTACTAATTTAGGGGGAGAAAAGGATGTATCGTGCATATCAAAAATTAATTTTATAATTTGGGGCTATTTTGATGGTCCCATAAGAGTGGAGAAGACAAATGCCTTATTAAAAACCTATACCCATAGAATCGAGCCTCCCGCCGAAAGGGAGGCGTGGCAATCTCAACCCCTCTGTCATTGCGAGGCTTTCCGAAGGAAAGCCGTGGCAATCTCTTTTTTTATTAGAGGAGAAGAGACACTAACTTGTGTTATAACGATAAGAGATTGCCACGCCTGAACGCTAATGCGTTCAGGCTCGCAATGACAAAAAGGGAAAAGTCGCTTCACTCCTTGCAATGATAGTGGGATGATTGTCATTGCCAGGCTTCCCGAAATGAAACTGTGGCAGTCTTCCCTCCTCTATCATTGCGAGCCTCCCGCAAGGGAGGCGTGGCAATCTCGTATTGAGATTGCTTCGTCGCTACGCTATCGCTCGCAATGACAAAAACGAAGCCTATATTAAAACTTTTATAATTCCCTTGACATATCATCTCTTATCCCGGAAAATCTAAGAGAAATCCATCTCAAAAGGAGGTCATTGAAATGCAAACTTGGTCTGCTTTAGCCTTGCTCTTCCTCGTCTCTCTCGCCTTCTCAGCGAACCTCAACATCATCCCCCAACCCCAATATCTGACCGCCAAGCCCTTCCCCCTGACCATAGAGAAGAAAGCGACGATAATCATCGGAGAAGGTTGCGATAAGAACATCGGGGAAATCCTTGGTGAGGATATAAAGAGCTTTGGCTTGAATGTTGAGGAGATTTCCTCTTCCTTCATTGAGAAAGTGGAGAAGCCCATCGTCTTCGGCATCCCTTCCCTTGATAAGAACATAGCTTCCTTCGTAGAAAAGAAAGGGATAGAGGTTCCTGACCTTCCCCGTGAGGGTTATGTATTGGAGGTGGGCGATAATTATGTAGCGGTGATTGGCAACGATAGGGATGGCGTTTTCTGGGGGATGCAGACCCTTCGCCAGATGCTGAGCGGGGGCAAGGGGAAGATGGAGATTGCAGGAGCGAGGATAGTTGATTATCCCAAGCTCCGCTGGCGAGGGATAACCGATGATGTGAGCAGGGGACCAATTCCCACTCTGGAATATATGAAGAACATCGTGCGAACCCTGAGCGCCTTCAAGCTGAATATGTATACGCCTTACATTGAGCTTCACGCCTTCAATTTCAAGTCCCATCCCGATATGTCCGCTCCCGGAGAGGGCTTAACCCCCGAGGAAATGAAGGAGCTCGTTGCTTATGGGAGGAAATATCATGTTGAGGTCTTCCCTTCCCTCCAATCCTTCGGTCATTCCGATAAACTTCTCAGCAAACCTCAATATCGCCATTTAGCGGAGATTGAGGAAAGCCCTTGGAGCCTCTCACCCGCTTTGGAGGAAACATATAAGCTCCTCAATGACCTTTACAACGAATTAGCGGAGATTTTCCCCTCGCCCTTCTTCAACATCAACTGCGACGAAACCTACGACCTCGGTCAGGGGAAGAGCAAGCCGATAGCGGATGAGATAGGTCCTGCGAACCTCTATCTCAGGCATATAACAAGAATTTATGAGATGCTAAAGAAGAAGGGGAAGAGGGTGATGTTTTGGGGAGATATTGCCCTCCATTATAGGGAGATGATACCAAAGCTTCCTCCCGATATTATTGTCCTCAACTGGGATTACGGCGGCGCTCCCTCATTTGAGTGGAGATTGCAGCCTTTCTATGAAGCTGGATTGGAGCAATTCGTCTGCCCTGGCGTTTCCTGCTGGTCTCACATCTTTCCCAATTTTGAGAATGCGACCGTGAACATAAACAATTTCGTGAGGGATGGAGTGAAGTTCAAGGCGAGCGGAATGCTGAACACGACTTGGGATGACGATGGAGAGAATCTCTTTGGATACAACTGGTATGGGATAGTTTTCGGCGCTGAGGCGGCTTGGTGCGGAGGGAACATTGAGAGGGGAGATTTTGACAAGAGGTTTGATAGCGCCTTCTTCGGTTCTCCAACGCGCATAGTTGAGGCGATAAATCTTCTCAGCCAGACCAACAACTTTATGGCGCCAGGGATGTCGCCCGATTCCTTCTTCTGGGAGGACCCACTCCAATCCTTGAAGAGGGCGGATACGATTGACAAGGCGAAGGAGATAAAGAAAAGGGCAGAGAGGGCTCTGGCTATCTTGCGGGAGGATGGAGGGAAGGTGAGGAAGAACAAGACCGCTATTCCCTATCTCGTCTTCGCGGGCAACAGGCTCCTATTCCTTGCGGATAAGATATTGGGGATGGCAGAGGTTTCCTCCCTCTACGAATCCGTGCGGGAGAATCCTCAGGGAGGGAAGGAGAAGCTGGATAAGGCGAGGGAAATTCTGCAGGGCTTGATAGACAGACTCTATCAGCTGAGGGAGAACTACAGAACGCTCTGGCTCTCCGAGAACATTCCCTTCTTCCTGAACAACAACATAGAAAAATACAATCGTCTCATCCAGTATCTTGAAAGCAAGCGCGAGACGATTTTAAAAGCAAAGGAGGCAATCAGCAAAGGCGAGCCGATTCCTTCTTTATAAGGTGGATAGCCTTATGGCAGAGAAGATTTAAAAATACTTGTCCACCCCAAAAGGCGAGCGTCCGAACGATGTAATTTAAAAAATGAAAAGAAGGCGTAATATCGGCTTAAGAGGAAGCACTACGGCGTTATTGAAGGAGGGGGATCAAGCAAAGGTAGAGCTAACTTTTAGAGGATGAATTTGGATGAAAGGAAGGTGCTTTTTAGATGTTAATGAATAAAGGAAGAAAAGTGTTTCTATTTTTTCTTCTTTTGTTTCTACCCTTCGTTTTTGGATCGGAAAAAAATTTCGCTGAATCCCAATTACAAAAAGGCGGAGAATCATTTGAGAGATTTCGCAATTCAAATAGATCAGGCGAGGTTCCCATCTGCACAGAGCCGCATAACCAGTGGTATCCAGCGATATATGGCGATAAGATAGTATGGGAAGATTATCGTAATGGGAACTGGGACATATATATGTATGACCTAACTACTGGGGAAGAGAGAGCTATATGCACAGAGCCGCATAACCAGTGGGGACCGGCGATATATGGCGATAAGATAGTGTGGGGGGATGATCGTAATGGGGACTGGGACATATATATGTATGACCTAACTACTGGGGAAGAGAGAGCTATATGCACAGAGCCGCATAACCAGTGGGGACCGGCGATATATGGCGATAAGATAGTGTGGGGGGACGAGCGCAGCGGATATTTTGACATATATATATACGACCTAACAACTGGGCAAGAGAGAGCGATATGCAAGGAGCATCATTACCAGGGGTATCCAGCGATATATGGCGATAAGATAGTATGGGAGGATTATCGTAATGGGAACAGTGACATATATATGTATGACCTAACCACCGGGCAAGAGAGAGCGATATGCAAAGAGCCACATGACCAGTGGGGTCCAGCGATATATGGCGATAAGATAGTTTGGACAGATAACCGTAATGGGAAGCCGGACATATATATGTATGACTTATCTACTGGACAAGAAAAAGCCATTTGCACAGAGCCTCATTACCAGTTGTCTCCGGCGATATATGGAGATAAGATAGTATGGGAGGATGATCGTAATGGGAACTGGGACATATATATGTATGACCTAACTACTGGGGAAGAGAGAGCTATATGCACAGAGCCCGCTTACCAAGAGTTTCCGGGGATATATGGCGACAGGATAGTATGGATGGATCGGCGTAATGGGAACAGTGACATATATATGTTCCAGCTCAGCTTTACTGATACCACTTCGCCAGCTGCTCCTGCCAATTTAAAGGCACAGGCTGTGAGCTCAAGCGAGATGGATTTGAGCTGGGATGCATCAACTGATAGCGGGGGTTCGGGCCTAGCTGGATACGCGATAGAGAGACGAGAAGCGGGAGGGAACTTCGCAGAAATAGCGAGAGTAGATTCCAACACGACAAGCTACAAAGATACAGGACTCACAGCCTCTACAACCTATGAATATAGAGTTCGTGCTTATGACAAAGCTGGGAATTATAGCGATTATTCTAATACTGTTTCAGTTTCAACCCCACTCCCTAAAATCACATTGGTCAAATCAGTTGATAAGACATCTGCAAATATCGATGATACTCTCACTTATACTTTAACATATAGGAACGAAGGGTCAGGAACTATAGAAAATGTCACGATAATTGATACTCTCCTCGGGAATTTAGAATATGTCTCTGGGAGCGCAACAGGAGAAGGGAGCTTCGATTCAAATTCAAAAACTCTCACCTGGAAGATGGCTACTCTAAATCCCGGACAAGAAGGCAGTGTTTCATTCAAGGTGAAGATTGTTAGCGGAACAGAAATCTCAAATAAAGCCACCCTTTCTGCTCCGGGTTATTCCATAGAAAGCAATACCACAAAGACAACCGTATCTTCTTCCCTGAAGCTACCTTGGTCATTTGCCATCAGCACCGACATCCATATGGGGAGGAACATCTATTCAAGCAGGGAGGAAGGCGGACTTAAGGAAATACCGCTACCCAATTACCTTGTGGATAGACTTACTAAAGCTCTTGAAAACATAAAAAAGCTCAAAGATAAAGAGAATATACAATTCGATGCAGTTCTGGGCGATATAAGCGATAGTGGAGAGGAAGGAGAGCTGAAAAAAGCGAAAGAGATTTTGGATGAATTTCAAGGCGAGAGCGGAATCCCTTATATCCCATTACTCGGCAACCACGATTTATGGGCTTATTGCAATGATAACGGCATCCTACATCCAGCAGCAGATAGGAATATATCCTATTTCCCCGGCGTTTTCAAAAACCAATTTGAAGCACTTAAAGGTATGTTACAGAAATTTAAATTATAGGATGATTCCGACAAATTTCTTTTCCAGCTTTATAAGTGGATGGAATAATGTCAGAGGCAGTTTAGAAATTCTTGACTGCTTAAAAGGGATAGAGTAAAATGAAATCAATCTTGAAATATAGAGGATGAGTTTGTATGAAAGGGAGGTGTTTTTAAGATGTTAGCAACCAAAGGGAGGAAAGCATTGGTAGTTTTTCTCCTTTTCTTCCTCCCCATCGCTTTTGGGGCGGGAAACAAAGATTTCCTTGAATCCCAATCACTAAAAGGCGGAAAATCATTTGAGAGACTTCAATCACCCCAAAATCGCACCATAGCCCCAGCGAAGCTAACCCAAAGCACAGCACTCCATCGCGATTTAAATAGAGGGGGCGAAGTGCCTATTGGCATATGGCCGGATGACCAGGAATATCCTGCGATATATGGTGATAAGATTGTATATCAAGGTTGGACTACCGGGGGCTGGAATATAGCTATGTACGACCTAACCACTGGGCAAGGGAAAGATATATGCACAGCATTTTTGGACCAGCTATATCCGGCAATATATGGAGACAAGATAGTATGGCAGGATTGGCGTAATCGGAACTGGGATATTTATATGTATGATTTATCCACCGGGCAAGAGAAGGCAATATGCACGAACACCTGGGACCAAATGTATCCGGCGATATATGGTGACAAGATAGTATGGCAGGATAATCGTAATGGGAATTGGGATATTTATATGTATGACCTAACAACCGGACAAGAAAAGGCAATATGCACGGAGCAACATGACCAGATGCATCCTGCGATATACGGGGGCAAGATAGTATGGCAGGATAATCGTAATGGAAATTGGGATATTTATATGTATGACTTAACAACCGGACAAGAAAAGGCAATATGCACGGACACCCGGGACCAAATGTATCCGGCGATATATGGAGACAAGATAGTATGGCAGGATTGGCGTAATGGGAATTGGGATATTTATATGTATGATTTATCCACCGGGAAGGAGAAAGCAATATGCACGGACCCACATGAGCAGGAGTATCCTGCGATATATGGAGACAAAATAGTATGGCAGGACGACCGTAACTTCAACTGGGATATCTATATGTATGACTTATCAACCGGACAAGAAAAGGCAATATGTAGAGACCCAAATTACCAGGAATATCCAAAGATACACTCAGATAAGATAGTATGGCAGGATAATCGTAACGGAAATTGGGATATTTATATGTACCAGCTGAGCCCTACCGATACCACCCCGCCAACTGTTCCCGGAAATTTGAAGGCAAAAGCTATAAGCTCGATTGAAATAAATTTAAGCTGGGATGCCTCAACTGATGAAGGTGGGTCAGGACTGGCTGGCTACTCAATAGAGAGGAGAAAATCAGGAGAGGACTTCTCGGAAATAGCGAGAGTAGATGCCAATACAACAATCTACAAGGACACTGGGCTAACAGCTAATACAACCTATGAATATAGGGTGCGCGCTTATGATAATGCGGGGAATTATAGCGATTATTCTAACATCGCTTCAACTGCCACGGAAAAAATTGGTAAGTGGACGGTAATGGTTTACATTTCCTATAAAAATAACTTGACGAGCCAATTAGGAGGCACTTTAAAGATGCTCTCTTCGGTTGGTTCAACAGCGGATGTAAGGCTAATAGCACAGGTAATGTTGAAAGACCAAACGGAAAGATTCTATTTTAAGCAGAAGATGGAGAACGCTTGCCCTCTTCCTGTAGAGACATTTCTTCCCGTCGGCAGCGCAGAGCCCGACACGCTAACGGATTTTATAAATTGGGCGACGCAGAATTATCCCGCTGAGCATTATGTCCTTATAATCAATGACCACGGAGCAGGTTGGCGAGAGGACAATGGAGCAACAAGGGGCATCTCTCAGGATGATAGCCGACTTAAAATAATGAGCATTCCCGAGCTAAGGAAAAGTTTGGAAAACGCGAAAGTGCATTTTGATTTAATAGGTATGGATGCCTGCTTAATGCAGATGCTGGAAGTGGCATCAGAAATCAAGGACTGGGCGAATGCTATATGCACATCGGAAGCGATAATGTATTTATGGCCTTATGATAAGTTCCTTCCAAAACTCCTTGCTAACCCTTATATGAACGAAGTAGATTTAGGAAAAGAAATCGTTAATACCTATGTAGGTGCATATGAATATAGTAAGGAGGTAGCTCTCTCGCTTATCTCTACCTCTTCCATATCCCAGCTTGCTCAAGCAGTTGATAAGCTTGCGGGTAGGTTAATATCCATCTATCCAGCACAAAAAGATGCTGTTGAAAAAGCTATAAAGGAGACGCAAAATTTCAGCCAAAATGGAGGTTGTGAGGAATATAAAGACCTCTTCCACTTCGCCGCTAATATTTATATGGAATTAAACGACGGGGAAGCCTTGAGTTTGGCTAAAGATGTCATCTCCTTGAAAGGAAAAGTGGTCTTGTATGAGCAACATACCAAGGGTTATCCCCATGCCAGTGGGTTATCTATTTACTTACCTGAGGGCGGATTTGATGGCAATTATACATTGCTTAGCTTCGCCAGCATGGCTCCCAATTGGCTATCCTTTATCCAACAAACAAGCAATTTGCAAATCCTGACGGCGACAGTTGATAAAAAATGGGCGAAAGTTGGTGATTATTTGAATTGTACTATCATAGTCGCGAACACGACGAGCAATAGTCTTAACAATATCGTAATAACTGACAAAATACCAACCGAGACAAGCTATGTAGACGGGAGTGCAACAGGGAACGCATCTTTTGACGCCACAACAAAGACCCTCCAGTGGAGTATAGATAGCCTGCTTCCAAATCAAATGATAGGTTTATCATTTAAGGTCAAAGTGGAAAAAGCAGGGCTTCTAACATTCTCAATCTCTAACAAAGCCCATTTAGAGGGTAGCGGTCTTTCAATAGATAGCAACGAGGTTAAAACTTGGCTCTATTTACTCTCAAAGAGTTGTGATACAGCCACAATTAAGGCTGGGAGCGAGATTACCTATACTATCCATTACGAAAATGGCACTGGGGAAACCCTCACGAACATCAAAATTATTGACCAGCTTCCTCAATATACAAGCCTTGAGAAAGGAAGCACAAGGAGCAATCCCGACTATGACCCCACAACTAATCAGGTGACTTGGACAATAGATTCTCTTCCGCCAGATGCAGTGGGCGATATTTCCTATAAGGTAAAAGTGTTGGATGATGCCCCAGATGGAGCACAGCTAACAAGCACCGCGAGCCTGCAAGTAGGAGACGAAAAAATCCTTGATAGCAACAGCGTGGTTACGGTTGTTGATAAGACCCCACCAACCATAAGGACTTTTTTACCCCCAAGCGGCATATCATGTCTCCCTGTTATGGTTTTTGAAGCTACTGACGCCAATCCAAGCCCAGCTGGGGTTGATGTCAAAGTAGATGGGCAGGAAGTGGCTCCGTTGTTTGACAATGTTTCCAAATATAGCTTCGCCATACCTACAAATATTCTTACTCCCGGCTCACATACCCTCACTATTTCCGCTACCGACATAGCCGGCAACTCCAATGAACAGACATTTACTTTCAATGTTTCTTCCCAGCCATTCCCCCAGTCTCAAATTGAACTTGTCTCTTTCCCATTCCATATATCTGGTTCTCTGTCCAGCGTTGTTGGGACCCTTGAGAAAGCTTGTGTTTGGACAGGGAACAGCTATTCGGACGCAAACCAAATTTCCCTATATCAAGGTATTTGGGTCAAGCTCGCCTCGCCTTTCTCGCCCGCTAATTTAACCCTCTCCGGCACCATAGATACAGTGAATACCGGCGAGGATGAAGTTTCAATTCCTTTACAAAAGGGCTGGCAGGCAATAGGGCTTCCTTGGACTTATCCTCTCCCTATAAGCGCTCTTCAAATTGAGGATAAGAATGGGAATAGATTTTCTTTCTCCCAAGCGAGCAATCTCGTCGGGAAAGTACTCTTCCGCTGGGATGGGACGGAATATGTCAATGTTGGGCTTCAACAGGGTATGGAGAATACCCTCTATCCTTGGTTTGGCTACTGGATAAGAGTTAAAGATGACTGCAAGCTGATCTTCCCCAAGGAGCCTTGGAATGTGCAAGCGAAGAGAGCTTCCAATCTTGATGGTTTCTGCCTGCCGATAAAAGCCGTCTTCTCGGACGGAACAAGCGAGGATGTTTATATTGGGATAGGCAAAGAGGAGATAACCTCTCCCTTCCCGCCTCCTGCTCCCTATTCTCAGAACCAGAAGAGGCTATCAATAATAAAGAATGGCGAGCTTCTCTACATAGATATTCGCAGGGAGGGAGGGAAGCAGGAGTGGAGATTGGCTGTGAAGGGAGGAGCAACTCTCTTCTTCCCCAATCTCTCCTATCTTCCCAAGGGCTGGCAGGCTATTCTAACAGATGGAGATAAAAAATACTATCTTAAGACTACATCTGCAGTTAAAATAGAAGGAGATAAGGAGTTGAAGGTGGAGATAGGGGAGGGAATGGTAACTCCGCTTCTCATAAATATGTTGGAAGCGAGGTCTGTGCGGGGAGGAGTTAATATAAGCTGGAATGTGAATCTGCCCTGCCAGGTTAAGGTAGCGATTAAGGGAGCTGATGGAAGGATATTGAGGGATTTGGGTATGAGGTCTTCGTCATCTGGGCTGAACTCACTCTTCTGGGATGGGAAGGGGCAAGATGGTAGGAACTTGCCAGCAGGGATTTACATAATAGAGCTCACCGCAAGGGATGAGCTCAATCAGATGATAAAAGCTATAAGGATGGTGAATTTGAGATGATGAAGAAAGTTTTGTTGGTGTTAGCGGCAGTTTCGTTAATAGGGTTTATAGCAGGCTGTGGGGGTGGAGGAGGTGGAGGGACAGGAGGTGGCGTTGTTGTGCAACAGCCGCAAATAAAGGAGCCATTAAAGGATGAGATGGTACCTCAAAGCGATGGAACTTATATTCGTCAAATCACTATTGAATGGGAGAAGGTCGCAAATGCGGCGAGCTATATCGTCTTGCGAAAGAAAGAAGGGGAAACAGATTTCTCACAGCTACCAGGAAGTTCCATTGAGGAGACCCAAAATAACACCTATATATGCACGGATAAACTGACCGATAGCAGGGATTTTGCGATAGATATAACCTATCAAGTTATCGCCGTTGCTTCCGATGGAACGAAGAGCCAACCTTCGGAGGTAAAAGCGGAAAACCCCTCCCCGCCTAAGCCACCTTTTTAAAATGTCTAAGTAACTCTCCTTTGGCTCTTTGCCCTAAAAATCCCCGCTGAGGAAAAGGGGTTCAAATTTATCTGCTTTATAAACCCTAATCTTTCTCGCAAAATATATTTTAATGAACCTAAATCGGAAGACGCCTTCAAAGTCCGCCATTATCTTCGCAGTGATATTAGCCCCTCTCGCTTGTGTTTGGGTCTTTTATAGCGAGATTGTTTATCGTTCCGCTGACCTCGCCTCCAATTCCCTCCCCCTCGCCGCCGTTATCCTCCTTCTCCTAATCATTCTCCTTCTATGGCTCGCTAAAGGCTACCGCTTCCATCTCTTCCTTCTATTCCTCTTTATCCTTTTCCTCTCTTCCCTCTTAAATAAATCTCCCAAATTCTTGCTCCTAACCTTTGTCCTCCTTTTCCTCCTCCTTTGGTTCCATTTCAGTCCCTTGAAAAACAAGGAATTAGCCCTAATCTATGCCACCCTCGCCACGACTGTCGGCATAGCAACTATGGGATTGGTGCAGTTTCTCGTGACGACATTGCTCGCTCCCTTTTGGTATGCAAGCCCGGAGAATAACTGGAAAGATTTTTGGAAATTCATCCCCCACTGGGTAGCGCCGAGAGATGAGAATCTCGTCAACGGCTTCTTCCTCGGAGGGATGAACTTCTGGGACGGAATTTGGAGAAAGTGGCTCGCACCCCTAATCCTATGGGGATTTTTCATCTTCGCTCTCATTTCCGCGATGTTTTGCCTTGCTATGCTCTTCTACAACCGCTGGGCAAATAAGGAACGCCTCACTTTCCCCATGATTTACCTGCCCCTTGCCCTCGTCAGCGAGGAATTCTCCCGCTCCTATAGAGCGAAAAGAATGTTGATTTTCGGTGCGGTGCTCACCATAATCCTCCAATCCGTAAATGCCCTCCATTTCTCCTTTCCCTATATTCCCGAGATAAGGGTCCTCCCTACGGAGATTTCCTCCCGCTTCCCACCTCCTTATAACGATATCGGTCAGCTCTGGCTTACTTTCTATCCCTGCGTCATAGGTCTCTCAATGCTCGTCCCCACTCAAGTGCTTTTCTCCTCCTGTTTCTTCTTTTTCCTCACGAAATTAGAGAACTTAGCGGGGAGAATCCTCGGTATAAAGGGGCAATGGGCTGGTCCCTTCTCAGCAGGCTTTCCCTTTCAAGGCGAACAGGCTCAAGGAGCGATTATAGCCCTGGCTCTCCTCGCCCTTTGGGGAGCGAGGAGGAAGATTTCTGCTTCTTTTAAGAGCGCCTTGAAGGGGGAAAAGGACGAAAACATAATCTCTCCTCGCTCCTTATGGCTTGGCTTATCCTTCTCCCTCTTCTTCCTCGTCTTCTTCGCCTATAAGCTCGGGATGAGACCTCTTACCGCCATCCTCTTCTTCTCTTTCTTCTTCCTATCTCTTATCACCGTTTCTCGCCTCAGGGCTACTGTTGGTCCGATATGGAATCCGGGAAACGATGTGGGATGGATTCTGCGGGCATCAATGGGGACGAATCATCTTTTGCCCTCCGAGCTCACATCTCTGGCATATCTTCGCTGGTTCTCTTTTGGAGATTTTCGCTCCCATCCCATGCCAACCTATCTTGAGATGATGCGTCTTTCCGACTCAGTTGGCTTAGATAAGAGAAAATTGCTCATCCCCATCTTCATAGGTTCTTTCCTAAGCATCTTTGCCAGCCTGCTAATCGCCCTCACTGTTTACTATCGCTATGGCGCCGCCTCAGCGGAGATAGACCAATGGCGCAC
>Ga0207433_10007975_pt1 | contig 17438 bp, 19 predicted proteins | sample YelNatPaOPGAMG01_FD_187559 | JGI IMG/M metagenome (GOLD analysis project Ga0207433, IMG submission 187559) | Hot spring thermophilic microbial communities from Obsidian Pool, Yellowstone National Park, USA - OP-RAMG-01 (SPAdes) (version 3) | ecosystem: Environmental > Aquatic > Thermal springs... | reverse complement strand
GTAAATTTATTATTCCTAATTCATCAAAGTATATTCCAGAATCGTGATTGCCATAAACGCCTATTTTAAGGACATTATTAATATCTTTTAATTCAATTAAAGAAAGATAATCTAAATCTCCCAAGGTACAGATTAAATTTATATCTTTATGTTTTTCTAAGATATTTTTGATTTTTTCTTTTGGTGGTCTATCTGCGATTGCAAGTATTTTCATTGTTTTATTATCATATTATTATTTTGTTAAATTTAATGCAAATTATTTGGTTTGTTCATCTTACTCGTTGCAATTGCTGAACGAAGCTCGAACCTTTTTTAACAGAAACCAAAACCGAACGCTCGGGCGGGGCGGGAAGAAAAAGAGTGTGGGGAGAACACCCCGAAGGAGTCGCTTTGCGACCCTACGAGGTAAAAAATTTCCGCCCTGCCCTCGCTTCCTAAAAATTCGCGCAAAAGATTCTGGCGGTGAAAGTTGAATAACTAATGGTTGGTCTAAAAAACCAATTTTTATTTTGCCAAAACATTGACATAGAGCCTATTTTATTATAATATATGCGGAGTTATTGGGATGGTCCTGGTAATAAAGTTTGTTCTTTAACATCACAACAAAAAGGAGGAACCGATGAGGCATAACAGGATGACCTGCATAATCGCAATCGTCTGCATGCTCAATCTCTTTCAAGTAGAAATTGTGCGTGCAGAAACCATCCGCTATTTCAACCCGACACTCGACAAGGGTTCAGCGGCAATGGTCGTATTCGGTGATGGCCGGACGGTATTACTTTATGAGGGCGAATCCTTGGCTATCAACGAACCTTGTGAAGTGATTAGTCGCTCCGAGTTTGGCTGGCTACATCGACCAGTCGATCTAAAATCTTTCGTCAAAATATCTATCCGCAAACTAGACGCAATTCGCAAAGAGCCACTGCTCGGAGCGATGATGCTTGTTCAGCGTCGCAGGGTAGTTTTGAACTACCCGCCAGTTTCTTCCGTCTGGCACCTGCCAGTCGGAATCGCGCAACTCGCAGCAGTACTTCGTAGCGATGGGCACGAAGTGGTGCAATGCTACGGGCACATACTCGGTCTCGAGTATGTGCTTAAAGAACACGGCGGAGCGGATATTGAGCGCGCGCTTGCAATAGTAAGCGATCCGCAGAGTGACATTAACGCCCTCTATGATGCCCGCATGATTTTCGAGCGGGTTTCGAGGGGAATTGCAACGGATGATAAGTTTGAGGTGGCGCGGAACAATGTCAGTTATGTTTCGAGCTACTACGACGGCTCTGTCGAGCGTGCGCTGGAGGCGGTAAGAAATCGCGAACAACATTTGTGGTACGACTACTTTACCAAAGTAGAACTGCCCCTTGTACGCGATTTCAGGCCCGATATCTACGGTATAAGCATCGCAGATGAACGCCAGTTCATTCAGGGGCTCATCCTTGCTTCAATGGTGAAAGACGAGTTCCCAAATTGTCTGGTGGTGCTTGGCGGTAATTTCTGGTCGCGCGTTCCCAACGTCTTCCAGTTGCCCAAGTTCGTGGAGTTCTTCAACCACTGCGATGCCATCGTGTATCGGGAGGGCTTTCAGCCGCTTCAGCAACTTGCGGCAACGCTCAACCCCGATTACGCTTCGGGAGTTGTTTGGAGGAAGGGCGGCGAAGTGGTGGTTAATCCCGCCACTCAAAGCCCGACTGACTTCGAGACACTTCCGACACCTGACTTTGACGGCGGCGCAAGGCAATGGTCGCCGGACTTTGTCCCTTCGCTTTATACCATGTCTAATTGCCCGATGGCCTGCGGTTTTTGCGCCATCGCGGCTGGAAGCGATACTTATCTTGGTAAACCGCGGGTAATGACTCCGCGGCGGATAGCAGAGCATATGGCGAACTTAGAGGCAACCCGCTTTGAGATTTTTGACGAAACATTTCCGATTCCTCGGCAACTTGCCCTAGGAAAGGAACTCAAGCGGATTGGCCTTCCAGCCACATGGAACTGCTATCTCAATGTCACTGACCACTTGGCAAAACCGGAAATCTGCGAGAAGTTGTATGAAGCAGGTTGCCGGTCTGTCCAACTTGGTCTGGAGACGTTGTCTCCGGATACCCTGCTGAGAGAACACAAGCAATGGAATACGCCGGAAAACTACGGGCGTATACTTGCTAATCTCAAAGCAGCCGGTATCCAGACCCATGTTTTTCTACTTGTGGGCATTCCAGGCGAGCCACTTCATTGGGGGCTCAAGTGGACGGCGTTCTTAGAGGAGTACGGCGACAGTATCCTCACAATTAAATCCGGGCGATATCGGCTAACACGCCACAGCCCGGAGGAGAAGTACGGAACCCACAGTCAATTAATTGAGGTGGTGCCGGATACCAAACCTCTGCACCTTAATCGGGATTTCCGCTATCGCTTTACCTCTCGTAAGAAGGTAGAGGCGGTGCGAGACATTCTCGAGCAAGCGTGCCGAAGGCACTGGGCGTACAGTGTGACATCAACTATTCCGTGGTGGGTGAACCGCGGACGCTATTCGTGGGAAGAACTCAGAGAAATGGCTCGGAGTCTTCCTCCTGAACCGGAGGTAAGGCATTTGGATGAATCAATTGTTCGGGCAAAAACCATTGTCAGGGAGGAACTGAAACGAGAAGTTAGTTTCAGTAGCTTCGATGACGTAGTGAATTTTGCTCGCACCCTGTTGTGAACCAAAAAACCGGACCTGAACGGATGGACAGGTGGCCTAACCTTTGTGGTTGGGCTTTTTTTTGAAAAAATTTAACCTCACCCGGTTATACAAAACAGTTATCCGAAAAATCCCCCAATTCTTCATTTTTAGTTTTTCTTGATTTTTATTTGCGAGTTTGGCAAAGTTATCAAAGTTATCCTAACAAAGAAGCTCTTTTACAAAAGGAGAGAAAATGAGTCCCTACATTGGCATCACCGGTTTTTCAAAGCCGGAGGAAGTTTTTTCTGCTCTTGAAGTATTTCCTAAAGGTATTAGTCGCAAGCTAATGGTTGGCGTGCTGGCAAGCTACAAGTCGCTTCGCGGCATTCCAATGAAGCCTAGATGGGCAAAACGGATGCCTGATCCTACTACTATTAGCAGACTTTTCTTAAACGATGAGCGGGTTGTTAATCTTGTTCACCTCAGCACCGGAGAGGAAACAATTCTTGAGGATATGCTTAAGGTTCACGAACTTGCCGGGCAAAACTTTCATGGTTTTCAGCTCAATATAGCCTGGCCGCAGATTAATCAACTCATTAGTTATCAAACGGCAGTGGGTCGGGGTTATCGGATTGTTCTTCAGATCGGTCAAAAGGCAATGGAGACGGTTGGCGGAACTATCCAAAATACCGTGGACAAACTCTCTCATTACGTGGAGGTTATTGATGACGTACTTTTTGATCCTAGCGGCGGGCAAGGAAAACCATTTGATACGAGGCAGGCTTATGAGTTTCTTTCAGCGATTTCAGATAAGGGGTGGAATATCGGTCTTGGCGTTGCCGGCGGTCTTGGCCCCGATTCTCTTAATCTCGTTGAACCGCTTATCGCTAAATTTCCGAATTTGAGCATTGACGCCGAGGGCCGACTCCGCAACAATCAGAACGATCTCGATCTTAAAGCGATGAGCGATTATCTTGCTAAGGCCCTTCAGCTCTTTGCCTAAATTTAATTTACCAAGGATAAAATATTGCCCCCATCTTTATAGGTGGGAGTTTTCTTATATTTAGAAAGAGAAATTGCCAAATTTTTCGCCGGAAGTTTTGGTTGTTCTCTGTTTTGAGTTAATATTGCTTTTTGGCTGAAATAGTGATTTAATCAATAGAGTTAAAAAGGACATTAAAAACTTGGGAGGCAAAGAATGGATAGTAGGAATCAAGAATTTATAAACTTATTGACAGAAGTAGTTCAATTAGTGATCGGAGTATTTAATGAAGGATTGAAAGGTGAAGCATTTCAAGAGAGTTTGGACAATATTAACAGAAGGATGTTGAGGAATTTCGGTTATGCCGTTGGTGCTGTAACCGTGAGAATTGAAGCTGTAACTTTATTGGCTTCCGGCGAAAGGGAAATGGACGATCTGAAACCATCTCTTGAATTTCGGTTTGGTGGCAGCCGGGAAGACGAAGAGATGGGGAAAAAGTTAGGCCTAAACGAAGAGGAAATGAACCGTCTTTTAGATGAAGCGAGACGGCGAAGCGGTGGAAGCGGTGGAGGTGTAAATTAAACCGACACCAAATCCTTTCCCCTGGCCCTGGGCGGAAGAAAAAAAAGAGCAAATAGCCCCGTAGGTTTGAGAGGTATTGGGCAGATTATAATTCCATAATGATAATTGCCAGAGACTGAGCTTTAATCAGTAATGGTTATTAGTAAGAAAAATAAATGAGGGCAGTAATATGTTGGGAGGGATTCAAATTAGCCCCGTTAAAAAAACGGGGTTTTTTTATAATGTCTCTTTAGAAAATTTGTGCGGCGATTTTACTTTTTTGATTAGATTCGGTAAAGCTATAATTTGAAAAAAAGCGTTAAAATAGTTAAAATTTAGCTGACTAGGGGCCCGTCGTAAAGTGGTATTACACGGCATTCGCATTGCCGGGTCGGGAGTTCGATTCTCCCCGGGTCCACCAAAAATTTGGTGGTGTCTGCTGGGAAAAGTTGGAGCTCATTTCCGAGAAAACCTCGACTAATTGCTGCCCGCAGGGCGGCAATCCCGCTCAGCGGCTCGCCTGCTTGGGTCTCGCCAAGATTTTTTCGGCGGACACTAATATCCCATCGCAAGCGGCAGGACAAAAGAAATTAAGGCAAGGGTTATTACGATAATGAAAATAATTCTTTTTATTTTATTTTGTTTATTTAGGGTATATTTTTGAAACCGTGATTTTATTTTATCCCAAAATAATGTTCTAAAACCAAAAAGCTCTAGGCCAACAAAAATCAGCCACGAGCCAGGTGTAAAAGGCGTAACCAGAGCCAGTAAACCAATAACGATTAAGAGAATGCCGATTGCTTTTTTGAATCCTATTTTTATATTCATTCCGTTAGAAATCCTTCGCAGAAAAATTTTCTGGAAAATTTTTCTATACTTAAAACGCTCGACCTATAAAAAAATAGTTCTTTTATCTAATAAATGTTTATACTGAATTGTTGACAGATTTCTAACGGGATTCATATTTCCTTCCTCCTTCGATAAAAGAATTTTCTTATTTCCTCAATAAGAATAATAGAAGCGGCAACCGGAATAATGAGAAGCCATTCTGAAAACTCAAGCGGCGAGGTGCGCAAAAACTTTTGCATGAGCGGATGGTAAACCGCCAAAAGCTGCAGTGAGATAATGATAAGTGTTGCCCACGCCAAGAATTTATTGGAAAAAGGATTCATCTGGAAAATGGATTTTGATTCATGTCGACAATTCCAGGCGTTGAACCATTGAAATACCGCGAGCGTAGTGAGTGAAATTGTCCAGGCCTTGGTAAGATTATTTTCAAAATACCCTTTGAAAAGAAAAAGCGTTCCAATCATCATGGGGATAGCCATGACAACCATCCTCTGCGCCATAAGTTTGTCGACAAGATATTTTTTAGGCCGCTCGAAATTGCCGCGGAGCAATCCTTCTTCCTTCGGCTCCATAGCCAGCGCCACATCAAGGAAACCGTCGGTTACAAAGTTTAACCAAATAATCTGCGCCGCCAAAAGGGGAAGCGGATAGCCAAGAAACAGCGCTCCAGTGATTGTAAGCACCTCGCCGACGCTGGTTGAAAACAAATAGAGAATAACCTTTTTGATTGTTTTGTAGATGCTTCTACCTTCTTCCACCGCTGACACAATGCTCCCGAAATTATCATCCAAAAGCACAATATCCGAGGCCTCTTTTGCCACTTCAGTGCCGATGCGCCCCATGGCCACGCCAAGGTCGGCGGCAACAAGCGAAGGAGCGTCATTTACGCCGTCTCCGGTCATAGCCACTATTTCTCCGCGCGCCTTATATGCTTTTATAATCCTCAATTTATGCTCAGGTGTTACTCGCGCGAATACTGAAGTTTTGGCTAATTTTTCAGAAAGCTCAGCGTCGGAGAGTGCATCAATATCTTGTCCCGTAAGAATAATATCCCCGTCTTTGTAAATGCCAGCTTCTTTGGCAATCGCTTGCGCCGTAACCTTATGATCTCCTGTTATCATTACCACTCGGATGCCGGCAGAAACCGCTTTTTGCATAGCCTCTTTTACTTCCGGCCGCAATGCGTCTTTCATGCCGAAAAATCCCACAAAGGTAAGCGATTTTATCTCTTCGGGCGCAAGTGTTTCCGGCACATCGCGAGTTTCAGCTAACGCAACAACCCGCAACCCTTCCTGCGACATAGAGAGAAAGACAGATTCTAATTTTTGTTTTTCCTCGTTCGATAGATGTTGGCTTTTTCCGGCGCGCCATATTTTTTGCGAAAGACCGAGAATTATCTCCGGCGCGCCAACGACAGATAAAAATTTTTGGCCGTCCTGCTGGTGGATCGTCGCATGATACTTAAGTTTGTAATCAAATGGAATTTCGCTAATTAGCGGCGACTCTCGCTCTAAATCATCTTTGTGAAAACCGAGTTTATTGGAAAGCACCAACATTGCCGCTTCGGTCGGATCGCCGGCAATGCGCCATACTTTTTCTTCTTCAGAAAACATCACGCGAGCATTGGCGCAAAAAGCGGCAATTTTTCCCGCAAACAAAAGTTCGGGGTGATTTAGCGGATCGATAATGTTATTTTCGTATCTGATTTCTCCCTTTGGTTCATAACCAACTCCGCTAACATCAAAAAATTTCCCGTCCACATACACTTTTTGGATTGCCATCTCGTTTTTGGTGATGGTGCCTGTTTTATCCACAGCAATAATACGAGCTTGTCCCAATGCTTCCACGGCCTGAAGTTTTTTTACCAAGACATTGCGCTTTGACATCCTCCATACGCCCGTTGCCAAAACGAGGGTCATTACAATCGGAAGTCCTTCGGGGATAATTGAGACCGAAAGCGAAACCACGGTAGTGAACATTTCTCTTACAGTTTTTCCAGAAACAATGCCAAGCAAAAACAACAAAGCGCTGATACTGGCGACGGTGATAATAATAAGCCGTGAAAGATAACGAATGTTGGTCTTTAAGGGAATTTCGGTATCAATCGCCGCAATCTCTTTGGAGATTTTTCCAATTACTGTTTCAATACCCGTTGCTATCACAATTGCCTTGCCGTTTCCGGCAAGAATATGCGTGCCCTTGAAAACCATGTTTTTTTGTTCCGCTGTAGGTAAGTCAGCTTTTTCCCCGCCTGCGCCGAGGCTTCGGCGGGCAGGCAAAACATCCGAAATTTTATGCACCGGTTCCGATTCGCCAGTAAGAACCGCCTCGTCAATTTTGAGATTTGTAGCCGCAATAATTCGGGCATCTGCCGGCACTTTTTCGCCTTCTTGCAAAAGGATAATGTCGCCGGGCACCACTTCGCTGTCGGAGATAATGAGTTCTTTACCTTCGCGGATCACGGTCGCTTTTGTCTCCACGAATTTCTTGAGCGTCCGAAGTGTATTTTGCGCCTTGCCTTCTTGGATTGTCCCAACAATAGCGTTGAAGAAAAGCACGGCAAGAATGATTGATCCGTCTACGGTTTCTCCCGTCGCAAAAACAACCATGCTTGCCGTAAGAAGAATGTAAATCAGCGGACTTTGAAATTGACGTAAAAAAATAATGGGGAGGCTGTCTACCTTCCCTTCGGGAAGTTTATTGAGGCCGTATTTATTGAGACGTATCGTTGCTTCTTCTGTCGTTAAGCCAGATTCACGCGAATGAAGTACCGCAAGAATTTCGGGAATTGTTTTGGTATGCCATCCCGCCTGCGCCGAGGCTTCGGCGGGCAAGGAAAGTTGCTGCATCATGGGATTATTTAATCAAGTTATCAACGCCTACGCCTAACGCTTTAGTGATTTTAGATAGGGTTTCAATAGTTGACTTCTCATTTACTCCCGATTCAATCTTGATGATCGTGTTATAGGTAACATCGGCAAGTTTTGAGAGTTTGTCTTGCGAAATACCAAGTTTGTTTCGATATTTTTTAATATTGTCTGCAATTTTTGAATTGTTGCCTGCGCTCATAGTAATGGAATACTATAATCAATATAACAAGTATTAAAATTAAGTATTTTAAGTATTATATTACTATGGTATCAAAAATTAAAAGTCTCATAAATACAAAAGGGATTTCCTTTGTGTCGCTTGCGTTGGGCTTACCCCGTTAGATAACGAACTCACGGGCTTTATCTAACGGGGCGAAGCTGGACAAGCCCCTACACCAAATTTTGGTGTGGGGGCAAAGGCGATTAAATATAAACAATTTTCCGCCGAAAAATCTTGGCGAAGCCCAAGCAGGCAAGCCGCTGAGCGGAATTGCCGCGCCTGCGGGCGGCAATTAGTCGAGGTTTTCTCGGAAATGAGCTCCAGCCTTTTCTAGCAAACACCTCCAAAGTTTTGGCTGCGCCCCGTCTTGGGGCGTTTTTAAAATTGATAAAGGCAAGCCAGAACTAGAGTCAAAAATAGGGAAAGGTAGAAAGCAGTTGCCAAGAATTTCTTGTTTGGTATAATGTATCTATACCTATGGTCGGGGTATGGATAAGTAATAATTATTAAATTTTTCAAAAAATATGACTACCCAAAAGGTTATGCTTGCTAGGAGGCAAGAAAACACACTTATTAATTTCAAAAAGGCCCAGAGCCTATTATCCAAAATTATCAAAATGGTCGAAGCTAATGAATACTGCATTGATATTATGCAGCAAAATTTGGCGGTAATTGGACTTTTAAAATCTGCTCATCAAATGTTAATGGAGAATCACCTTAATACATGCTTTAAGTCGGCAATGGCAACAAAAAATGAAAAAAGGAAACAAGAAATGGTTCAAGAGATTTTAAAGGTCACAAAATTATCTCAAAAATAAAATGAATAAAAATACAATTTTATTAATTTTGATTATTGTTATTGCTTTAAGTTTTATTGTTTATTTGGGAAATCCGCAAAGAAAAAGCATCTCTTTAAACAACACAATTTCGGCAAGCTCTTTGTTTTCTTTGGAAAAAAGTTTTGATTTCGGAACAATTTCAATGTCTAGAGGAAAAGTAGAACATAGTTTTACGATTAAAAACGAAAACAATTATCCGGTAACTATGGGGAAAATTTATACTTCTTGTATGTGCACCGAAGCTTCTTTAATTAAAAATGGAAAAGAATTTGGGCCGTTTGGAATGCCGGGTCACGGATTTATTCCGAGCATTAACGAAACATTAAATTCTGGCGAGGAAGCGCAAATAGAAGTAGTTTTTAATCCCGCCGCTCACGGACCAGCCGGCATCGGAAAAATTAACCGCAGAGTTTTTATTCAAAACGAATCCGGAGAAAATATTTTAAATTTGGACATTTCAGCTTATGTCACGCCTTAAAAATATGAATAAGAAATTATTAAGTTTAACTATATTTTTTGCAATTTTGGTCTTTGGGGCGTGGATTTTTAAATCAACCAACTTTAGCTCGCAGCTTACTTGGAATTTAAGCGGAGGCGGAAAACTTCTTTTACCATTAGTTATAATTTCAGCTTTAGTCGATAGCATCAATCCTTGCGCTTTTTCTATTCTAATTTTAACAATCGCTTTTTTGTTTAGTTTGGGAAAATTAAGATCAAATATCTTAGTAATCGGTCTAACTTATATTGCGGGGCTTTTTTTGGTTTATTTTTTAATTGGTTTGGGAATTTTACAAGCCCTGCATTTGTTTAATACCCCGCATTTTATGGGAAAATTAGGCGCAACTCTTTTAATTATTTTAGGTTTGGTTAATGTCATAAATGAAATTTGGCCAAATTTTCCAATAAAACTTCGCATTCCTCATTTTGCGCATCAAAAAATTGCCGAAGTAATGTCTAAATTATCTTTAGCGGGAGCTTTTATTTTGGGAGGTTTGGTTGGGTTGTGCGAATTTCCTTGCACCGGAGGACCGTATTTAATGGTTTTGGGATTACTGCATGATACCTCCACTTATTTGCGCGGAGTAATTTATTTAGTTTTGTATAATTTAATTTTTATTTTGCCATTAATTGTTATTCTTTTAATTGCTTCAAATCGCGCGCTTTTGGATAAAGTTAAAGCTTGGCAAATAGAGGAAAGAAAAAATATGCGTCTTATTTCCGGAATTATTATGATACTTTTAGGTCTTTTAATTTTTTTAATTTAACAAGATGACTGTTTTAAGTTTTATTTCAATTTTTGTTTTTGGCGGATTGGTTTTTTTGTTTAATAAGATTTTTGAAAAACAAATTTGTCCGATTTGCGGCGGAGTGATGCTTACTTGGCTGTGGATGCTTTTAATTTATTTTTTGGGATACGAGGTAAATTTAGTTTTACTTGGTTTACTTATGGGCGGTTCAGTTAGTGGACTGGCTTCGAAATTATCCGAAAAAATATCAAATCCGCAAAAAGTTTTTCTTTACAAATTTATTTTTGCTCCCACAGGTTTTTTAACCGCTTTGGCTTTAATTAACCAGTGGTGGTTCATTTTAAGCGCCGGGTTTTTAGTTAATTTTATTTTAACTTTTGTTTTTATTTCAAATAGAAAAGAATTAAAAAAATCAAAGGTCGAAGAAATTAAAAAAGAATTAAAAAACTGTTGTTAAAAATATGGAACAAAATAATACAAAACAAAATAATACGGAGCAGAATTTAGAAAATAAATTAAAAGAAAATAAAAACGCTTCTAAATTATCGGTTTTAAATATTGTTTTAACAATTTTGGTTATTATTGCTTTGTGGCTTTTATTTTTAAATAATTCTCAAAATTTATCCAAAAACAAGGCGGATTCAAATAATAAGGTTCAATCAGTTTCGAAAAATGAGGCGCGGTTGTCTTTAGAAAAAGAAGTTTTACCCGATTCTTTGGTTTTGCCTTTTAGGTGGGGTTCTTTAGGTAAACAAATGATTGAAGCGGGGGTGATTGATCCTATTAGTTTTGAAAAACTTTATGAATCGCGCGGGGGATTAGACGAAGAAACAAAGAAACTTTTATACGGAACGGATAATGGCAATTTGGTTATTACTCCGCAAAATTCAGGAATAATTTTAAATTTGCTTTGGGCTTTTGGTTTTGGGAATAAAAATTCAATTTTGGAGAATGGTCCAATGACTGATCCGAAATACGGCGGAGATCCTTCGCGCTTTGCTTCTACTGGCGGGTGGACTTTGGCAAAAGGGAATCAAATGCTTCATTATAGCGCGCATAAATTTATAAATTTAGGAGAGGAAGAACAAAAGAAAGTAGAACGTGTTTCAAAAAATATTTATCGGCCTTGTTGCAATAATTCTACTTATTTTCCTGACTGCAATCACGGAATGGCAATGCTCGGACTTTTAGAGCTTTTAGCCGCAAACGGCGCCTCAGAAGATGAAATGTATAAAATTGCTTTACAAGTAAATGCTTATTGGTTCCCGGATACTTATTTAACGATTGCCGAATATTTAAAATCAAAAGGTATTAATTGGAAAAACGCTAATCCTAAAGAAATTTTAGGTTTTAATTATTCAAGCGCTTCGGGATTTCAAAAAATTGTTCGGGAAATTACGCCGGTTCAATATCAAGGAGGCGGGAGTTGTGGTGTATAGATTTAAAATGAAAAAGAATACAAATAAAATATATTTTTGTCCTGAATGCGGATTAAAATATCAAAGAAAAGAATTGGCAAGAAAATGCGAATCTTGGTGCAAAAAACACAAAAGTTGTTTACCCCGTCTGGTCGCGAAGCGACTCCTTCGGGGTAATTTAGAAATTATTAAACACGCTATAGGAGATAATCAAAACAATGGAAAATCAAGATAAAAAAATTAAATATATTTGTCCGATGGGATGCATCAAACCGCAGGATTATCCCGGCAAATGCTCAATGTGCGGGATGGATTTGGTGAGTCAAAAAATAAAAGAAGAAAATGATCATAATGATCATCAGCAAAATAAAAATCACAATGAGAAAGAATTTAGCAAACACGCTGGTCATCGGGCCGAAGATTTTCTAAAAAAATTTTGGTTAAGTTTAGTTTTGACCCTGCCGATTGTTTTTTATTCGGATATTTTTGTAAAACTTACAAAAATTCAATTGCCAACCTTTGTGGGTCTTGATTTTGTGATTTTAATTTTAGCTTCAATTGTTTTCTTTTATGGCGGTTGGGTATTTATTTTAGGCGCTTTAAGAGAAATAAAAGCAAAAAATCCAGGGATGATGACTTTAATTGCTTTGGCAATTTCTGCTGCTTATTTTTACAGCGTTTCTGCTCTTATTTTTAAATTTGGTCATGAGTTTTTTTGGGAACTTGCCACTTTGATTGTGATTATGCTTTTAGGTCATTATTTTGAAATGAAATCAGTTTCAGAAGCCCAAAGGTCTTTAAGGGAAATTGAAAAACTTTTACCAGACAGCGCGGAAAGAATAAAAATAAATAATGAAATAGAAACAATCTTTTTGGATCAAATTCAAAAAGACGATATTTTGCTTATCAGACCCGGTTCAAAGATTCCGGCTGATGGCATAATAATTGAAGGCAGTTCTGAGGTTAATGAAAGTATGATTACCGGCGAATCAAAACCAGTGATAAAAAATATCGGCGATGAAGTGATTGCGGGCACAATTAATGGCGACGGAATGTTAAAAATTAAAGTTTTAAAAATAGGCGAAGAAACATTTTTAGCTGGTATTAAAAGATTGATTTTATCCGCGCAAAAATCAAAATCGCGCCTTCAGATTTTAGCGGATGTTTTTGCTAAATATTTAACTTTTATTGCAATTGGCGTCGGCTTTTTAAGTTTTATTTTTTGGCTTTTAATTCAAAAAGATTTTGGCATCGCCTTAGAAAGATTGGTGACCGTGCTTGTTATTTCTTGCCCGCATGCTTTAGGATTGGCAGTGCCTTTGGTTGTTGCTATTTCTACAACCTTAGCAATTCATAATGGATTTTTAATTAAAAATAGGATTCAACTTGAGCTTTCCAGAAAAATTGACATTGTTTTATTTGATAAAACTGGAACCTTAACCAAAGGCCAATTTAAAATAAAAAACATTAAAGTTTTAAAGGAATTATCAGAAGAAAAAGCATTGCAAATCGCAGCTTCTTTAAGCCAATATTCAAACCATTTTATTTCTCAAGGTATTTTAGTGGAAGCCAAAGCAAAAAACATTGCTCTTTTAGAGGTTAAAGATTTTAAAAATTTAACGGGGCGGGGCGTAAGCGGTAAAATAGAAAATAATTCTTACTATTTAGGTGGCGAGAATTTGTTAAAAGAACTTAAAATTAATTTTCAGTTAAATGAAGTTGGGACAACTAATTATTTAATTGATGAAAGCAAAAATATTTTAGCGGTTTTGGTTTTAGAAGATGAAATTAGAGAAGAATCTAAAAAAGCTATTTTAGAGCTTCATAAATTAGGAATTAAATCCGCAATGATAACTGGCGATAAAAAAGAGGTGGCAGAAAAAGTGGCAAAAGAATTAAAAATAGATGAATATTTTGCCGAAGTTTTGCCTCAAGATAAAGTTTTAAAAGTTAAAGAGCTTCAAAAAAGAGGACTAAAAGTAATGATGGTTGGCGATGGTATCAATGATGCGCCTGCTTTAGCGCAAGCGGATGTTGGTGTGGCAATTGGCGCGGGAACAAATGTGGCAATTGAATCCGCGGGGATTATTTTAGTTAAAAACAATCCATTAGATGTTGTAAAAATCATAAAACTTTCAAGATTTACTTTTAAAAAAATGGTTCAAAATTTAATTTGGGCAACTAGTTATAATGTTTTTGCTATACCTTTGGCAGCCGGAGTTTTAGCGTGGGAGGGAATTGTTTTGGGGCCGGCTATGGCTGCCGCGCTTATGAGTTTATCAACGATTATTGTGGCAATTAATGCTATACTAATGAAAAAGGTCAAATTTAATTTTAATTAATATGGGAAAAATATAAAATTAAGTTTTTTATTTTTACGATTGGTTTTGGGTTGGATTTATTTTTATGCCGGTATTACCAAGGTTTTAAATCCTTCTTGGTCGGCAAAAGGTTATTTAATGAGCGCTAAAAATTTTGTTTCTTTTTATAGCTGGTTTTCTAATCCTCAAATTTTACCAATAGTTAATTTTTTGAATGCATGGGGATTAACTTTACTTGGTTTATCTTTAATTTTGGGAATTTTTGTAAGACTAAGTTCTTTTTTAGGAATTATTTTAATGCTTCTTTATTATTTTGTTCTTCCGTTTCCAAAGCCTAATCCCAATAGTTTTATTGTTGATGACCATATTGTTTATGTTTTTATTTTAATTTTATTTATTGCGATAAAAGCCGGAAGATTTTATGGTTTGGATGGTTATTTAAGCCAAAAAACTTGGTATCAAAAATTTGAAAAGTTTTTAGGATAAAAAGGTCGGAAATTAAATAAAAAAATGAAGAAATTATTTATTATTTTATTAGTTTTGTTTTTAGGATTTAGTTTGTTGGGCAAGGCGCAGGCTCAAATGATGGGTGATGGCAATTTTTATAGAAATGGTGATTTAAATACCGAAAAGCAGTTAAATATTTCTGGTTCTGATTGGGAAGAAATTTTGCCTCATATAAAAACTGAAGAGCAAGAAGGAAAAGAAATTTGGGAAAAATTACAATCAAAAAATTTAAGTTGTGAAAATTTAAGCGACGAGGATTTTAGTAAACTCGGTGAATATTTTATGGGACAAATGACGGGCGAGGCGCATGCTTCAATGAATGCTATGATGATACAAATGCACGGCAAAGAAGGTGAAGAGCAGATGCATATTGCTATAGGTAAAAGAATGTCGGGCTGTGAAACAAATACATCGTTGCCTGAAAATATGCTGTCAATAATGAGGTACATGATGGGCGGCTGGTCGAGCCCATCCGAAATTAATAATAAAAATACTATGATGTGGAATTTTTCTAACTGCCCCATGGGCTGGTTTGGCTTTGGTCTCGGCTGGTTATTTATGGTTTTGTTTTGGATTTTGGTGGTTATTGGGCTAATAGCTCTAATTAGATGGCTTGTTAATCAAAATAAAAAGAGAGAAGAAAAATCTGCCATGGATATTTTGAAAGAGCGCTACGCCCGAGGCGAAATTGATAAAAAAGAATTTGAGGAAAAAAAGAGAGATTTAATCTAATTCCCGCTAGTTCTTGGTCCGAAAATATAAAATCAAAAACTGTTTTTATTAATAACCCGAAGCGGTCGGGTTATTTGCAAAGTACAGTTTGCGAGGAAGTTATCCACAGACATCCTCTTGGTAAAGTTTAAAAATAAGACTATAATCTAATTAGGAATAATTACTAGAATAATGAAAAGATCAATAGAGAAGAATACCTGTCAAAAGAAAGCCATTTTGGACTTTTTAAAATCAGTAAAAACTCATCCAACAGCCGAAGAAGTCTATAGGTCGGTAAAGGAAAAACTCCCTCAAATTAGTAGAGGAACGGTTTATCGCAATCTTAATTTATTGGCAGATAAAGGAGAAATTTTGGAAATTTTTTCTAAAGTTTCTCATTATGACGGCTATATATCTCCTCATGCTCATTTTGTTTGCCGGGAGTGTGATAAGATTTTCGATATTTCCGACGTTCGTGAAGAATATGATGCCATGAATAAGTTTATAGAAATGAAAGGAAGGGTATTTGGCAAAATTCAAGGTTGTCATCTAATTTTTTATGGTTTTTGCCGAAGATGCAAAAATAAAACACTGCAAAATAAAAGAACTATTAATTTTATTTGAGGTCTAAAGATTAAGAATATGGTAAAAATTAATCAAAAAATTTATGAACTCGAAGTCGCTAATTTGCCTTTTGAAGCATTTCAAAACGAGGAAATAAAGAAAATTAAACTTTCTAATTATAAGGGGCAATGGTTGGTTTTGATATTTTATCCAGCGGACTTTACCTTTATCTGTCCGACAGAATTAGAAGAAGCGGTTGAATATTATAAAGAGTTTAAAAAATTGGGAGCCGAAATTTTAAGTATCAGTACGGATACGGTTTTTGTTCATAAAGCTTGGCATGATCAATCGCCAACCATCAAAAAAATTAAATTTCCTATGGTCGCTGATCCAACGGGAAGATTGTGTAAGGAATTTGGCACCTATATTGAGGAGGAAGGTGTTTCTTTAAGAGGAAGCTTTATTATTGATCCTGACGGGAAATTGGTGGCTTATGAAATGCATAATAATTCTATTGGTCGCTCGGTGGAAGAATTATTAAGAAAACTTCAGGCAGCTAAATTTGTTAGAGAACACAAAGGAATGGTTTGCCCAGCAAGCTGGAAGCCTGGCAAAAAGACCCTTAAACCCGGTTTGGATTTAGTTGGCAAAATTTAAATTGAGCAAATATTTTTATAGCCCTCAAGACAAAAATAAAATCAGGTTACCTAGTATAGTAAAATCTTTATTAGGTGACTTGAATTAAATCTATGAAATACGAATTACCACCGTTACCATATAGTTATGATGCCCTTGAGCCTTACATTGATGCTAAGACGATGGAAATTCACCATACTAAGCACCACCAAGCTTATACAGATAAGTTAAATGCGGTTTTGGAAAAATATCCTGATTTGTCGGCGACGCCAATTGAAGAACTTTTTCGGAATTTTGCGACACTCCAAATGTCCGATGCTGATAAAACTACACTCCGCAATAATGGCGGCGGTTATGTTAACCACAACCTTTTTTGGGAGATAATGGGTCCCAAGAAAGAAGTTGATGAAGGGCTTTCCAAAGAAATCATTCAAACTTTTGGTTCGGTTGATGAATTTAAAAAGCTTTTTACCGAAGCGGCCTTAAATCAATTTGGCAGCGGCTGGGCTTGGCTTGTTAGAGACGAAAATGGAAAACTGCAAATTTATTCAACTCCAAACCAAGATTCGCCTTATTTAAAAGGGCACACACCAATTATTTGCTTGGACGTTTGGGAGCACGCCTATTATCTGAAATATCAAAATCGGCGGGCAGAATATATTGAGAACTGGTGGAATGTTTTAAAGCTGATATAGGGCAACCAGGACAAAAATAAAAATTGCAGAAAATAAGACTAAGAACTAACGGCTGGTTTTTATCAAGCAAAATTTTCACTTAACCCTCTTAACAACTAAGACGTTGTTTTATTATCAAGAATTAAGTTCTTCAACTTTTAGACTAAACTCTACACCTTTTTGGATTGTGTTTTCTATAATCTTTCTGGCGATAAAAGCCTCTAGTTTGCTTTGGATTACTCTTTGCATTGGGCGAGCGCCGAATTGCGGATCAAAACCTTTGAGGGCAACAAAGTCAATTATTTCTGGCGTTGGTTTAAAGAAATACCCTTGTTCGCGCAAGCGATCGCTAAGTTTGCCAACCAACAATTCCGCTATTTGAT
>Ga0207433_10007968_pt1 | contig 17444 bp, 12 predicted proteins | sample YelNatPaOPGAMG01_FD_187559 | JGI IMG/M metagenome (GOLD analysis project Ga0207433, IMG submission 187559) | Hot spring thermophilic microbial communities from Obsidian Pool, Yellowstone National Park, USA - OP-RAMG-01 (SPAdes) (version 3) | ecosystem: Environmental > Aquatic > Thermal springs... | reverse complement strand
GTCATCAAATGCTTCGTCGCAGTCTGTAGCAGACATGTTCAACGTGCGTTCATTTGTAAACTTAACAAATCCGAGGGAACACTACAGACATGGAAGTTGGGGATCCCGGAGGGCCATCATCGTCGACTGCCGAAGAAAACGCTAAAAATCCCACTTTCGCCGAGCATCGAGCGAAGAAGAAGAAGAGAGATACGCGAGAAAAGGATTCTTTGCCCGACAGGACGATATCGAGACTTTGGTGGCAAAGAAGGCACGCGCTCGAGGTACTCTTGCGCTGATGAGTTCCAGTAGAGGCAGTAAAACGCATCGAGTTCTTGAACGGCGACGTCAACGCCGCCAACAATATCATGAGATATGCTTTGCTGAAGAAGAGACCCGAGGGGCTGATAGGATACAACTTTGTGGGGTAGGCTCTCGGGGTAGAGGTGTGCAAGGAGAAGCCGAAGCTGATAGTAGGTGGCTTGTCGAAAGGCTGGGAGGCGTCTGCGCGTTTGTATCAGTTTACCCTCGTTTGCCGTCGCTCTTTGTGGACGGTAAAACCGTCCTGTCCCCGTGCTTCGACAGCACCGGCGCTCTTGGCGCTACCGCGGACGCCCACAGCATGCACTAGGCGCACGATAGAACGTACGAAACGACCAGTATATCCGAGAAAAAATGGGTAATGGAACTTGGAATTAAGGTGGAACGACGGATGCTTTACTGCGCGCTGATACCAAGCACACAATCGGGGAACGCTGGCTTGTGTAAAGATTTTTGTCAAATAAGAAACATTCTCATCGAAACGTCATAGATCGGAGTTCAGCTGTTAGCCGTCTGCTTGTTGTCTGCTGCTGCCGCTGCTGCTGCTGCTACAAGAAAGATGGATCTGATGCCGACCAAGCGGGAACCAAGTACGAGCGGAGTTGGTATGCCAGTGTCGTCAAGCGGCGGCGATCCGGGTCATTCTGACAACGAAAGTAACCTCTCGCGCGTACTGTTTGTCTACGGCAGTCTTCTTGGCCGCGAGGTAGAAGTGACGCTTCGTGATGGTAGTCGCTACAAGGGTACCTTGTACGCAGCAGTGCCCGAAGAGGGCGTCGTGCTCCGTTTTGCAGAGCGAGTACGTATGCACGGCCTTTCGTGGCAAGAGCAGCTACCGAAACCGGCAGTGCCTCCGGTGCCGTTTATGGTATTCCGTCGCTCTGATCTGGTCAGGCTCTACGCAAAAGGAGTGCCGCTAGCCTCCGGCGATAATGCGGAGGCGGCTCCTCGACCGTCTGTTGAGACAGGCACGAGGTCGGGGTCGGTTGTCACGGACCGAGAGATCAGTCACGGTGCTGAACGAGAGAGTCCCTCTGAGCGAGAACTCGTTGCATGGGCGGACGATCAAGCAGCCCCGGACGCATCTGCAACTAAACGAAAAGCGGAGGGCGCTCACCGGAACGCACCGCATCGCGAGCTCGCCTTTGACGCTCTCGACCGGTATCAGCGAACAAAGTGGGACCAGTTTGTGGAGAACGAACGCAAGTTCGGAGTGAAAACCACGTACACAGAGGAGCATTATACCACGAAATTAGATCCGAACCGCTTTTCCGAAGCAGATATCGCCCGCGCCGCGAGACTGGCAGCTGAAATCGAATCGAAAGCAGCGGATAATCCCCATGTGGCCGAGGAACGTGGCCAGTTCATTCAATTGGCAGATGAAAGCGGCTGCGATGACGAGGAACTTCGATATGGGGCTGTTGTGCGCACCGCGGAGCATCCCGGAGAATCAAACGAGCCTCGCACCAGCGAAGAGATCGGGCCACGACCAACGGGGATACCTGCATCCGAGGACACAAGCAGCTCTGCAACGGATGCTCCAATGCGACCCGCAGCCTCAAAAGCTACCGCTGCTGGTATCTCGATAGCTGCGTCCACTGAATACTTATATGCGCTGCGACGAAACCGTTCATCAGCTTCATTGTCGCGAAACAGCTCGTCAGAATACTTGCTCGACCAATATGATGTCGAGCACAAACGAGTCCTCCAACGTCTGTCGAGTCGACAAAGGTTAGAGGATGCGCGGATGACTGGTGTGGTGGTTGCGCAGAGCGGCTCCACATCGCCCGCGATGGGGAACGGGAGCGATCGAGCGTCACCGGCCCTGGCAACAACCCCTACAGCGCCCAGCGCAGGCCCCACCCCCGCGAGTGTCACAGTCGGCCGCGAGGTCGCTGGTCTGAACCTGGAGCTAAGTGTTCCGCATGTGCCTGATGAAGTGATTCAGAAGCTGAATGAGTTCAAAGCGCAGCAGCAACAGCAACAGGGCTACGAAAGCGAGCGCAGCAGGGAGCGCGAAACGGAATATTTTCGCCGCTTTAGTGCCGATATTGAGCGAAAGACAAGTTCCGGTAACTTGCGTTCCATGATCCGTGCAGGCAGCAAATTGTCGTTGGCCGGCTCCGAGAGCAGTCTCGCCGTGGAAGCGACCAGTGACGAACGAGAGCGCAGCCTAATCCAGTCGCCGAAAGAACAAGCGAAGAGTGAGTTCAGTGGCGGCAGCGCCACTAGCGGTAAGGCAATGGATCCGAACGCGAAGGATTTCCACCTCAACGTGAATGCCGAAGAATTCGTGCCATCGCAAGCGCTGATTGAACCGGCTCCTCAGGAGCAGCAGCGCTTTCAGAACGTTTCGTCTGGAAATCCTCACCGAGGCCGAGGCGGCCGGTCACGCTACCGGGGCATGTCTATCGCGCAACGGGAACAGGTTTTTCTGATCCAGGGCGGTGGCGGTTACTTTTATGGTCCGGGGATGGGCGCGGCACACCCAGCAGCGCAACCGTATCCGTCTGCGTACTTTTTGCCGTATGCGCCGCAGCCCCTCATGGGACCCGCTGGCTACTCAGCAATGCCCATGCAGCCGATTCCGGCCTATCCACCGCTACCGCACTTGCTGATGCCTCCATACCCACAGCCGTTCACTTCTCCGACGGATTTCATGGGTGTACCGCCCGGCGTCGCGAATGCTGAGCCCATCATGGGGTCCCGTCACACGCACAGCGTACGAGCGGAGCACGGCACCCACTATACAAGCCCAGCGGGAGGTGTAGCGCCTGTTGCGAGCCCATTGAAGTCTCCAGGGCAAGAACAAGCACCCACCAGACCGTGATGGTCATACGAAAACGTCCACCATTGTGTGGGCAGCTCCACGGCCCCGATTGCGGCAATGATGTCTTCCAACTGCGTTATCTTGCTGAACATTCGCCTAACGCAGCGCGCTGATGATGCATCCGAATCAATGGATCCTGCTGAGCCGCCACGGTCCATCGCTACTTCGCTATCTCTGTGCACGAGGCGTTTGGGCATCTTGCCGCTAACGCGCTGACAGAGGATCAAGTTTCCTCCGCCGCTTCAATAAAAATGGATGACGCGGGCACTGCTTGCATCGCTTGCCGAGCCCTTTGTCTCAGCCTTGCAGGTGTGAATACGGAATTGGGTTTCCTCCACTGCCCCAGTAAAAATGGATAAAGCATGCGATGTATGCGTCGCAAGCAGGGCCCTTTATTTCGCCCCGACAGGTTCACCAGCAGGCTGGCGCTTGCCACCGAAACAGCTGCCCAGCGCGTGCGACAACCATCGATATCGTGAGAACCTCTCTCGTTGCTTGGGCGCCCCGGACTCGTCATTTTCTTCGGGATGCGTCTCGAGTTGGCGGTTGCTAGCATGCCCGCTACGCTCGACACTGATGGAACGCTCAGATGCCACATTGCGGCTGACGGAAGATCTCGGCGGCACATCTGGGGCGCTGCGAGCGATCCTGGCACGTTCTCCAATACCAGCCAAGAACGCCTCACTCGCCTTGGAGAGGCCCTGCTCTATATATCTGATGGAATCTGGTTGACTGAAAACTGCGCTGGGTGCACTGGTTGACTTCAGGTAGGGAGCAACGAGACCGCGGACCAAGCGCATGCGCGAGTCTGCCTTAAAGATTGCCCCAGCGTAGAGTGGGCCAAGCAGGAAGCCTACCTGAAACGAGAAAGGCTCAATTTCGATGCATTCATTACGTGCTTGGTTCCATGCCTCACCGTCACATTGCACTGCGATATGTTTGGCGACAAGCGACGAGGCCGCGCGGACCAACGAAGAGCGACTCTCCTCAAGCTCAATGCGAATTTTCCTACCGTTCCGCAGACGCTGAGCCTCGCGACCCATTTTAATCCATACAAAATGAACAAGACTCTTCATGGTCATGATATCCAACCTGCCGTCGTCCACGCACGGCAGGACTGCGCTGCTGACAGAGTCGTGCGGGCCCACAGCGTCCTGACGTGCAGCCTGAGATGATTCCCTTTCGACAGGATCGGGGCTATGATGCGCTCCCTCCGTGCGTGCGTCGATTGTAGCCGCATGCTTATCTACCGCGCTCCCCCCGGGAGGATGTGCTTCCGACTGGGAAACCGTATGATCCCCTGAGGACCGACGATGAAAGCAGCGACAAAGTTGGAGTACCTGTTGCTGTTTCCGAGCTAGGGCCCGACGCTGACGGCGGGCCACTCCACCTGGATCCGCCCCAGCACCATAGGAAGGAATGTTTGCGAATAAAAGGGACTGCGCGGCGCGTGGAATCTTGATGCGTTGCCCATCAACATAGAGCGTGATGCGCTCCTTGTAAAGAGGTCGCGCCCGACTCAGCATCGTTCGTTCGATCCCAAAGAGAGCATGTGAAATGTAGTTAAGCGTCTGGCTCCGATATCGTCTCGGATTTGCTTCTCGTCGAGAGTTGAAAAGCAATTCCACATCCGCATCGCATCCGAGGGACAAATAGCTCAGCATCGTGAAACGTCTCGCATACGTAGACTCTTCCTCTTCATCGGACTCCGAATCCGAACCTTGACCTGGCGCACAAGCCCCAGATTCAGCGCTTGCGAAGCGAACACTGCGGTCTCTGTTCGCAGAAGCCTCACCGGAGGAGAAGTGGGCTAACAGCGAGCTGCTGCGCGAGCCTTGCTGCCTCCTCAGTCGCTTTCGCGTCACCTGCCAGGTATCCAGCGGAACCGGTACACTCTCTACTGCATACCTGACCACGCCCTCGAAAAAAGGCCCGCTTACACCCACGAGATTCGAGCCCCAGCCCAGCGTGCGCGCTAGATCGTTACCAGTACCGATGGGAATCGGGGCAAACGCCCATTTGCGAAGAACGTCCAGCTGACGATCGGAACTGGCTGAATCGCCTGAAGCACTGAGTCGACTCACCACCTGTACATAACTATCGACAACGCGACTAATAGTTCCGTCGCCACCGCAAATAAGAATGCGGAGGTTTTCCTCTGCTCCAAAGTTCTCAACCAGCCACTCGGCAGCGCTTGGGACCTGCAGCACGTTCAGGCACTTTTCCGCTCCCAGAATCTTACGCAGCACCTCCAGAACTTTCGCTCCCCTCAGTCCACCAGACTTGGGGTTCACACACGCCACCGCAGTTGCAGCCATGCGACACCGCGAACACCTGCCGTCCACCAAGCTCCGCTGCTGCCACAGAAAGAATCCTTCTAGGAGCTGCTTTCGCGACGTTCGCGATTGCATACGAGTCGGATTTTTTTCCATTGGCAAAACGTTTCCATAGGCCAGCGTTCTCCGATTATGCGCATTTTTCTTTTCTTACTTTTTTGTGTTATTTTTTTCAGTGCGAGGTGAGGTATCCATCAACCCCCTACTCCCATGTTATATTACCTATACTTCATCTCGGATATTCTGGTCGTTTCGTACGTCCTATCGTGTGCCGAGCCTGCCGAAAGCGGCAGCAATAGCGCCTACAGCGCCGGTGCTGTCGCTGCACCGAGACAGAACGGCGTTACCGTACCACAAAAGGCGTCGGCTCGAGGATGAGTCGGATGCATCCGCCCGAAGCACCGACAGCAGGTGGCCTGCGAAGTCTGTGCTGAGCGCAACCGCAGGTGTTAGATCGTAAACTCCTTCGGAACGCAAAGCTTGCGTCTCGCATGCGTATGCTTTCGAAAACATGAAGACGAGGCCTGGCACACGGACGCTACAATGGACAAACAATAGATTTTTGCGAGTGGCTGGTCTCTCCTACGAACTCGGGTATCTCGCATTTTGCCTAGTTTGAGGTCCCAACGGCACGAAGATAGGCATCAAGGAGCGGATACTGCATAGGGAAAAATATATTCACCGATAAGCAAATGAGTCTGTGCAACAGGTGTCCTGTATTTATACAAGAGGATGCTCCCGCAGTATAGACATATGCGTCTTGGTTCGGCTTGGAGCAATATTACGGGAACGGATGCGAGGCGAATCAAGTGAATGGGAGCTGATGTACTGTCTAGGGGGGCTGTTGCGCTGACTGCCGCCACTGCTCAGCGCCTGATACGCATCTGTGCACAAAATCGAACGGAGTCCAGTTGTTTGACTCTGCGGTAAACGCTAGTGTATGCTTCTGTTCCGGTTGTCATCAAAACATGCCTTTCTAGGCTATTTCGTCCACTGCTTTCTTTTCCTGACTAGCATCACCGGGTTCAAATTCACCGGTCTCTCCTTTGCCTCGAGATCTGTCGTCAGCAGTCACACGATGCTGATCGCAGCATCAGAGTTTTGATTCCGATGTCTCTGGCATTTTTCGACGCACCTCATGCAGAAGCAATCATTGCGGTTGATGCTTCAGTTATGATGCTCATCTTCGTTGTTCAAATCCTCCGCGGGCCCATCGCAGCGTCGGCACTTGCCTACAGTCCGATGGCGCTACGCGTCTGCCACATTTTCTGCTTCTGGTGCTGCTTCGCTGCGCATGAACCCTTGCTTATCGTTTTCGATTAACGCGCTTGACGGGTACTGAAGGCTACCCACGATACCCTGCATCCTCCTCCGCCTGCGCTTGCGCCCCTGGCGCCGTATCCTAGGATCACGGGCCTCTTCTGCATGACCCTATCGGCGAGTGCTCTGCCTGCCGCACCGCGAACCCACGTTGTTCCATTTTATTGATGGGTTTTGGAGCTCGAGGCTGTCGGTGATGAAACAAGTGCCAGACGAAAAGTCCAGGCTAGAGATCCCGTCGAGAAATTTCGATCCGTACAGGTTCCTTTCGTCCAAAATAGAGAAGCACCGGTCACGGGAGACGATCGCCGCGATGACTCAACGTTTACTCCGTGACCGCTCCCATGCAGGCGGAAGATAAGTAAGCCGCTGGGAGAGTATCTCCTGGGAGATGTCAAGCTGACGTGGAAAGCCATTTCGTCGATGACTACGAATAGAACATGCTTTGCGTTTCAAATGGAATCGAATCGTTGAAATGCGAAATTAAGGGAACTTCCGGCATGAGCCTGTGTAGCTGTCGTCATGCAATGACATCGTGTTTTTAGTCGTCAATCCAGCGCCTTGAAGTGGTGCACCCACGATTTCCCTCGATACCGAGAGATGGTAACGTTGAAGGGTGGAGCGTTATCCGTATCAATCTCATAAGGATTTCGGGTTTTTTACGAACCAGTATTCGACGGCGTCGCGAATTATCTTGCTGAAAATGATGAAGAGAACCCAAATTGCATAGATTCGAAGAAGCCATTCAGAGAAAACGGCCGAGAATGCTGAAACTACTCGTCATCCCGTGAGCCCTTCTTGCTGCTCTTCGGATATCGATTCCGCACGTCAATGGTTCGGCAAACGATCTAAAGCCAGGGGCTGGACGAGCTGTCCGGTGTTGCATTTAATCTGGAACGGATGTAGATGCAACGCCGCACGTGGACATGGTAGATGCTCAGGTGCTTGCATATTTCTTCCGAAGGTCGAACTTGGAACAGTAAATGTCGCAGTGTTTGTAGCGGCACACCTTTTTGGTGCCTATTTTGGTTTTCTCAAAGTAATCGAATAAAACGATTTTGCCCTTTAGATTGGAAAATGGTAGCAGGACGACTTTATACTGTGAATGCTAGCCTGCAAAAAACAGTCTGCTTGTAAGAAACGGGCATGCTGCGGTCAACAGGTGGATGCGCCTCCCTTCTCACACTCGCTGTCCGTCACGTGATCCGTACAAAGCTGAACTTATGAAACGCTGCCAGAGCGCCTGTCTCGTATTCACCTAAATACATGCCGTGCGATCTCCATGAAATACCGCAACAGACACAGAAGGATATGGGTTTCCCTTGCCTTGCCTACGAACGATGAAGAAGAGAGACGGATGAGCGAGGAAAAAGCACACGTGAATTCGAGAGCGTCGCGCACTGAACAACAAACTAGCAAGTTCGGACTGAAACGCGAACGCTTACAGGAGGAGGTACGGATGTGCATCTCATTCGATATGACATTAATGGGGAGAATGGGTAGGCCAATGTACTTTGGACTCAAAGAGGCGCGAATCGCTGTTCGTATTGAAGAAACAAGCGAGCGTGATGAAAACACCATCTCCACCGACGATGCGATTGTGTGGTCGTCTCTGAGTCAGCAAACGCATAGCATCGAGCAAGACCAGGTTTTTCGTATAAGCACTTTATCGCTTCCGCTTCCCACATCCATTAGGCTTATTCCTCGGCAGTGTCGCTTTCTATCGCTCAAGAGCGGTTAAGAAGTATGCATCTGAGTTTTGGCGTTTTTTTCCTGATTGTGTCTGCATATGGCTCGCGGTGCAATCCAGTCGAAGGCGTCTTCTCCGTAGTTGAATAACAATTTTACGATCACGGACCGATTGACAGGTCGTTCGCATCCATGTCACCGCTCATCAACAATCTGTTCACTGACAAGTCAAACCCTGTATTCACCAGTGCTGAGCTGCTCTGTTGCTCCTGTGATCGAGCACTTGCAGAAACTGAAAAGCGCGCTTTGGTCAGTGCATACGCTCGCGAAAGACAGGATGATGGACGCGAACTCGAGGAATAGTTCGCATATGTAATGAGGGCGAGCTTCGATGCCATCGTTCGCGCAGTCGGCCTGAGTCCCGAGCAACGGAGCGGATATGAAGCATGGGGACACTTGTATACCACTCTGCCAGGAAAAGGGGAAGGAAAGGAAACCGAAATACAAAAAAAAGAAAGATCCTCGAGAAAAATGCTCGACTCACGACCGACGAGAAATGATATCGGGTCGGAAACATCGGTCCCAAACCATTTTCGAGGCCTTGCTACTAAAACACATTATCTCGCTGACGCTTCCGAAAAGTGACATGCAGGACGCCATTAGGGCCAATGTAGCATCTTGACCGAGGAAGTCTTCAGTAGGGTCCATCTCCTTGACGCGCCTCGTCAACCAACTATCCGCCCGAGTTCAAGAAGCGGGGCTGCCAGCTGTCCACGTTGCTCAGAAAGTTTTCTATCAAACCTGTGAGCAAAAACCAAATGACGCTCGACACAGAAATTGCAAATCAACCTGATCCTAGGATCAAGTTGGATTCCACACGCGCTACCCGGAATACCTTGGTACGACCTTGTGCCACCTCGGCAAGGGGAATTTGTACTGCGCAGGTCCAAAAAAGTACCTGGACAACCTCGAAACCCAAAAGCATACTTTGGCCAATACCATGAGCTCGATGAAGTGAGCGCTGTGGGCGTTATATGCTGACCGCACTAGCCCAGAAAAATGCGGATTGAAGGAAGTGATTCATGGGGTTGTCATCGGGGGTGAACACCGAGCTGTCTACGGTTGCAGAGCTCGAAGTACTCGTGCGTCCTGATGAGATTTCACAACAAAGGCGAGAGTCGCTTCAGATCGTCCACAATCGTCGTATTGCTTTCAGCCGCGAACAGAAGCTGTCGTGCCTAAACAACGGTAGACACTTGATGGCTATCTTCCTGGGATCTTGCACTAGGACATGTTCCCGAACGGAGCGCTCCGGAGCAAAGTAGACTCGCCGAACACGAGCGTATATGCGAAGTGATCCTTATACACGACATCAAGTCCAAATATATCGCCGAAGATAATGCTGTGGTGTATAGCCTCTTCCGTGAGAAATTCGGCTGGTCTCTGGAAGAATCGATGATGCATTCGAACAATTTTGCAGAGAGCATTGGCGGAGTTCATTCAAGGCTTCTCTTGCACAGAGAGGAAAAGGAATCCAGTAGAACGGGACGATGGAGATCGAGGATGTATCAATCGTCATGCACTTTTTGATACCTGTGCTCGTCCCGACTAACGATACTCGTTTCCCACCCGTCAACATAGATGAGGAGAAAAAAACATGGTGGTGGGCATTATTCCTCATTTGGAGGGCATCACATCCATTCCCGTACGTATGCAATAAGCGGATGGTGCCAAAGACCTGAACAGAACGCAGATGAAGATGCAGAGCTTGTCGAGAGCTCTGGATCATCGAGTGTCCTTCATTAGGGACGCCACGAGGCACACCAATAAGAGGAATGACGGCCCCAGGACCTAGCTCGATGATCTAGGCATCGTATTGATCAGAGGAGAATGCTTTCCAGGCTTCATTCAGGGAGTACACGAGGGTCCAAATAGCTCAAGCCGATGATCTTCTGCAGGAGAACATGCATCTGTGCTGGGACGCCAACGGTTTCTGTTGCACTGAGGCAAGAGGCGTGCCTTTGCCAACTACAACAATGTTAGAAGAAAATGCTCGAAACGTCGCGTCGTGTGGCGGTAGCCGACGACGCTGGACGTGCTGCAACGCGAAAAGGCTGCGACCCAGCTCATTCGATGAGAGCAATATACGTAGTGCAGAAATCGATTCTACACGATTCTCATCGATGCGTTCGGGGCGAAACCCACACATCATGGCACCGGATGCACACTGCAACAGGCCGAGAAGAAGAGCTTGAAACCGAGCCGACTGCACGAGATGGTACGCTGCAATTTGGTCGAACGTCACATGGCGAGGCTACCGATGGCTGAAGCCTTGCACGTCTGTGATTCACTCTGCAACGATGCGCGCGCAAACGCGCTGCACCGAGTCTTGAACGACTTGTGAAACAGTCCAAGATATCTGGTGCTTCTGCGGCGTCCAGTGGATTTGTGTCGAACGAACGCTCATGGTAATCGTTTAGCGCACAGAGTAGGCATTGGCTGAACGGCAGAAGACTTTCGATTGAGAAACCAGTCATCAGGAGCCAAACGATACGATGTTCGCCCGATGCAAATCACTGATGTGGAAAGAGATGGCAATCTCAAAGGGCTAGAGCGCCGTATATCAAGACTGTGATCGTTTTCCCATGGCAACTGCTTAACGATAGTGTTATTCGACTATTCGATGTTGCACATAATAATTGGGCCTGAGTGCTTACCCCAAGTTGTTCGCGCAGCCCCTGCTAAGGATTTCTTTCAGTCGCATGGTTGATGCGTTTTCTGTCCCGCTGAGAACGTTCCGATTGTATTTTGCGGGTAAATACGCGCTTGTACGACAGATTTTGTACCGGAACCGCTTTCTTGCTCGTTCGACGCGCTTCCGTCCCGTCAGTACTCCAGCACCATGAGCGACACGGCGGCGTGCTTGTAAGTTGGACGCCCTCAATGCTGAACTCTGCACCTGACAGCGACAGCTTGGCGAACCGTTGCACAGGCGGCTCTGGTAGTTTTGGGGCCCGCTCCTGGGAGCTCGCGCACGTCCGACCATTGCCAGACATGTCACCCTGACGAAGTGCGAAAGCCACCGACGAGCTTAACCGGGTCCGATGCTTCTCGATTTCTTCGTATTCGTCATCGCGGATGCCTTCGACAACACGCAAAAGAAGTGAACGATTCGTGCGTCGCCCGTCATCTTGCAAGATGAATGTGATCAGTTTTGCAGTCTCGTCGGCATTCGTTCCCATCTCTGCGGCGCTTTCGGAGTTCTCGGCTTGCTGCTGACTTCGCAAGAGTACTCTTTTGAAGATGGGCTGCGGTAGAAGCCTCGCCGCGCTCGCCGGGACCAGGGCTAACAGCGCTGCGTGCGGTGGTAGCGGTGGTGCAACGCTCAACGGCGGTTGCAGTTGCAGGAGCGGATCACCGTCGTTCTCCTTAAGCCATCGAACAATGTCTGATGCCGATGGTCCATAGGCCCTTGAATATGTGTGGTAAAAATCGGGACAGAATCCATCAATATACATCGCGAGCGCCCAAAGCAACGTTCGCAGCCATTCCTCTGTGTCGTACAGCTTCTCGTCGTCGTCCACCGATATGCCTTCCGGTATATCCACTTTCTCCAAAATATCCTCAGGATCCGTGACGTCCGCCGAAATTTCGCCGTGCGCAGCGTCAGGTTCGGTGCCATCTTCCAGATCACTCGGGTGAACGTTGCGTTCGACTGAATCTTTTGACTCGGATTCGCAGGATGACGAGGCCTCTACGGGTGCATTCCCCGCTTGGGCGAGTCTCAGCGCTTCTTGCCCACGTATGCTCGCTTCTCGATACATTTCGATGAGCTCTTTCGTAAGATTCGGGACCAGCGGGTTGATGAGGCGCTTCATGAGCGCGTACAGGAATTCCCAGTCGAAACTGCGCTGCTCTCTGCATACGAGGTATTTTCCTCGCATGGGCCCTTTGTCCAATTTCAAAGCCTTGTACGCCTCCCAGATCGAATTAAATGAAGTGCCGCGCAGCTTTGGCAAGTAATCGTTTCCCTGCATCATGAGCATCACAACAAGATCTAGACGCAGAGACGGTGTTTCACCGGGGAAAAAACGATCAAGAACCCGAATCCACTGCCAGACGCTAATGACGATGGCGCTTATAGCCTGTCGTTTCTGAGCAGTCCCGTGCTCGGGCGCGTCCTGCATATTGGCTCGCGGAGTGATAACGAAGACGAAGAAATTCCGAACTTTCTGCGTTGCCAGTCCTAATACCACGAGATCAGCGTCGCTGCCAATGACGACAACGGAGTGCTGCGGGTCCACATAGCGGTGGATGTAGTCGATGATTTTTATTTCGCCCTCGCCGGGAACAGTCGGACCACTCACAACGAAACGCACGTTCTGGTACAAATGACGCTTCGATTGCAGTCGAGAACAAACGTAAAATTCTACAGCCTGCAAAGTCAGCTGCATAAGTTCTGTTCCAGGCGAAAGGCTGAGCACATCAACGCCGCAACGTCGTTTGCGTTTGCGCGTGCGGTGGAGTTTCCTCGACTCGAGGACGCGCCTTCGCTTTTGCGTAACGAGCTTCGCCAAGGGCGCCGGGCCATCAAACGCTATGAAGACCGACTTTTTCGGTACACAAAGCCGAAGAATGTTATCTAACCACCTGAATAAACGGATGAAAAACTGGTCGCGGTTTCTTGCGACGCGCGCTGCCAAGTGGATAAGCTGGTTCAGGTCGAAAAGCACGTGGTCAAAGTGCTCAGGCGCGCTCTCCCCAGTTACCGTAACGACTGTGCTAGGGAAATTCTCCAGATACCAGCGCTGGAATCCCGCTATTCCCATTTTTGATGCAGTGTTTCAAGGACAACCGTGATCTTCGTACCATCTACAGCACACGTTCCCGTTCACGAAGTGACACGAAGTACGAAGCGGTATTTGGTAAGCGTGGTGCCGCTCCAGCCGCAACAGCTTGCGCTTGCGCTTGAACGCGCGCTCGTGTCATGTTCGAATACCACCGTGAACTGCTCGCTCTGTCCCTGTGTTGCAATATTTTTGAACGTTTTTTACATGGACAGCTTCGACATCCGAAGTAGGGCAATAAGGTCTTACAGATGAATATGTGTTTCTAAGGATTCTTCGTCATCTTTTCGGGGTGGCTTCATCGACTCTATGTGACGCTGGGATTCGATACGTTACTTGAAACAACGGAGTTCGCGACAGCCTCGACCAAGGGTTCTTTACATAGCCGATACAATGCAAGAAAATTTATACGAACAAGCGTCCAATCTTCGCCTTTCATATGCATAGCATGCTCAAATCACGATTGCTTCACGTGTTCGAAGTTGTGTTCTATGGCAACTCGTCAGGGTAGCAATGCGCGCCAGCGATGGATGCCTGAAACATATCCCACGTTGTGCGTTGACGACGTCGAGTGTTTTTCTGCGTCAATCCAACGGAGCGACTTGCTTTACCCATGAGTTGCCTTCATATAGAGAGGTCAAAATATTGAATAATGCGTGACTTGAGCATGCTACACGAAAGTAATGCAGAAGACTGGATGCTTTTCTGAATGAATTCGATAATGATATCGCTTATTTTTCGAACCCCTGTTTGATGGCGTCGCGAGTCATCCTGATTCCGGTGACGTAACGAATGCCAGCGTTCGAGAGTACATGGAGCCACTCCGAAAAGACGATCGAGATTCCGAAAGCTTCTTAAGAATGCGCATGCCCTTCCTGCTGCACTTGGAATGCCGAGGCTGAATATCTAAAAAAAGTTTGGAAAACAATCGAGAGGCAGGAAAAGAGCGAGCAATTCAGTGTTCCATTTTCATCTGATCTATGCGTATAACATTTCTGAATATTGATGCACTTGGATGCCGACAAGTGTCTGCCTGCACCAATCCAGTGCTACAAAAGGGAGTCAACCTGCGAACACGACGAAAATGTCGAGCTGCATCTCTGCCTGGGCCGGGTCTTGAGCGCCCCAGTAGATGTGCGCGGAGAATCGCGTTCGTTTCGGTTTGCAGTATGAGGCTTGTAGATGAACTGTTCTTTCCAAGGAATGCAAGGCGCCGATGCGCTGGAAGCTTATCGGGAGAGCCTTGCCTGCCGCTGCTGCGCACAGAGGCAATGCCCGTTCAGGGCGCTGACACTGAGCCTATGGTGCAAGCTATGCTTCTTGAGCACAGTTCATTCCGTGCTGCTTATAGTCTTCGAGCTCTTTCCCGCTATTGAGCGATCTGATTTGTAATGATCTGAAAAAATCTGCTCCAGCGTGCGGTCTTTTCAAGAAATAATGCAATCTACTGATGTCATCGACCATGTGTGAACTTCCTTCAGACGCCTTTCGCTTCTCACCGTGCTCTTTGCGTAACATAAACTTGAGATATGTTAACAAATTCCTTGACAGTGAATTAGAAATAGAACGTGAAGCGCTGGCCAAGTTCCGAGACTGGCGACGCACCACTCGTATCCGTAAAAGGAAATCCATGGCGATGGTTGATGCCATGTTGTTCTTTTCGGTGACGCGGATGCCGTCATCCAGGATGCAAAGCGCTCATTTTGGAGTTTAAAAGTGCGCAATAGCAGTTGAGGCACCCCGTTCATAACCCATCTATTATACGTAGAGTGCTCCTGCCAGTCCTACAGAAAGCAATGCAACACGCGGTAAACTTCCTGCAACTGCAGATGCAACTTCTCTCTCACACGTCGCCTGCGGTTACAGACAACGCTCGCGCATATGAAAGAATCCTTTTAGATACATCGGTCTCAGCCGTTGAAAACACCTGCGCTCAAGTCTTGCGAAGGCTCAGCGCTGGCCGTTCCGGCAGTTCAGGGATTCTTCGGCCACCAGCTCAGATCATGAGCGATCCGGCCGCTGATGAATCAAAACTTCCGCAACAGCTATGATGGCATTGTCTCGTCGCAAACCGATCCGAGGCAACGCATTCCAAGCCTCCTGGAGCGTACAACGTACGGTGCTGCCTTTGGAGCCCCAAGAAAGCATGTAAAGGGCTGCGAGGCTCCTTCTATGCGACCATTCAGATGCCTCGTTTAGTTTAGCCCCAGAATTCGCAAGAGCTACTGCAGCGCATACGAGAACGAACTCGGAAGCAAACGCCTCAGCGCTTTGCGCTTCGATCGCTTCTCTGCTTTCGCTCCGGTCACATCGAACGTCACCGTGCCTCTATCGGTTCGATCCAGCGAGAAACTTCGATCTCTGCACCTTGCCGGGTGTGAATCAACTACTACCCCGCAACATGACGTACTTTAGTGACAGCATCGCATCGACATAGACAGCAGTTCGCAAGCGGCGAGACGTACAGAGCTCCTGAGGAAACGCGTCAAGTTTTGCATTAGCTTTGGTGCCGATTCCAAGGAAGCCTTTCAAGGAGTCGTCGAATCCAGGGCGCCATAGCGATCGCCAGAAAAAGTCGAAAAGGTTTCGTCGCTTGACTTGCGACCCAGCTCGCCGCCCAAGCCTTGGCGATTGCCCCAGGCTGCGATGCAAAGACAAAGACCAAACTGTATGTGAAAACCGAACCGTAAAAAATGGTGTTCAGAATCCCATACGCAAGGAGCCCAGCTGTACCATAGCTACGCAGCTGAGCCATGTTCCGCTTGGTGTAGACGCTCAAATCCTGCAGGATAGATTTTGGAGCACGCCCAAGCCAAGGTGATACGATGGCATGTTCCATGAGCAGGGCGCCAGTCACCGAGCCCAAAGCCGGTGCCAACCAGTAGATCACAAAATGACCTCGAGATGCCCGTTCAAGCCATTCTGGAGAAGCCGCTGTCATCCATGCCCGGAGCTGCGCGACTGCGAGCGGCCCCAAAGCGCGTGCGCCGTTCATGGAGCATCCCGTTATCGGGCCACCGACACCCACAAGGAATCCAACAAGCAATCCTATTAGAAGCGCAAATACAGCCTGCTGCATCCAACGAGCGTATTCGTTCTCTGCGTGTAGTTCGAAGGCTGCAAACCCCATTGTTGAAACTAGCGAGATCAGGCTAAATGTGAGGAAAAACTCCCAGCCCGCTCCCTGCCATAGAGACATGTTGGTCTGCAATGAGACCGTGCCCCCCGCCACACGATTATACATGTCTGGCGTCGCCAAGAGGCTAAAGATAACGGCACCCAGAGTGCCGCCAGCAAGTTGAGCGCCCGTATACGCAAGGCTCGGTACCAGTCTCAGGCGCTTTGTGACGTAGAGCGCGAGCACCACAAAAGGGTTCAAAAGCGCTCCTGACGTGGGAATGAAACTCAGTACTATACAGGAGATCATTGCACCCGCAAGAAACGGCACTGCAGCAGGACTCGAAAGGCCGATTAAGCCGGAAAAAGTCGTCAGCAGCGCGGTTCCGAGAAACTCCGCGAAGAGGCAGTGTCGCGGGGGCAGTGCACCGAAGCTGCTCCGCGCCTCCACCAGCTCGTTCGGAACCAGGCCGTCCCCAGCGTGAAAGCGTAGGCTCCCAGCGTCATCTACAGAGCGACCAAGACTGCGTCCTGCTCGAGGTTCAGGGTCGAGCGCCATGACAGTCAAACTTCGGCTGAAAAGCTCGCTCAGCTTCGGAAAGATCAACGGCCGTCCGAGGCTCTGCAAACTGGGTTGCGTTGCACCCTTGGGGTGGCGCCTCCAGTGCTTTCGGTCTCCTGCCTCGCAAGTCGGTATCGGTGAATCCTTGTGCAAGCAAACTCGAGCTTCCAAGGGTAACGCTCCTGAAACGAACAACAGCCGCTGCAACATACGAACCGAAGTGGTAGGAAACTAGTGCGGCTGCTGCGACTGCGACATCCCAAACGCATCGGCTGCATCTGCGAGGGCGACTTCAACGAGGAAAAAAGTGTTTGCAGTTGCCGCCAGCCGGAGCGGCATACTGGTTTGCTTGGTGAGAAACTATGCTCGACCTGCTTTCATGGAAACCGTCACAGTGAGATGGAAGAGGTTTCTGAGCACTTTTGGGGCCCGACCTTGTTTGC
>Ga0207433_10007960_pt1 | contig 17461 bp, 20 predicted proteins | sample YelNatPaOPGAMG01_FD_187559 | JGI IMG/M metagenome (GOLD analysis project Ga0207433, IMG submission 187559) | Hot spring thermophilic microbial communities from Obsidian Pool, Yellowstone National Park, USA - OP-RAMG-01 (SPAdes) (version 3) | ecosystem: Environmental > Aquatic > Thermal springs... | reverse complement strand
AGTTTAAAATACTCTCTGAGCGTTTTATTTAAAGCCAGGACTTTTGATTTATTCGGCCTGAAGACCCTGCCTACAACGCATATCTGGACTTCCCTCTGCAAGGGAAGATCCCCAAGGCTTTTTCAACGCAGAACTATTTAAAGCTTGCCCGTTCATCCCAGAACTAAAGCTCCGGGTTTTCTGGGCACCCATTTTTATAATTTCAATGGTAGAGCACTGCGAAGCGGAGCACGTGGTCTTTTACCACGGGAAGGCTTCGGAGAAGTTGAAAAAAGAATTAGCCAGCAGAGGAGTGGGCTGCTCAACCATCGAAGACGTCGATATCACTCTCCCCTGAGCTTCGACAGCAGCTCCTTTGCATAGTCGATCCTAATCTTTCCATCCTTTACCATCAGTTCCGCAATCCTGTCGATCTCGCTCCCCCTCGCTCCAGCCATTATCGCAACATTCCTCGCATGCAGTTCCATGTGCCCCCTCTGTATCCCCTCCGTGGCCAATGCGCGAAGCGCTGCAAAGTTCTGTGCAAGTCCAAGAGCTGCAGCAACCCTCGCAAGCTCTCCAGAGCTTTTTACACCTAGAATTTTCAGACAGATCTTGGCCAATGGATTCACCTGAGTGGCACCACCGATGATCCCTGCCGAAATTGGAACCTCTATTGTGCCCACAAGGTCGCCATTTTCGTTTATTTCATACTTCGTCAGCGGTTTGTAACCTCTAATTGCCGCATAACCGTGTGCCCCGGCCTCAACAGCCCTGAAGTCGTTCCCCGTTGCAATCATCAAAGCGGAAATTCCGTTCATTATTCCCTTGTTGTGCGTTGCACACCTGAAGGGGTCGGCCTCAGCAAAGGCGTATGCCTTCATCACTCCATCCACAACCTCCTCGCCCCCTATGGCCTCTTTCTTAAATAAGGCCTTTGCCCTCGCAATCCTGTAAACAGAGAGGTTCGAAACTATTCTCAGCAATGGTTTGCCCCCCGAAATCCTGCCAACAATAGGCGCAACCTTCTCGCACATCGTGTTCACAGCGTTGGCCCCCATAGCATCTCTGACATCCACAAGAAGGTGGACTACAAGCATCTTGCCAAAAATCGAATCAATTATCCTGACCTCAAGATCTCTGCAACCGCCTCCAAGCTTCAAAAGCATAGGATCGCATTCATTTGCCTTTTCTATGATTTCCGACTTATTTCTTAAAATTTCAAACCTTGCACTTTCTGGATTTCGGACGTCAACAACCTGAATCTGCCCTATCATTACCGGCGCAGTAAAATCCGTTGTAAAGCCGCCGCCCTCCCTTGCCATCCTTGCAGCATTACTTGCTGCAGCAACAACGCTTGGTTCTTCGATTACCATAGGAATCAAATACTCTTTTCCATCGATTAGGAAATTGGTTGCAATTCCGAGAGGCAACTCAAATGTCCCTATAACGTTCTCAATCATTCTGTCGGCAACTTCAATTGGAAGTCCAGCAGAAGATATCAGCGCCTTGACTTCTTCCTCACTCAAATTCGCAAACTCCGCGACTTTTTTCAACCTATCCTGAACGCTAAGCTTGTAGAAACCCGGGAGTCTCATGATATACCCCCTGCGCTCCACATAAATTATTTTTGTTAATGCTAAATCAAAAAACTTAAAATCCATCTAAACAGAATTTCAAACGGTGAAGGTCATGCGTTCAGATCTGCCAGTGAAGGAAATTATGACAAGAGACGTTTGCAAGGCCAGTATAGACGAGAACATACACGAAATCGCCAAGAGAATGGTGGAATACGGCGTAGGGAGTGCTGTGATTATGGATAAAAACAAGCCTGTAGGGATAGTTACCGAAAAGGATCTAATTGCAAAGGTTGTTGCAAAAAACAGGTCTCCAGCTTCTGTAAAGGTTAAAGAAGTGATGAGCTCACCACTTATCACGATTAAGCCCACCACGAGTATTAGAGAAGCCGCAAATATAATGATGAAGAGAGGGATAAGGAGATTGCCAGTTGTTAATGATTCCGGAGAACTCGTCGGGATCATAACCGACAACGATATTCTGAGCATATCTCTCGATCTGGGCGAGTTAACTTCACTTATCACCGAACAGTCTTTCGGATTTTCGGAGGAAATCAGCGGGGGAATTTGCGAGAGATGCGGGAAATATGTGGACCGACTTTACGAGGTTGAGGGGCTAAATCTCTGTGAAGATTGTGCAGAACGTGAAAGGTGAATCCAAGATGAATGTGATGGAAATCGCAACCACTGATGTCCAAACTTTTCCCCAGACGTCTACGATAATGAATGCGCTGAAGTCCATGTTAAAGAAAAACTTCAGAAGAATTCCTGTGACCGATGCCGGAACCAAGAAGTTGAAGGGGATCATAACGGCAACAGACTTCATAAACTTCTTCGGTGGTGGAAGTAAGCATGGTATAGTCAGAAACCGCTACAACGGAAACTTGTCTGCTGCGGTCAACGCTGAAATCAAGGAAATTATGGAAAGAAATGTAATAACTCTCTCAAACAAGGACAGCTTTGAGTATGCCGTCGAGCTAATGTTTGAGAAAAGAGTTGGCGGATGCCCCATTGTCGACGAAGATGGGATAGTTGTGGGTATTATAACTGAAAGAGATATACTGGAATATTTGGCCACTACTAAAAGGGTTGATGGTATTGCGGAAGATTTCATGACAAAAAATGTTGTTACATTGAGGCCCAAAGACACAATCGAGACCGCGATGAAGACGATGATATCCAAAAGATTCAGAAGATTGCCCGTGATAGAAAACGGGGTTCTTTTGGGTTTGATAACAGCACGAGAGATTCTGGCTTACTTCGGGAAAGGAGAGGCTTTTAAAATGCTCGAATCGGGAGACATAAGTGAGGCCATTAGAAGGCCAGTGACTGCTATCCTCGGACGCAGCGATTTGTTGATGTACAAGGAGATCCCGATGTTTCCAAGAGATGCCCTGATATCGCAGATCGTCTCGGAGCTAATCGAAAAAGGTCATGGAGCTGTTCTAATCGTAGAAAACGGGAAACTGGAAGGAATTCTAACAGAAAGGGATCTAGTAAAGTTTCTATATCAGCATTCATGAATTTCGTTTCTGAAGCTCTAAACCTTTCAAGGTTTTCTACAGAAAGATTGGAGGAGAGGGGGATTTTAAAGAGGGCTTTCGTGAAGCACCCTTTTTTCGGCGATATTATCGAAGCTTTCAGAATAGACAAAAAATTCGGAATTTATGAGGAGGGAACGGTAGTCGTTAAAAGCAGTAATGGCCTGAAAGTTTTCAGGGGTTTTCCAAAGATAAAGAGAATACTATATTTGGAGTCAGGACTAAAAAAGCATTTTGGAATGAAAAAAATCGCCTTAGAAGAAAAGATGAACGGATACAACGTCAGAATTGTAAAAATTGGTGAAAGAATCTATGCAATAACCCGCAGAGGATTGATCTGCCCTTATACGACAGAAAAAGCCAGAGAAAAAATACCAGCAGATTTTTTCGATGAGTTTCCGGATTACATGCTCTGCTGCGAAGCTATTGGAAATGCCTCACCATACGTTCCCGACTACTACGGCATTGACGGACTTGAGTTCTTCCTCTTCGACATAAGGGAGGGCAAAACAAACAGGCCGATGAGCGTCAGCGAGAGAGAAGAGATAGCCGAAAGATACGGGATAAAAATGGTGGAGATACTTCTGGAGACTTCTCCAGAAAACATCAACGACATAAAAAAGGTCGTCGAAGACTTGAACAAGAAGGGGAGAGAGGGGATAGTTTTCAAAGAGCTAGAGATGCTTTTGCCACCTTTAAAATATACAACAAGCTTTTCCAACTGCAGTGATCTTAGCTATGCATTCAAAAACTTTGAGGAATACGGAAGAGACTTCCTGCTGGCAAGAATCGTGAGGGAGGCTTTCCAAGCCTTTGAATTTCAGGACAGCATCAATATTGAGGAAAGGTATTACAGACTCGGGAGAGCAATCCTAAGCTCTACTATAGAAAGCATAAAGAAAGTCTGGGAAGGAAAGGAAGTTACGGAAGAAATAAGACTCAAGTTCTCAGACGAGGACGTTCTCGAGCTTTTCAAAATGCATCTGAAACTAGTAGGTGTAAACCTCAAGGAACTGGAAAGAAAAAGGAAAGGAGAAAAGATAGAAGTTAAGTTCGAAAGGACGATGAGGGCGACCACAGACAAAATAAGGAGCCTTCTTGAGGGGAATCCATGGTGAACGGTGGCCTTTGGAAGTTAAATTTATATTACCGCAGCAATTAGCTTTTGCGTTATGTATGCCAGAATAAAGTTACGCGATACTGTACGAGTCCCTCCAGCCAAAATAGGAGAAAATTTGGAGGAAACAATTGAATCTCTGCTCTGGGAACAGTTCGAGGGTAAGCTGGACAGGGAATACGGCATGATTGTCGGCATTGAAAACATTGAAGAGATCGGTGAGGGAAGAATTATCGCTGGAGATGGTGCAATATACTTTGACGTTGTTTTCAATGCTATCTGCTTTAAACCCATTCTACAGGAAGTTGTTGAGGGAGAGGTTGTAGAGGTTGTTGAGTTCGGTTGTTTTGTCTCAATAGGGCCTTTCGACGCTCTTCTGCACACAAGTCAGATCACGGACGATTACATGGTTTTCGACGAAAAGAACAAGAGGCTTGTTGGCCGAGAAACTAAAAAGGCAATAACAGAAGGGGATCTGGTGAGAGCGAGGATAGTTTCAATAAGCTTAAAGGAGAGAGAGCCTGAAAAAAGCAGAATAGGTCTAACGATGAGACAACCGTGGCTTGGAGCCATAAAGTGGCTAGAAGAAGAAATTGCAAAGTTAAGAGGTGAAAAAATTGGCTGAACTGGCTTGTAGAAATTGCAAATTTATTAACGTGGACACGATAATCTGCAAAAACTGTGGGGCTTCAGACCTCACAAAGGAGTGGTACGGTTATATCATAATTCTTGACCCTGAAAAGAGCGAAATAGCGAAAATGCTCGGGATAAAGAGTCCGGGTAAATACGCCCTGAGGGTAGATTGATGCTCAGACTGCCGGAAAATCTCAGAGCAGAACTTGCAAAACCTTACGGAAAGCTATACAGAGACGGAGAAAGGGTACTCGAGAGGGTCAGCGAGATAAGCACCGCCAAGATTCTAGCAGTTGTCGGTGATTTTGTCGCTTACTGCGCATTTAAGGTTGGAATATTGCCCCATATTGTCATCGTTGATGGCAAAACGCTTAGGGAAAAGAATTTGGAGCTGGAGGTCCCCTCCGAATATGAAAAGGTTCAAGTGGAGAATCCTCCAGCAGTCATCACCTCGAAATTAATTAAGGAGCTCGAAAATGCTGTTAAAAATGCCGAAGAGGGAAAAAAGAGTTTGATATTCGTGATAGGCGAGGAAGATTTAGCGGTAATGCCTCTCAGCATACTCTTGCCAGAAGGATCCCTAATACTTTACGGCCAGCCCAGAGAAGGGGTTGTAGCGTTCATGATAGATCAGGAGAGAAAGCTTCTAGTCCTTAAACTTCTTAAACAGATGGAAATAGTTGAGGAGAGCGAAGAGATAAGAAAATTGGGGGTGATTTGATTGGAGATTAGAGTAGAATCCGAAAGGTACAATCCGCTTCTAAAGAGAAAAGAATTGCACCTGAAGGTAAGCTTTAACGGTAAAACGCCTTCCAGAGCAGAGATAAGAGAGAAGGTTGCAGGGCTTATGAACGCTGGGCTTGATAGAGTTGTGATTGACTATATAAAAAATGAGTTTGGAAAAAGGGAAGCAAAAGTTTACGCAAAGATATATGATACTCCAGAAGCCCTGAAAGCCATCGAAGAAAAGCATATAATAGAGAGAAACTTTCCAGAGCTAAAGACCGAGAAGAAAGAAGAGGAAAAGAAAGAAGAGACAAAGGAGGGATAAAATGCCTGAATTCGTAAGCAGATTTTATGAGATAAAAGGGGAGAAGATCGTGCGAAAGAGAAAGTTCTGCCCTCGCTGCGGCGAAGGGGTTTTCTTGGGTGAACACAAAGATCGTCTGACCTGCGGTAAGTGCGGATATACAGAATTCAAAAAGAAATGAATGTTCTTGGTATCGAGGGGACCGCATGGAATCTGAGCGTTGCTGTTGTTAATGAAGAAGAAGTAGTTTTGCTGGTTAACGATCCCTACCAGCCAAAGGAGGGGGGAATTCATCCGAGGGAGGCCTCACAGCACCATGCTGAAAAAATGCCCTCCCTATTAAAGTCTGTTTTCGAGAGGTTCCCGAAAGAAAAAATTGACGGAATTGCATTTTCTCAGGGTCCAGGACTTGGGCCGTGCCTTAGAGTTGTGGGAACCGCTGCCAGATTCTTAGCGCTAAAGCTAAAAAAGCCTCTTGTAGGGGTCAATCACTGTCTTGCACACGTTGAAGTCGGAAGATGGAAAACAAAAGCCAAGAACCCAGTGGTCCTTTACGTTAGCGGAGGAAACAGCCAAATAATTGCTAGACGTGGAAACAGATACCGGGTTTTTGGCGAGACCCTCGACATTGGAATTGGAAATGCCATAGACAAACTCGCAAGGAGTTTCGGTCTTCAGCATCCCGGAGGTCCAAAAATAGAACAGCTCGCAGAAAAGGGAAGCAAATATTACCAGCTGCCCTATGTGGTTAAGGGAATGGATTTCTCTTTCAGCGGGATGGTCACGGCGGCACAGAAGCTTAAGGAGAAGGCCAAGCTCGAGGATATCGCCTTCAGCTTTCAGGAAACAGCCTTTGCCATGCTTACCGAGGTAACTGAGAGGGCGCTCGCTTACCTAGGTTATGACGAGGTACTTCTCGTTGGAGGGGTCGGAGTTAACAAGAGGTTGCAGAAAATGCTCTCCGTTATGTGCGAAGACAGAGGAGCGAGGTTTTACACACCGCCTGTAGAACTTATGGGGGATAATGGGGCGATGATAGCCTATACTGGGCTTTTAATGCTTAAACACGGCTACAGCACACCCCTAGAAAAGTCATTCATCAAACCAAACTTCAGAATTGAAGAAGTCGAAATAAGATGGTAAAAATGCTAAGAGCCGAGCTCCACGTTCATTCGAATTTCAGTGACGGAAAGGATAACGTTGGTGATTTAATAAAGGCTGCGATTGAAAAAAAGATTGACGTACTCTCGATAACTGACCACGATACAATTGACGGTTCGCTTAGCGCAATTGAAATCGTCTCTGCTGAAAAACTGCCGATCATAATCATTCCCGGGATTGAGATTTCAACAAAGAGCGGGCATTTGCTCGCATACGGTATTTCAAAAGACATAGAGAGGGGAATTGAAATTAGAGAGACCTGCGAGGCCGTAAGAAGTTTAGGCGGAATTTCGGTGCTGGCCCATCCCTTTGACTTTCTGCGAAAGGGTACATTGCGGATAAAAGACTTCAGGTTTGTAGATTGTGTCGAAGTTTTTAATGCAAAGAGCTACTTCAACTTTCTCGCCAAGAGATATGCAATTAAATACGGGAAAAGAGGCATTGGGGGTAGCGATGCGCACACAGCAAGGCAGGTGGGAATTGTGATTAACTACCTTGAAAGCTCCGAAAAAGAGTCAATTCTGAATGCAATCTATGATGGAAGAAAGCAAACGATTAAGGAGAGATTGTCCTTTCTGCTATCTCGGATAAATCCAAAACCCTGACTCTGCTTCCTCCAACTCTTGAGAGATTGTACTCGCAGAATGGACATGAGGTGATGATAACATTTGTTCCTGTTTCTAATGCTTCTCTGACTCTTTCTTCAGCAATTGCAACGGCGATTTCTTTGAACTGCGTTCTTAGACCGCCTCCAGCTCCACAACAAAGGGCAAATTTACGATTTCTTTCCATCTCGATTAGCTTTATTCCCGCCCTTCTTATGACCTCCCTCGGTTCCTCATAGATACCCATGTGTCTCCCAAGGTGACAAGGATCGTGGTACGTCGCGGCAAAATCAATCTTTCCTTCCACATTCATCAGTTCAGCAAAAACAGTCGAAACGTGCTTCACTTCGAAGTTAAAGTCGATCCTGAATTCCTCCGCAAATTTTGGATAGTCGTTCTTTATCGTTTTGTAGCAACCCGGGCAGGATGTTATCACTTCCTCAATCCCTTCTTTTTGCCACACCTTAACGTTTTTCTTAAAAAGCATCTTCGCCAAGTCCTTTTGCCCGGTTCTAATAAACGGAGAGCCGCAACAAAATTCTTGGGATCCTAAAACCGTGAATTCTACCCCCAGTTTTCTCAAAGCATTCACGGTAGACTTGGCAATGTTTTTTGTTTTGAAACTTGCCGTGCAGCCCGCAAAATAAAGAGTTTTTGACTTGCCAACATCAAAATCGAGCCATTCAGACCTTTTAAGCTGGTCCCCTCCGTAAGGATTGAACTCCCGATAGGTTATATCCCTGATTTTTCTGTGCAGCGGTAATGGAGCAATTTTCTCTTTCACTAAATCCTCCCTCACCCTCTCCCAGAAACTCACCAAATCCAAATTTGCAGGACAGACAATACTGCAAATCCCGCAGACTGAACATTTGTAGATTTCCTTAACAATTCGGGTGTCCAATTTTGCCGCTCCTTTTTTTATTTCGTTTAGCAAAATTAGTTTTCCTCTCGGAGATGCAGATTCCAGTTTCTCAGCTCGAAAAACTGGACAAACGTTGCAAAGTCCGCATTTTATGCATTCAGAAGATATCAAACTATCCATAAGAGCTTCTCTCCGGTTTTCATCACCCTAGAAAAGACGTTTTCCTGCATAGCTTTTTTCGGATTCAGGAGGTTTTTTGGATCAATGTTCCTCTTATATTCCTCCAGCTCTCTCTTAAGTTTGTTTTTGTACGGGAAAAGCAGACCGGTGGAATATACATTACCCCCGCACTTCTCTGCTATCTTTACGAACTTCAGAGCCTGAAGATATGACCTAAATCCCCTTCCAAAGAGACCCAAAAAGATTGCCCGATCACGCGCAAAGATAACCTCAATTCCGCAAGCAAGTTCTTTCACCTCGTTGTAGAACCTTGCTGCCTGATCAATTGGTAAAACGACCTCCGAGTATATTTTATCAGTCGCTAGGGCTTTAAGTGGAGAAAATCTCCTGCTCCAAAGGTTTTTACCGAGTTCAGAACTTTCACCCTCTCCCTCGTAGCTAACGAGTAATGTGTCCCTCTCTCCGAGCTTTTCAAACTTCATATGGTATCTGTCCTTAAAATTTGCATGATAGGCACCCCTAATCCTTTCGATGGCTTCATCAAAAGTGCATTCAAAGGCAAGACTTCTTATACTCTCAGAATTTCTAAGCTTAATACAAGCTCTTAAAATTATTCCAGTTGTTCCAAAGGCCCCAATGTAATATTTGAGCTTATCACCCTTTATTTGTTTTATTCCTTCAAAGTCTGCGACTTCTAGCCACTCAACGTTTTCTCCTACGCTCCCGTATTTCAAGCTGCCGATACCATAGCCACCTTGCGCTATCCAGCCCCCTACAGTCGAAACGGTTGCACTTGTAGGATAAACTCTCAAAGCCTTTCCAAGTCTATTTGCAGATCTTTCAACGTCCATCCAAACTGCCCCAGCTTCCACGACTGCCGTGCCATCCTGAAAACTAAACTTATTGAAGTTCTTCATGTCCAGAATTATGCAGTTCACTAGGGGGACGCACCCTCCGTAACCAGAAGTCCCACTACCACGTGGTATGACTGGAATTTCGTATCTTTCTGATATCTCTAGAATTTTCAGAACTTCTTCATCACTCCTCGGTTGAACGATACAGAGGGGAGTTTTTACGAACCTGGAAAGTTGTTTGGGAATTACAAGAAAGTCATACCTGTAGATGCGTAAAATTCCCGGATGAGTTTCAACCTTTCCGATTTTTGAAAGGGCTAATTGAAGAGCTTCATCCACAAACTGTTCTCCCAAAACTTCCTTAAATAGCTTTTTATATAACTATAAACTGTTCTCTTTCCTGAAATATTCTCAGAAAAAAACTGACATCTTCCACGCCCTAGCGACGCCGGTTCTAAGTTGTGAATTTTTGAGGACTTCCACTTTAAAAAATGTCGCTAGGAAAAACCGAAATAATTTCCAGCACCAACAGGCGTCTCAGCGAGCGACTTCAGCCTCTTAGCATTTCACGTTTCAAAACTCAAAAAATATTCATGGACCTTCGTGGATGACAGCTCCGGATGGAAGGCCAGACCCAGAATATTCCTCTGCTTAACCGCAACTATTTTGTCCTCGAATCTTGCAAGTACCTCAACTCCCGCACCAGCGCTTTCTATGATAGGGGCTCTTATGAATATAGCCTCCACCTCTCCGACGTTTTTCATTTCAAGTTTGGTCTGAAAGCTCTCTCTTTGTCTTCCAAATGCGTTTCGCCTCACCTTAACGTCCAGTAATCCCAAAAGCTTTGTTTTTGTTCTTTCAACCTGATCATCGCCTTCCTTTGCCAAAATTATCAGTCCCGCACATGTGCCCATAATGCGCTTTCCGCTATTTGCAAATTCCAAGATCTCATCTGCAATCGAATCTCTGAAGATCAGCTTGCTAATAGTCGTGCTCTCGCCGCCGGGGATTATTACGGCATCACACTCGGGAATTATTCCCGGCTTTCTGACGGATAGCACTTCCCCCTGAATCCCCAGATTTCTCATTGCGTTTTTTGTGGCAACTACGTGTTCTTCAACGTCTCCTTGTACTCCAATTACTGCAACCTTCATGCAACCTTTATGCTCCGCGAGTCTGCAAAAGTTCTCCTTCGGCTAGTTTGGAAACTTCCAGTCCCCTCATCGCTTCTCCGAGTTCTTTTGATACTTCAGAAATTATCTCTGGCTGGTCATAGTGCTCTACGGCCTCAACAATGGCTCTTGCAAACTTTTCTGGATTTGAGGATTTGAAAATCCCGGATCCTACAAAGACTCCATCTGCTCCGAGCTGCATCATAAGCGCCGCATCTGCGGGTGTGGCGATACCCCCTGCTGCAAAGTTCACAACTGGCAATCTACCAAGATCCCTTATCTCCAGCAGTATTGCATGGATTCCTTCTACTATCTCGGAAAACGTGAAATTCTCGTAGATAATTTCTCCTTCCAGAACTACCCCCATTTCCTCCTTTACAAGCCTTGAAAGCTCGGCATATCTTGAAGCATACTTTATTGCAACCTCATGAATTTTTTCCTCGGGAATTCTTCTAAGAGTGTAGATCGCCTGGTTTATCAGTCTCATATGCTTCACAGCCTCTACGACGTTGCCAGTTCCTGCTTCTCCTTTCGTTCTGATCATCGCTGCTCCTTCCCAGATTCTCCTCACAGCCTCACCCAAGCTTCTTGCACCGCATACGAATGGTACAACGAAATTTTTCTTGTAGATATGGAAGAATGCATCCGCAGGCGTTAAAACCTCGCTTTCATCTATCATGTCAACCCCCAACGCTTCAAGAGCCTTTGCTTCTGCTATATGTCCAATTCTGCACTTTGCCATTACAGGAATCGTCACTGCATCCATGATTTCCTCGATCTTTTTCGGATCGGCCATTCTTGCAACTCCTCCACTTGCCCTAATGTCCGCAGGAACTTTGTGTAATGCCATTACAGCAACAGCACCAGCCTCTTCTGCAATCACAGCCTGGTCTGCGTTGGTTACGTCCATTATGACTCCTCCCTTCTGCATCTTTGCAAATCCCCTCTTCACAAGTTCCGTTCCATATCTGAGCTTTTCGAGATCCAACTTCATCATTTCAAGTTTGCGCTTAATGCATATAAAATTAGCCACAGCTGACAAAATGTCCCAGAAGGTTTCTCCTAAAACCCATAAATCTCACACCAGCGGAATTGTTTTAATTTGGATTCTTTAGCATTAGCAAATCCTACTCTCTTGAAAATAGCATAATCTTGATATTCTCGAGATGATCTAAGGGAGTGTCTGGGTTCTTGACACTCTCCACGGCTAAAGCCGGGAGATTCTTGCTTCTGGGGCCCTCATCGGTCTGCTGTTCACAGCCCTTTTAGGCTCCCACTTCATCCCGTTCCACCTCAGAAGCAAGGGGTGTGCCACCACCCCGTTAACGCTACCTCCGTGGAGGTAGCCTATGTTCAGGACTCCTGCAGTGTCCCTATTCGCCTCCAATCCGCAGGAGAGGCATTTTAATAGTCTTCCTCTCGTCACTATTTCCTCAGAGTGGCAGCGCGGGCATTTGCTCGAAGTCTTGTATTCGCTCTTCTCATCAACTTCTATGCCGTATTCTTCAGCTTTCTCTTCTATGCCGTATTCTTCAGCTTTCTCCCTGAACCTACTGATTATGTAGCTGAAGCTCCAGAAGTTGTTTATCATCGCGTTTGCCTTGCTGCTGCGCCTTCTGCTCCTTATGCCCCCCAATCTTCCAAGGATTATCTTTGAAACGCCAAGCTTGTATGCATCTTCGACTATGGCCTTTACCATCGCGTTCACGGCATGCCTGAACCTCTTCTGGCGGATTCTGTAGAGCTTTCTGAGCTTTTTCGAAGTCCTCGCTCTGTTAACCCTTGCCAATCTGCTCTGCTCTCTTACTATCTTTCCTGTCCAGTACCACCAGTCTGACAGGACTGCCCTGCCAGAATACGCTACTGGCTGTCTCAGACCTTCAAACCATATCGTAGCGAGGTTTATCACGCCGAGGTCAATGTAGAGGGGCTTGTTGCCCCCTCTAGCGGGAGGCTCCTCGACTTCAACTGCCATAAAGCCCCTCCAAACTTCATCCACATCATCGTAGACAATTTCCAGCCTTCCCTGCTTGCCCTTCCATTTAAGCTTGCCCTTATACTTTAGCTTGAGCCCTTTTGGAAGGTATAGGTATTTTTCATCGACCCTGTAGCAGTCGTTCCTGATAATTATCCTAAGCTCCCTCCTTCCGTTTCTCTTCCAGTATCTGGGCATTGAGACCTTCTTCATGTGCTCTGGAAGCTTTCCTTCGGCTTCAAGCTTCTTTAAGGCCAGAAAGCTTTTCCAGGCTTCGTTGTTCTTGTTTATTATCTGCTGGGCTGTTGCCGAGCCTATAAGCGGAGCGTATTTTTCGTAGAAGTGCTTGGGGTACCACTCGAAACGCTTGTAGCGCATGTATGCCTGCCTCCTTTCAAAGTTCAGCTCATTGTACAGCCTGGCGCAGCTGTCAGCGAGTTCCCAAAGAGCAGGGCAGTCCTCGAATATGAAAGTGTTCGTTCTCCTCACTTCAGACACCTTTCTGAACTTCAATGAATTTTTCAAGGTCTATTATATATAAGCATATCGAGAATCCCACGGTTAAAACCGTAGGCTTTCTCGTCGAGTTTTATGTAAAATAATGCGGGGGGAGGGATTCGAACCCTCGAACCCCTACGGGATGAGATCTTGAGTCTCACGCCTTTGGCCACTCGGCAACCCCCGCTTGAAAGCTTTTAATCAGTGCTACATATTAGGCTTTCGAATGCTCTACATCGTCATCTTGACTCCGAACTGCAATTCAAATTGCTGGTATTGTGGAGGCTTCGAAAAGGGCATGATGCCAGAAAAAATCCAGTATAGCGTTGAAGATCTTGCAAATTTTGTGGGAAAATCTTCAATTGCCTTTTACGGCGGCGAACCCCTGCTGGAGATGGACAAGATGAAGGAAATTATGGATAGAATTCCTGCAGAGCGATTCATCCTGCAGACAAACGGAATTTTGCTTGATAAAGTTGAAAAAGAATACCTCGGGCGATTTTCTACAATCTTGGTTTCATTCGATGGAAGAAGAAACGTCCACAATTTCTACAGGGGGAACTACGAAAAAGTGCTTGAAAACGCAAGAACCTTGAGGAGCTTTGACGGGGAACTGATTGCAAGAATGACCGCAAGCCTTGAAACTGACATATACGAAGACGTTCTGCATATTCTCTCCCTGAAAGTTTTCACGCACGTTCATTGGCAGATCGATGCAGTATGGAGCCACTATCCTGTAACAGAATTTGAGAGGTGGGTTGAAAAATACAACGCGGGAATAAGGAAGCTTGTGAAATTCTGGATCGGAGAAATGATAAGGGGAAGGATTCACAATATCGTTCCATTCATGGGCGTAGCAACGGCATTTTTCCAAGGCTACAGCTATCCTCCGTGCGCATCCGGCTTCCGCTCATTTGCCATTTCGACCGATGGAAGGATCCTTGCATGTCCAATATGTCCTGATCTGGAGTGGAACCGCCTCGGTGATATATATTCCGGGATAAAGAAAAAAGTGGAGATTCTAGATCCCTGCCCAAGCTGCAGGTATTTCCAATTCTGCGGCGCTAGATGCTTGTTCTTCAACAGGGAGAGGCTTTGGGGAGATCGGGGGTTCAGGCTGGTCTGCTCAACTGTAAAAAACCTGGTGGACTCTCTGCTCGCATACAAAGAGGTGATCGCAAAATACAGGGAACGCCTAAAATATCCGCCATACCTAAACACGACCGAAATCATTCCTTAGGTCTTTTCTTTAGCAGAGAGGGTAAGTGAATTATATATCTCCCGTCCTCCTCGAGCGCAATTATTATCTCCTCCCTCTCGAGCAGCTTTTCCAGATTGATCTCGTACTGTCCCGGGGAAATTATGCGGACGCTTTCAATCCCGAACCTCGAAAACTCCCTCTTCAACTCCCTCGCAACTTCCTCCGGCTTAACGGTTTCCTTCTCCTTTGGGACATACAGAAACTTATTATTTCCGCACTCACAGCCGTTAAGCAGACGCATGTCCCCGTCAGCGTAAAGCTTTCCGCACTTAGTGCAACGGTGGGGCATATCAGGTTATAAGTGCCTTGATCAGATCTTCTTGCTTTTCCAGAGTTTTAAGCCTGTTCGCCGGTCCTATTACCGTAAGCCTACCCTGCTTTTTTCCGAAGAGCCTCGAAAATACAGATTTTTCCTTGTATGGATAGCTTTCAACCTCGATGCCGATGAAGTTTTCGTGGTCGATTTCCAGCATGGTCTGCTCTATAAGCTTAGCCTCCTCTTCGGGCGTCAGCCCCGTCTCTAGGACGACTATTTTTCCCTCTTTGACGCTGTCAAGGATCATACGTATTTTCTCCATCGATCCCATCTTGCTCAGCCTTTCCTTCGAGATCAAATTCATCTGAACGCCCATAAGCTCACCCGAATTTTTCAGCGATCGCTTTGTAGAGTGAATCGATGTTTATACCCTTCAAAGCCGATACCGGAACGATCTGATGCTGCGGAAAAGCCGATTTTATTCTGGCAGGAGAAGCATTTGGTAGATCGATTTTGTTTGCCACTATTATTAGCGGAAGCTTTCTTGCCTCTATATTGCCAACTATCGTCACATTTACCTGAGTAAACGGATCCTCGGTTGCGTCCATTACCAAAAGGATTCCATCCAGATCGTCGAGCCATTTAATTGCCTCAATAACGCCCTCAGTGGCCTCTTTTGCTCTTCTCTTCGCCTCCTCCTCACTCATTCCGTACTTCAGGAAATCATGAAAGTCGATCTTCGTTGCAAGCCCGGGGGTGTCAACAACATCTATTGTAACAGTTTTTCCGTCAACCTGAATTTTTACACCCTCCCTAAGCTTTACTCTCCTAGTTTCATGAGGTATCTCGCTCGGAGAACCCATTATGTCCCCCGTCCAGTCCCTCAGGATCCTGTTAGCAAGCGTAGTTTTTCCCGCATTCGGGGGACCATAGATCCCGATCTTGAGCTTATCCTTCCTGAGAAGGAGCCTGTAGATGAACCTAAGTCTTTTTCTTAAACCTGTCAACAGACCCATCCAGACACCTCAAGCGATTTTGTGAATTTAAAGCTATTAAATTTTATCCGTGATCCTCACTGACTAGTGAGTGGAGTTGAGTTCTTTTCTGAGGTCTCCTATTTTCGCTACTCTCTCGGCAACCACGTTGTGCTGATGAATGCTCTCCTCATTTTCTTGCCTCAGAAATATGAGCAGATCATCGGGAGCGTTTGGATATGCTCTGAGAAATTCATAGGCCATTTTTCGCACGCTGTCCTCAACAAACATCGGTTTTCTATGCGCCCTCTCGATCACCTCAAGCTCGTCTTCCCGCTTCAATATTTCGAAGTTTTCCTCGCTCATTCCCGACTTAGCTATTTCGATGAGCTTCGCTATCGATACCCTGAAGTCATCTGTAACCTGTACTCTTACCATCGCCTTTCCCCTCTGATTGTGCGATGCTATTGGCACAATATCCAAGATCTTCTGAATATCCTCGTGCCTGAAACCGCTCTTCAAAAGTCTCTCAGCGGCAATAGTTCTTGCAAGCTCCTGAGCACATGGACATACGGTTATCCCGCTGACTTCCGAACCCACGAAGACAACTTTTTTACCATCCCTAGAAATCATCGCGTCGCTGAAAATCTTTACAATCTCCTGTGTTCTCTGATGGCTTACAGGGGCCCTTTTATGCCTAATGAACTCGGACGACATCGAAACTTCTGCTTTTGTTGCATATTCATGCCTTTCCAGCATGTTCTCGGCAATTTTGATCGCAAGTTCCTCTATGTTTCTGATCGGCTCCGCAGTCAAGTTTTCCAAAACTTCGTCAATCACCTCGAAGTTCCTGCTCAAACTAACGCCTTTCAGATGTGAAGGCAAATCTACAAAGACGTCAAATGTGGAGATGAGAATGATTGGTCTCTTTCCGTCTCTTGTAACCTGAACAAGCTTTCTTACCCCTGTTGCACCGACTCTGCTGAGCTCAATAGGAAATTGTGGCCTTAAAAGCTGAATATCGGGGAGCATAAGATCAAACGGTTTATTAGAATTTCAAAGTTTCGATTTAGGAAAAGTTAAAAATATTGGAGACAGGATAGATACTATGGAGTTCAGATGTGAGGATTACCTTCGCTGCTCGCTCAAATGCGCCCTAGATGTGAGCTGCTCCACGACTAAAGTCGGGAGCTTCCGGCGTTAAGGGATGCTTTACGCCTTTCCCCTCATCTGCCGGTCCGGGGGGCTCACAGCTCCCCCATCCCGCAGATCTCATTAACCTGCGGGCTATGTTTATGCACACACTTAAATCCCCATCGTATTCCATACCACAGGTTGGACATTTGTAGATTCTACTTACACCTATTTGGGCAACATGCCCGTATCTATGGTAGAACTAGGGAGAACACTATTTAAACCGGTACAGGCGATTGAAGTGCTCCGGATGCAGATTGGAAGAGGATAGGGATGTCATAGCCGTGAAGAACCTGCTCCGCAGGTACCAGATGGATGCAGGAGCATCCGTTCACCCCGAAGGCCCTCCCATGAAAAGAGGAGGGGAGGGATGAAAGTTAACGCTAGACTAGAACAGCTATCCATCCCTACTTCACGGAAGGGTACTTTCGCCCCCATTAACCCCCGTTAAATTAAAAATATTTGGGAACAAGAGATACCTCATGGAGTTCAAATGCGATGACCACCTTAGATGCACACTCAAATGTGCCCTTGACTTGAGCTGCGTCGATCTTGAGGTCTATGTCGCGCTGCTCAAGAAAAATCCATCAAC
>Ga0207433_10007956_pt1 | contig 17464 bp, 16 predicted proteins | sample YelNatPaOPGAMG01_FD_187559 | JGI IMG/M metagenome (GOLD analysis project Ga0207433, IMG submission 187559) | Hot spring thermophilic microbial communities from Obsidian Pool, Yellowstone National Park, USA - OP-RAMG-01 (SPAdes) (version 3) | ecosystem: Environmental > Aquatic > Thermal springs... | reverse complement strand
ACTCCAAAAATCCTCGCAACTGTCCGGGCTCAAGGAAGAATTCTCAGGGACATGGCGACCCATGCTCCGCAACGGGCTCCCCTGTCCCAAGGGGCGGACGGTCTACCATGCCCCATAACACATCCCCCCTATCGTACCCTCACCCAACACCCCTCGTCATCCCCATACCACCACCTACCCCTCCCTCTGGGGGTACGTACTGGGCAGGGGTAGGGGGGTATTGGGGTACTGGTACGGGGGGTACTGGGTACTCCAACGTGTACGTGGTACTCACATAACCAGGGTACTTGGTACTCATGCATAAGATACAAGGGGCGGGCTCCGCACGCCCGCAACGACACCATTGGCTCCACTCGAGCATTTCCCCGGTAGGCCACCGGCCCTTCGTCTACCTCTCGGCCGTCATGCCATACCGGGGCTTGCGTGCGGCCTAAGCACTCGGGCGCACAGAGTGCGCCCCTCCGAAGAAACCAGCCTTCGCCCCGGCCCGTAATCATGACATGCCCCGGTTTGCGCCCGGCCCATATTCCCGGGCGCGGAGACCGCGCCCCTCCGAGAAAACCGCATTTCGCGTCATCCCCGGGCCTTCCACCGCAAGGCCATCCTAGCTCGGATGGTCCCCCCGCGGAGGGGCGGGCTCTGCACGCCCGCGACGAAGGCACCACGCTAATCCAAATGTTGTCTCCTTTCGGCCACTGGCTTATCGTAAAAGCACCGGTGGCAACCCCATGGCTTGCCATTCGTCCGGCCGTACGATGCGGACGCGGAGACCGCGCCCCTCCGAGAAAAACGCCCTTCGCCTATTTTCGGGCCTTCCCCCGGAAGGCCGTCTCACCTCGGAGCGTCCACCCCGTGGAGGGACGGGCTCTGCACGCCCGCAAGGGAGGCATCGGCCTGGCCCAGACATGTCCCCGGTAGGCCACAAGCCTCTGGCCTCATCGTCGGGTGAAAAGGGAATGCCTCGGCACTCGTTTAGCCTTGCCATGCGGACGCACAGAGTGCGTCCCTCCGAGAAAACCACCCTCCGCGTTGTCCCCTGGTTTACTCCCCGAGGCCTCTTAGCCAGGCTAGCCCCCCTGGAGGGGCGGGCTCCGCCCGCCCGCAAAGGGAAGTTGGCCCTTTACCGGGCCATCCCCCCTTCGGGCAACCAGCTTCCCGCTAACCCCTCCCAATAATGAAGGCCCTCTACATCCGTTAGGCCGTGCAACACGGGCGCACAGAGTGCGCCCCTCAAAAAAAATCCCCTGGCGTACTTTGGGATGTACCCCGCGAGGCCCTCTCTTTCGGGCCCGCATCCTCGCGGAGACGAGCTCTTAGACAAACTTGGTTGGACCATCCACTACCGCGAATTGGGAGGGATGTTAGGCTGGAGAGAATTTGAAACGCACCCGAGTGCTTCGGATGCCTCGGAAACCACTCGGGAAGCTCACAATCCAAGAAGGAGCGGAGGGAAAGTCTCATTTGTCATTTGGGGGCGTGCCGTGGGTCTAGCTGTCCATCAAGGGATGATATTGCCTTCAGGCGATCCCATAGCTATGAAGGTAGTGGGGGCCTCTCTTACGGAATTACGCTCCCGTGAACCATTTGCGGGAAGATGCGTGGCATCTCCCCCAGATAAAGACCGCAGCGAAACGCAAGTTGGAGGTCCTGTCGCAGGAGGAGATTCTTCTCGTGAGGGCCTCTTTATGGGCTTAGACCTCGAAGAGGACCCTAATCCATCTCCCGCCCCCTGGCTCACAGACCTGGTGAAATGAAGGCACTGATGTTGGATTAGTCAGTAACGGGGGTTTACACAAGTTATAGAAGCTGATGAAAAAAAGGGACATTCGGCCAAAGGACTCTTCATTCCACCAGAGGCCTCTTAGCGCTTGCCGAAAGCGAACAGATGCACTAGTCCTCCCAGGCGCAGAGATCCCCCCAGATCTTGAGAAGATAATTTCCATCAAGCTTCTTCGCCCGGGCTCAGGCTAGCCTCTGTTCTCTCACTCCCAAACCAAGAGCCCGCCCGTCGCGTGGAGCCGGATGTCCCCTCCCTCCCGTTGAGCTCTTCCTCCCCCTCATCCCCATCTTCCACGCCTTCAAAGGAATCTGGCAGAATTGGAAAGCTGGACCGAAAAGAGAGCCTTTCCGGCATAGGCCCCGAGCTTCTCTGCCAGGGCATGCCACCCTTCGGATCGCGCCGGCTCTGAAGTTCCGATCTCTCTGGCGGGCCTTCGGGAAAGAATAGGGACTCTCCCGGAGGCAGTCTCCATGGTCAGTTCTTCAACCCCTTTCTCCCGAGAAAAGGACAAAATCCAACCAAAACGTAGGCCAGACTGTGGAAGTCGGGTTGGCACTCGCCCTCAGCCCGAAGGAAGCGCGGTACGCTCAGAAGGGGTATCTCGGAACAATGCCCCTTCCGAAGCCTGAAAGCCCTCAGGCTGACGATTTGGACTTCCTCAGCAGGAGCCCTCAATGTCAGCTCACGGCCTTGACCCCTACAGGTAAAGGTGAACGGGGACGCCCCCCGAGAAAGCCTCCGGAGTGCACAGGATCCTTGGGTTGGCCCCCAAAAGTTTCTTGGCTCTATCCATCGCTTCTTTGAAGGTACTCACCGGAATGAACCCCATTCCTCTTGCATAACTAGGAGCCTTCGCACCGACAATAAAAACGGCCGACGTGCGCTGCGGAAGGACCGCCCCGCCGCTGATCATGGACATCGCATGGAACGGATGATAAGCAAAGCAGTTAGAATACTTGAATCTGTACTCCGGGTGCGTAATAATTTCCAAAGCCTCCGCCGAGGCCAAGAAATCTACAGCAGAGCAGTACTTCTGCAACGCTTCATAAGTAGGCTTGTACGAGGGAAACCAGTTGTCATTGAACCACCCATCACACATTGAGACCGCTATTACGACTCCGCCCTCCCTAAAGGCATTCCAGACCCGGCAGACTTGTCCAGCAATGGCCAAGGCCATCAAAATAGGATTCGTCCCCATTCCCGGACCGTAATGGAAATTCCTGGGAAGACCCATTACAATAATGTCAGCCGGCTCTTTCATTCCTAAGCTAATGTGGGTTCGCTTGTCCGCAAGAGGCCAAGTCGCCTTCTCGACCTCCTCTAACGTTCCCGCCGCTACGCTCAACACCTGCGATTTTTGTCCCAGGACAGCGTCAACCGCAAAGAATTTCTTGCCCATCGCTTTTTCCATGGCACGGCCTATAGAAGAAAATTGCCTTCTCTGGTATGATGACGTGTTCGCACCAAGCCAGTCGTCCCGGTGCATCGTTGCCGGGCAGTGATGACTCGCAATTGAACGCCATCCCGAAAGCCCTGTCACAACCATCTTGTAACCACCGCTGTATCCGCCGTAGGGATTACCCGCGCAATGGCCAATAACTATAGGGAGATCGGCCTCTGCGATTAGACGGTTGCATTGGACCGGGTTGCCCATATCATCAGTTCCGAATTCGCACAGATCTGGAGCCTCCGCGTCATGGTTTACTATGCGGTCTGGCCAAAAGTTGTTCACTATTTCCTTACCCAGATACGCGTACCATTCCTCCACGGTGTTCTTCCTGTGAAGCCCGACTGCGCAAAGAAGAGTTATATTTTCGAGCTTAGTACCTCCTTTCAGGAGCTCCTGTACTATTAGTGGAATTGCAGTCCGCCTGTGACTTTTCTCTTGAAACCCTCCTTTAACCCTATCCGGAAATGCTATGACAACCTTTTTGGCCGGCCCTCCGAGCTCCCGCAAAGGTGGAAAACCGAGAGGGTTCTGAAGTGCCGCAAGAGTGGCCTCGGCAGGGTCCACTGAGGGTGGATCTACGTAAGTCTCTCCGTAGCGAACTACAACCGCTGTATCAGGCAGCTCGACTCGCATACGGGAATCACCGTAATCAAGAAGAACCTCCTTCATCTTGACCTCCCTAACAGACTTCATTAGGTCTCGGAATCCTGTTTTTAATCACTTTTAACTACCAAGAAGAACTATTCTCACAGCCCTTCAATTATTCAGCTCCCCGGCCCACCTGTTTAGGATTCCTCCTTGAAGACACTACGTCCAAATGTTCCTTGACGGCGCGTTCAATCGTGTAGTCCGGCCTCCAGCCGAGTTCGGCACGAGCCGGCCCGTCGTCATAAGCCGCCGGATACGGAGAGAGATACAAACTTTTACGATGCCAGAAGATTTTAGTTTCGGGCCGGTACCTTCTCGCTATTTCCATCACTTCCCGGATGGAATGGACTCCGCCTGCTATGTTGTATATCCTCTGGAGTGGTCTTTGGGCCTGCCATACAGCCAATAGGGCCTTAACAGCATCCTTGACGTAAAGCCAGTCACCTCTTTCTTCAGGATTGAGGATCTCAACTGGTCTACCCTCGGCAATGGCATCCAAAAGTAAGGAGGACCAGGTAGCTGTTATCCCGGTTTTGCGTCCGGGGCCAAAAACCCAAGCGAAGCGAACCCCACGGGTATCCAAATCGTGCTTTCGCGCATACCACAGAAGGAGATGCTCGCTAGCAAGTTTTGTCTGGCCGTAAATGGTCGTCGGATTTTTGGGAGCATCGTCCTTCACCGGCTCTTCGGCGTCCTGTCCGAAAACGGATATCGAGCTAGTCATCACAAAACGTTGAACTCCCAAAGAGACAGAGGCATCAAGGAGGGTCAGAGTGGAAAGGAAGTTCACCTTGAACGCTCTGACTGGGTCCGCTTCGCAGACCTCGGCCAACAGACCACCAAGATGAAAGACGTCGGTAAAACGGTACTTGATCATTAGCCGGTAAATATCAGCCTCTGAGGCCAAATCTCCCCGGACGTAGTGCACTCGATCCTTTGGCTCATTTGAAACCGAGTTTGGGACGCTCACGTCGAAGGCGATCACTGTCGCCCCTTTTGCCACCAAGGCTGGAATCAGATATGACGCTAAAAATCCGCATCCCCCGGTCACCAGCACTACTCTCGTATTGTTCCCCGGCTTCATCTCCTCTCTCTCACCTTCTATGTCACCCACTGACACCCCTCTCCTCTGCACAGTCTTTGCTTCGATCAAACGGGGATTTCCCTGTGCCTTTGGAATTCTTCCCTAACGTATTTCTCGATCTCTGTTTTTATCTCTATGAATTGAGGGCTGCTCCTGACGGCCGGATCTCTTGGGTAAGGAAGAGATATGGGGATCTCCGTTCGAATTCGTCCCGGCCTGGTAGCCATGACCACAACCCTAGAAGAAAGAAAAGCTGCTTCCTCTACACTGTGTGTAATAAAAATGACCGTTTTCCTCTCCCGGTCCAAGATGTCAAGTAAAGCTTCCTGCATAAACTGACGAGTCTGTGCATCTAATGCTCCGAATGGCTCATCCATTAGCAGGACCTTGGGGTTCACAGCATATGCTCTCGCGATAGCTACCCGCTGTTTCATTCCGCCCGAAAGCTCCTTCGGATAAGCATTCTGGAAATCACGAAGGCCCACCAACTCGATCAAACGATCTACTATCTGCTTGCGTTCGGCAGGGGGTCTGTAATTAGTGGAAAGCGTCAGCCCGAACTCAACATTCTCTCTCACTGTGAGCCATGGGAATACAGCATATTGCTGAAATACCACTCCTCGGTCCGGTCCAGGCCCCGTTATCTTGCGGCCGTCTATCAGAACCTGTCCCGACGTGGGCTCCAGAAATCCGGCGATGATGTTCATCAATGTTGTCTTGCCGCAGCCTGAGGGACCTATTATTGAAACGAAATCGCCGGGAGCTACTTTCATATCCACATTTCTGAGGGCCTCGACCCTGCCCTTTAGCCCCCGATATACCATGCTCACCTTGTCCACTATTATCCCTTTGTCCATTCAATTCTCCGAAGCTTCTGTCCTAATCTCACCCGGACTGCTCACGCAACTAACTTAGCTTTTCTTGCCAAGCGGTGACTTTTTGTTCGACCCGCCGAACAAAAGCATCCATTGCCAAGGAAATCGCTCCTATTAGAATTATTCCTAACACAAGTGGTGGCATCTGGAAGAAGTTTTGAGCATCCACCATCATTGCGCCAATCCCCTTCTGCGCCGCTATCAGCTCTGCGGCCACAAGTGTAGCCCAGCATACCCCGAGGGATACACGGCAGGCTGTTATGATGTGGGGAACGAGTTGGGGCAGGATCACCTTTCTGAAGATCTCAAAATTATCGGCACCTAGGGCCCTAGCAGCACGAATGTAAAGCGGATCTAGCCCAACTAAGGCCTGGTAAATAACCACCAAAGCGGGGAAGAAAGATGCATAAGTCAGCACAATCACCTTTGACGTCTCGCCAATACCAAAAAAAATGATCATTAACGGGATGAGCGCTATTGGTGGAAGTGCTCTGAAGAAATTTATCACTGGATCGAGGAGCATTCTTGCTGCTCGAAACCAGCCTATGATAAACCCGAGAACTATCGCCATGGCAATGCCCTGGAAGAAACCAACCAACACCCTCATAAAACTGGCCGACATATGAGCCTGAAGGCTTCCCTCGCTCCACATCCGTACCCCGGACTCCAACACCTGGAAAATAGACGGGAAGAGTTTGGGATTTACCAAATTGACCGCTCTCACTGACTCCCACACCACGAGCATGAGCCCAAAAGATGCACAGAAGTACAGAACTTTCCTGTAGGTTTCTTTCTTTCTTTTTTCCTGGTCAAGCAGCCGAGAACCTTCGGAACTTCTCATTTGTTGTTTTGCCATTCGAGTCTTTCTCCACCCTTTGCTTCTTCATTCCAGGGGAAGACGTAGCACGCCCTCAAATCCAAAAACCGTTTAAGATCGTCCCTATCTCAGAGATGACGGTCTCTTTCTACCTGATTACCGACAGATAAATTCCTGGATCAAAGAAATGTTTCGGATCAACCCAGTCCCCTATAGATCCTATCTCGACAAACACCTTTTCCACCTGGCCGATCCATTTTGCTACGGTCCCCTCCTCATAAAGCTTCACCCACTCTCTAGAGGTGTAACATTTCTGCGCGTTCCACATGGCCTGAATGTCAGTAAATGGTATGTTGGAGTATGCTGTAGTGTGTATCAATTTTAGGGCTTCGTCCGGATTGGTCACAAGGTAGTCATTAGCCTTCGCCCATGCAGCGACTATCTTCTTGAGCACGTCTTTTTTTGCCTCGTAATACTTATTTGACGCCACCCACCCGCCTATAATGGCTGCATCAGGATAAAATTGCTTAGCGGAGCTCAAAAGCACGGCGCCGGGAACTTTTTCCCTAATCTGCACGTGAAAAGGAGCCCAAGTGCACACAAAGGGGACCGCTCCTGATATGAAGGCCGAAACGGCGCCTGCCATATCCATGCTCACTATCTCAATATCCCTTGTGGAATCCAAGTTGTTGGCCTTCAATGCTATGTGGAGAAAAACGTGGGCCGTTGTACCTTTGACGGTAGCTACCTTGTGTCCCTTCACATCTTTAACTTCTTTGGCTTTACTCTCAGGCCGCGCGAATAGCATTGCAGTGTCGTACTCTATATCGTTTATGAGGAAGATCTTGCCCACTCCCCTCGATGGGAAGTTGGATATGACTGCTCCCATTATGGCAATGTCCACACTTCCCCCGCTTAGGGCCTGCATTAATGGCACCCCTGAGGTGAAGACTATCGGGTTCATCTCAAGCCCTTGTTCCCTGAAGTAACCCTTCTCCATGGCTATCCAAAATTGCCCGTCTACCGCCAGGGTATGAAGGTACCCCAGATTGATCTTCTCCTGACCGCCAGCCTGATTCCAGCCGCAAAGGCTTAAAACCATTGTAAAAACCAATGCCCCTAGTTTCCTCTTTAGTTCCATCATGTCCTCGTCCCTCCTTTTTATTTACGATTTTATTTACGATCGGTTTGCAGAAGAAACAGAGCCAATTGCCCTCCTCAGGACGGGCTAGAGCCTTGCCTGGGCTCGTTCCGTGCAGCGAAACCCTCCCTACATTCAGCGATCAGCAAATCGCCCTCCCTGTCTCTTTATCAAACACGTGCGACAAGGTCATGGCAGCCTTAAATTCCGCCACTTCACCAGCCTTAAGATCGACATTGGACTCAACCCGAACGGTAATAGTCACCTGGCCCATCCGAATGTGGACCAGTTTTTCTGACCCGAGAGGCTCTACAACCCATATTTGGCCCTTGAAAGTGGTGCCTGCCTCGGAAGACTTGATCGACTCCGAATGGTAGATATGCTCCGGCCTTAGTCCCAGGACTACCTCTCTATCTAAATATCGGCTTAAAAAGGGTTCCTTGCTCCTAGGAATCTTAAGTTTAAAATGAGGTGAATGTGCCCAGAGGACGCCTTCGTTGTGAACTATTTTGCAGTGCAAGAAGTTCATAGACGGAGATCCAATAAACCCAGCCACAAATAGGTTCACCGGTTTCTCGTAAATGTTTTGGGGGCTGTCAACCTGCTGAATCGTTCCCTGATTTAAAACGACGATCCTACTACCCATGGTCATAGCCTCTAATTGGTCATGTGTCACATAGATAGTGGTCGTCCCAAGCCTTCGGTGGAGGTCCAATAACTCCGCCCTCATGGCAGTCCTCAGCTTGGCGTCCAAGTTGGAAAGGGGTTCGTCAAACAGGAATACCTTCGGTTCCCTCACTATGGCTCTTCCCAAGGCTACCCTTTGCCTCTGACCCCCAGACAGTTCTCTGGGTTTGCGGTTTAGCAAATCTGCTATTCCGAGCATCTCCGCGGCCTTGTAGACCCTTCTTTTAATTTCCTCCTTTGGAACTCGCCTCATCTCGAGGCAGAAGGCCATGTTCTTGAAAACGTCCATGTGTGGATACAACGCGTAGTTTTGAAAGACCATCGCGATGTCTCGCTCTCCAGGAGGCACCATGGTCACAGGTTTTCCTGCTATATAGATCTCCCCAGACGTTACCTGCTCAAGCCCGGCCACAAGACGAAGAATTGTGGTTTTGCCGCACCCTGATGGGCCCACAAGCACAAGAAACTCGCCGTCGTGTATCTCGAGGGTGAAATCCCTTACGGCAACCACCTTTCCAAAAGACTTCGTCACTTCCTCGAACCGTACACTGGCCATGGTCAATCCAATGTCTTAGTTCTCTCAACCATTGATCGGGACGTCACATGAGCCCCGAATTATTAAATCGGTCTCCAAACAATACTGTCGAGACTCTCCCGGGCCTCCATTTATGAGGTCTAGAAGGACCCTTACAGCCAGCTGTCCCATCTCGTAAGCTGGCACCCTCACAGTCGTGAGGGGGGGGACGCAATATGCAGCGAAGTCTATATCGTCAAAGCCAGCCACCGATACATCCTCTGGCACTTTCAAACCTTGATCCCTAGCCGCAGCCAAGGCACCCATTGCCAGCACATCGCTAGCAGCAAACACAGCCGTAGGCCTTTCCGGCCTTGACAGGAGTCTCGCCATGGCCTCCCTACCCTCAATAAGAGTGTAATTGCACTCCACCACCAACGACTCATCGAATGGGAGGCCATGAGATTCCAGAGCGGCACGGTATCCTTCGAGCCTCCTCCTTACCCTCCCGATTCGACGGTAAGGGCCAATTATCAGTCCAATCCGTCTGTGCCGGAGCCGAATCAAGTATTCGGTCATTGTAAAGGCTGCCTTGAAGTTGTCGAATCCCACATAGCTAATTGATCCACTTTGGACGATCTCCCACGTCACTACGCAGGGAATGCCGCTTCGACCGACTTCCTTGACTAGATGCTCGACACCCGTGGTCAACCCAGTCAAAATCAAGCCCGCCACTCGGCGCTGTTGGAAAAGCTTCAAAAGGGCCGCCTCTAGCTCGGGGTCATAGTTGCTGTTCCCGATAAGGAGGGAAAAACCGTTCTCCCTGGCGCACTCCTGGATTCCATGCGTCGAATTTGCAAAAATTGAGCTTCTTACAGTGGGTATGATTAGCCCGATGACGGAGGAACGCTTACGAGAAAGGTCGCCGGCTACGGCGTCATAAATGTAGTGATGGGATTCCATGACCTTTTTAATGCGTTCCCTTTTTTCCGGGCGAACCAAATGGGGTGAGTTTATAGTCCTGGAGACCGTCGCTTTCGACACGCCGGCCAGCCTAGCAATGTCCTCCATTGTCAATCTCTTTCCCATTCGACCCCCCGTCCTCATGGACTAAGGATTTCCTTGAGGACGTTTCCCTCCGCATCTTTCGGTGCAGGGATCCCGAGCAAATAAGCAAGGGTAGGAGCAACATCTATTACATCCACAGGATGCCTGCGCCGCAGGACCGGTATCCCACTCCCGGCCAGAAGAAAGGCGGCATGCATCTCCCGAAGGCAAGGAAGGGATAGGTGCACCCCCGTAAAGTTCCTATGAAGCATTGCCGGCTCATATTCCTCCGGGTTAGGAATGACCCTTTCGGTCCCGTCTCTATACCTTACCGCGGCAGGATAAATGAAAGGATTCGCCATATACTGAGGCTTCAAAGCAAAGAGCACGTCTCCAATACGATCAAACCCTTTGTCATCGAAGATCCCAAGAGTTCCCGCCTCCTCCTTTTTTACGGCCAAAGTGACAACACGCCTTCCTGTCCTTGGGTCCCGCATGGACAACAAGGCTTCAATAATTTCCTCTTGAACCTTTTCGTAATCTTCCGGATCCACTATGCCATGGGGATCTCTGCCCTTCAAGTTAACGAAAATATGGGCATGGCAAGGCTCCAGAGGATAGGCTTTGGTCCTTGTCCAGTCGACCTGCATATCGCCGGTCTGTGGGTCCAGTTGGAAAGAGAGCAGCCCTGCCTTGGCGAGGTGATACTTCAGATATGGATTCCATTCGATACTGGAAAATCCATGGTCCGACACAAGACACACCAAGGTCTCGTCCAAATCCACATCGCTGAGAATCCTTCCTATGCGTTCGTCCACCTCAGAATAGACCCTCCGAATATGGCCAAGGATCCTGGGAGCCTCGTCGGGGTCATAGTAACTGGCTTTGGGATCTATACCTCCGTAAAGGACGTGCTGTACGTGGTCAATCGTCCCCACCCAACTGAATGCCATGTCCCAGTCAATCTTTTTAAACCCGTATCGGGTGGCCTTCTCCCACCAATCATTGTGCGCTGTGAGCTGGTCCAAATAGAAGTCCAGATCAACCCAGCCGTCTAGGTATGCCCACGGATCATCAACCTCCATGTATGGCCCAGCAAAACTCACCAACTCTCCTGTCAGCTCTGGAGGATGTGTGAAAGACTCGGCCGTATTTATAGCGCTTTGGTAAAGGCGAAAGTCGTCCGGTCCCCTCAGCCGTACAAGGTGGAAGTAAAATCTGCCTAAACGTTCCCCTTGGCCCGTGGAAAAGCGCTCGGTAATCCATTGACTGCGCTCTCCCTCGCCTAGCTCCGCTATGGGGCAAGAGGCGTGCTTTTCCCTCGCCACTATGAGCTTATAGGAACCCCCTTCACTCGATTCGAATATGAGAAGATGGTACCTGGGCCCTTTCGCGTATGTTGGTGGAACTTCAACTTCGGCCTCCCATGGGGTTCCTCTATGGCTAGGGAGATTAATCCATCCACTTGCAGGCTTAAGGGCAAGACGTACAGCACGCCCGGGGACCTGATTACAACGTTCGGTCCGACTGGAGAATACCGCCGACGACGCTACATCCCAAAGAGGCATGTAGAAGTAGCGAAATGGAGGATTTAGGGAAGCGGCCAACTGAATGCCATTTACAGCCCCCAACGGCCATGTTACGGGCCAGTTCACTAATAGCGCTTTCTTTCCCGCTCGTGCTCCGGCCTCCCAAAGAGTCTCGGCCTTGAGCATCTCACGCGAAAAAGAAGTGTGCCATTTGTCAAGAGGTTCTCCTGGGATGTGCACCATTAAACTCGGAATACCAGCCGTTCCAGGTCCAGCTCCACTCACAATAGCTCCCCAAGCCGCGGCCGTTAGAGGAGGAAAAGTAGTAATCATCCGCGAAAAAAGTCCCCTCCCCATTAGCCGCTTGAAGTTAGGCATCGCGTCCTCTTCCGCAAAACGCAAAAGCAGGTCGGGAAGAGCCGCATCTAATCCCAGCATCAATAGTCTCTTGTATCGCCTTTTCATCCTTCTACCCCTTAGTGGTACCCATAGTCATGCCTTTGATAATATGGCGCTGTGCAAAAAGCGCCATGACGATCACGGGCGCCATGATCATTACCCCTGTTGCGGTGAAGGGCCCCCAACGGCTTTCCTCTGCGGCCAAAAACCCAAATATAGCCACCGTCGCCGTTTTTGTCTTGCTTCCAGTCAGCACCACTGCATACAAAAATTCATTCCATGATTCTATGAATGCAAAGATTGCTGTGACCCCCACGCCTCCCCAGACATTTGGAAGTACCACTCGGAGAAAAGTTGTAAACGGGGAAGCCCCATCTATGGCTGCGGACTCTTCCAAGGTCGCCGGTAGGTCCTGAAAATAAGTAATCATGAGCCAGATGGCAAAAGGCACCGTGAGAGTCATGTGCATTGCTATGAGGCCAGTATAAGTGTCCAGCATTCTCAGGTGATTCAGCAAAAAAAAGTAAGGGATAATCAGCCCCATAGGGGGAGCCATTTCTGTGAACAGGACGAAAAAAGACGTTTGGGTGGAAAACCTGAATCTCACTCTAGCAAACACGTAAGCGGCCGGCACGGCGATCATCAGAGTTAAGATCGTTGTTCCCGAGGCCACAACGAGACTGTTTCCGATTCCCTCTAAAATGTCCTGTGTCTTTAATGCCTCGATATAGTGCTCCAATGTGGGCTTGAACATAATCTTCGGAGGCACGACAAATATGTCGGTCCTCATCTTCAGGGAAGTCATAACCACCCATAAAACCGGAAAAGCCCATACAAGAAGCAGGATGAAAATAACGATATAGGTCATTCCCGCAGAAGCCACCATCAGTGATCGGCGCTTTCGGGCTTGAAACGAAAACATCTCGCCTTCCTCAGGAGATCACTGACCCCCGCATCCGGAAGAATATTGCGGAAATCGCCAGCGTTAAAAATAAAAGCAGAGTAGCTACGGCTGCTCCGTAGCCCAGATTTAGGTCATTGAACGAGACGCGATAGGCGTAAAGGTTCAAAATCTCCGTGGCAGTCCCCGGGCCTCCACCCGTCGCCGAGAAGATGGCCGCGAAGGCCCGCAATGCTATCATGGTCCTGAATATCACGACGATGACTATCGCTGGCCTTATCATGGGCAAAATAACGTACCTGAACCTCTGCCATGCCGTTTTCGTGTCTAGAAGAGCTGCCTCAAGGGGTTCTTGTGGCAAAGCGTGAAGGCTAGCCAAAAAAACCAAAAAAGCGAACGGAGTCCATTGCCACGTATGTATGATAATCACAGAAGCGAGGGCCCACCTAGGATCTCCAAGCCAAGGCTTGGAGCCGAACCCCAAAGATATTGCAAGGTAATCGAGAATTCCGTACTCCGGGGTTAGAATTAAGGTCCTCCAAGCAAGCCCCACCACGACGGGCGCCAATATCATGGGAAGCAATACGCTTACTCGTATCAGCCCTTGTCCCCTAACTTGCCGAAAGAGGGCCACCGCCATGACCAGCCCAAGGGCAACCTGAAGTACCACGGTGGATACAGTGTATATAGCAGTGACCCATGCAGCGTTCCAAAAACGCGAGTCTTGCAGCATCTCCAAATAGTTGGAGATGCCAATCCACCGGTTTCCCATAGGGTTTGTTAGATCTATGCGCCACGTCCCCATCACAAGAAGGGAGAGGAGCGGGATACTAGTCATCGCGACAAGGAAAAGTACACTGGGAGCGCTCATTGTCCAACCGAAGCGCTCCCAGCTCGCGTAAAGGCCGCTGCGATTCTTCATTTTATTCTCTCATGACTTTCGCAATCTGGGCATTTGCCTCGTCTAAAGCAGCCTTAGGAGTTTTTTGCTTGACCAAAGCTGCCTGAACGGCTACAGCCATAATCTCGCCAATTTTAGGCCACTGAGGGACCCTGGGACGCCAGTCCGGATCAGTGTCCTCTTTCAAAGACGTAAGCACTACATCAGCGTAATCCGGAGTAAACGCGATGACCTTTCGATATTGCGGGTCGGTCCATATCGAGATCCGATTCACCCCCGTACGAACGACTGCGTCTGGGCCCTCCATGTAAAGTGCCGAGCTCATTTGGGTGGGTCGAGACGCAAGCCATTGGATATAAAGCCATGTTGCCCTCTTCTTCTTGGGTGACAGAGCACCGTTTATAGGCATCGCCCAATTCCAAATACTGGTTACTCGCCTTCCCGATGGCCCTTTTGGCCAGCGACCGTAACCAACCTTCCCGGCGACCTTTGATTTATTGGGGTTTTCGATGACTGAGGCCGTAGAGTTAGCGTCAATGTATTGAACGAGATTCCCTCCGGCGAATGCTTCCATTATCTCAGGCCAATTAAAGTTCTCCACACCAGGTGGGCCGTAGTTCTGGTTTAAGTTACAATAAAACTCCAAGGACTTAACACCTGCCTCACTGTTAACCTGGGGGTTACCAGCCGAGTCAAACCACCGACCCCCCCATGCGAGGAATAAAGAAGGCCAGATATACATATTCTGTCCTGGCCCCCTAAACCCCCTTAAAGCTGCGCCAGCAATCTTGCCATCGAATCTGTGAGACTTTCTTGCTGCTTCAGCGAAGGCCTCCATTGTCTCTGGGGGCGTCAGGCCCAACTGTTCATATATGTCGCGACGATAGATATGGATCGTGCATTCGCCTTCCACTGGCATTCCATAAAGCTTCCCCTTTACCTGGTTGGCTGCCCTCCATAATGGAATTATGTCATCCAGATCAAACCAGGCCCTGTCGGTCAGGGTCGGGTCATCGAGGTAGTCGTCCAATGGGTCGACCCACTTATTTGCTTCGTAAAGGGGAAGGTACATAGGATCTGCGGTATGACTCGCGTAAATGGCAGTCTTGGCACCCAGGTCTAACAGGGCCTTTTCCCTCATTTCGCGGGGAGGAATAACCTCGAAATCAATTTTAATCCCCGTCAGCTCCGTGAAATGGGGCGTTATCGCTCTGAACTTGTTGAAGTAGTGAGCCGGGGTCACGAGAATTTTTAGCTGCTCGCCCTCGGCCTGGCGCCAATTTACCTTGGCCTTCAAATATTCCGAGTGCTTTTCATCGGCGATGGTCCTTTTGACGAAAGATGGCGCTGCAGTTGCGGCAGCTAGGAGCCCCCCTATCTTGGCCGTCGTTTCTATGAATCTCCTCCTCGTGAATCGCGTCATGGCACACCTCCTTCCGGCTCGCGGCGGGCCTTTGAAATCGGTTTCCATATACCATGCACCTTTCTTCCTGTCAAGACAAAGCCTGCACTGAGTTACAAAACCTCTCTTTGGGGGGGCTATGAAATCGGTAACATCCGTCACCACTTTGAAGCGTCCCGTGCTCAGGCGGAGGGGCCTGCTGGGTGCTAGAAGCTGACGGGGCTCAGGCAATCAGAGGTCTTCCTGACCTTTCCCCACAGGGGACCTATAACATGTCCGCCAGGAGGTTGCTCGGCGAACCGTCGGTCATGTACTGAGGCACAAGGTGAGGGATGGAGGAACAAACAGAAAGAAGGGTGCGTAGTGGTGCCGGGCGCGAGAGTATGCGGATCAAAGAAAATTGGGAGAGAAGAAAGCAAAACCCCCCGCCGTGAAGCAGACCTTGGCTCTCTCACCTTAGGATAGCCCGAGATTTCCGTGTTCAATTTTACCCCCGATTAATTCGCAAGCCTGAGACTTCTCTTCGTGTTCCTTCTGGGGAGACCTCGAGTCGGTGGTGTCGTAGAAATGCCCGGGACCGGCACTACACAAAATTTTGGATATACTGTCGGGGCATGGGTGTGCTGTATCGGCCCACAGTCTTTTGCAAAAGTTTCCTTCATCCTCGTATGCCTAGGGCAGGAATCTGTGAGCCTATGAGTCGTTGCCTTGAACTGGCCTTTGGCGGCGGCGATGCCATCTTACGAGATCTTGACATCTCATCTGACGCAAGGCGACTATAGATTTGGAAACTCCGCCCAGGAAAGGAGGACCATTTTTTGGAACCGATAGGGCTAATTGGCGCGGGAGTTATGGGCATTGCAGCAGCTCAGAGACTGCTTGAGTGTGGCAAGCGTATCTTGGTTTACGACAGATCATACACGGCCTGCGAAAGGGCGGGACGGCTCGGTGCAGATCTGGCCACCTATGCCGGAGACGTGGCCGGCGATTGCCGGCTCATCCTCATGTTCCTGCCAGGCCCAGACGAGGTCTCGGAGTGCGTGGCTGGACCCCAAGGTATACTGCCCCATTGCAATCCAGGGACAGTAATCGTGGACATGAGTACTGTGGACCCGCGAACTACCATCGCAATGGCGAAGTTGGCGAAGAGCAGGGAGGTGGGGTACCTGGACGCTCCGGTGCTTGGGCGGCCGGTGAGTGTGGGACGATGGGCGCTGCCGGTTGGAGGCGCCCGGGAGGACCTAAACCGTTGTATGGAGGTGCTGTCTCACTTGGCCACCACGATTATTCACGTGGGAGAATCGGGAACGGGGAATAAGATCAAACTACTTAACCAGATGATGTTCGGGGCGATAAATGCTATGACCGCGGAAATGATGGCAGTCTCCGATAAATTGGGCATACCCCCTAGCTTTCTTTTCGATGTAATAACCTCCAGCCAAGCCGGAACCGTCAGCAACCTGTTCCGAGAGCTAGGAAGCAAGATACGCGACGGGGACTACGACGAACCCATTTTCTCGGTCAACCTCCTGTGCAAGGATGTCCGCCTCGCGCTGCAAATGGCCGAGGAGGCCGGTGCTCCCCCGCTTCTGACGAGAGTTGTGCAATTTGTTAACGAAGTGGCCCGGAGTCAGGGCCTTGGGGATAAGGATACCTCAATAATGTGGAAAGTATTCGCAACCATATGGGGACAACCACAAGGTCAGTGCTCAGGACCTGCTACTTTGGAGCTCCTTAACGAAGGTGGTCGTAAATGATAAAGAATCCCAAACTCAGGAGACACTGGCCGACAGAGGGGCTACCAAAACTGGGCTCATTGAGAGCGAGCCAAGATATCGCGACGTTACGATAAACCTTTGAGTAGCCGGAAAATCAGTTTCAGTATTCGGACCAAGCAGTAGTGAATGTCCAAAATGTGGTGGCTTTGTTGTACTCGCCAGGGGACGTCGTATGCCGCAACCCTGACCGAGTTACTCTAAAACTTCTGTCAAGGGAAACGGTTCAAGCCTAGGCGAGGTCAATGAAGCGCATAGTGGGGGGTCCTGTCCCAGGACGAGATTCTTCTCGTGAGGGCCTCTTTATGGGCTTAGACCTCGAAGAGGACACCGAGGAGTTCGCCCGATGGTGGGTCGGAACGAGTTCGTCTCCCTCCCTCTCACCCCTTGGGAGGGGATTCGATCTTCTCCTCGGTCCCTGAGGGAGAGAGCCGCGTCACAGCCACTGTGTATCTGGCCAGGTGAGTGGCAGCTGTCCTGAAGGCCTCCTGGGCTTTTTCCAAGCCCTTTCCCA
>Ga0207433_10007950_pt1 | contig 17473 bp, 15 predicted proteins | sample YelNatPaOPGAMG01_FD_187559 | JGI IMG/M metagenome (GOLD analysis project Ga0207433, IMG submission 187559) | Hot spring thermophilic microbial communities from Obsidian Pool, Yellowstone National Park, USA - OP-RAMG-01 (SPAdes) (version 3) | ecosystem: Environmental > Aquatic > Thermal springs... | reverse complement strand
GTGGAAACTCTAAGAGATATAATAAAAAAGAAAATAAGCCCTCCTGTAAAAATAATTTTAGATACAGAATTGGCAGTAAGAGATACAGTTACATTTTTATAATCAATATATAGTATCTATTTTTTTTTGATACTATATATAGTGTTTAATTATTTTTCTTGACAGATAAAAAAAATGTGATATAAGAAAAATTGTTCTTAATGTAAATAAAAATTTTTTAAAAAGAAGGAGTCTTTATGGATAAAAATTTAAATTTTTCAAAAAATGCTTTGGTTGTTTTACATAAACGTTATCTTAAAAAAGATGAAAAAGGAAATGTAGTTGAAACTCCTTTTGATTTGATAGATAGGGTAGCCTTGAGTATTGCTTCTGTTGAGAAAAAATATGGACAGGATAAAACCAAAGTTGAAGAGATAAAAAATAGTTTTTTTGAGATGATTGCTAATTTAGAGTTTATGCCAAATTCCCCAACCCTTATGAATGCAGGAAGAGAATTGGGCCAATTATCTGCCTGTTTTGTTGTTCCTATTGATGATTCTATGGAGTCTATTTTTGATGCAATAAAGGCAACAGCATTAATTCATAAAACAGGTGGTGGAACTGGATTTGATTTTTCAAGATTAAGGCCAAAGAATAGTGTTGTTAAATCAACAGGTGGAATTGCCTCAGGTCCTGTTTCTTTTATGAAGGTTTTTGATTCAGCAACTCAGGCGGTAAAACAAGGTGGAACTCGTCGTGGCGCTAACATGGGGATACTTAGGATAGACCATCCTGATATTTTAGAGTTTATAAAGTGTAAAGAGAAAGAAGGTGAAATTTCAAATTTTAATATTTCAGTAGCAATAACAGATGATTTTATGGCAAAAGTTTTAGAAGATAAGACTTATGATTTAATAGACCCACACACTAAAGAGATAAAAGGTAAACTTAAAGCAAAAGAGGTTTTTGATTTGATAGCAACTTATGCTCATAAAAATGGCGAACCGGGAATTGTTTTTATTGATAGGATAAATAAATATAATCCAACGCCTCATTTAGGTAATATTGAGAGTACAAACCCTTGTGGTGAACAACCTCTTTTACCATACGAGTCTTGTAATTTGGGTTCTATAAATTTAGCAAAAATGCTGAAAGAAACAGATTCCGGTTTTGAAATTGATTGGGAAAAATTAGAAAAAATTGTATTTTTAGCTGTTAGATTTCTTGATAATGTTATTGATGCTAATAAATTTCCACTTCCTCAGATTAAAGAAAATACTTTAAAAACAAGAAAGATTGGTTTAGGTATAATGGGTTGGGCAACAATGCTTGGTTTTTTAAATATTCCTTATGATAGTGATACTGCAATAGAGTTGGCAAAAAAAATAGCAAGTTTTATTTATGAAAAAGCAAAACATGCTTCTATTCTTCTTGCAAAAGAGAGGGGAGTATTTCCCGCCTGGAAAGGTAGTATCTGGGAAAAACAGAATATAAAGATAAGAAATGCGACATTAACAACTATTGCTCCAACAGGAACCATAAGTATTATTTCAGGTCCAACCTCTTCAGGGATAGAGCCTAACTTTTCTTTATGTTATTTTAGAAATGTGTTAGATGGCCAAAAGCTTTTAGAGGTAGATACTGCTTTTGAATATGTTGCAAAAAAGAGGGGATTTTATTCAGAAGAGTTAATGAAAAAATTAGCATCTGGAGAAAGTCTACAAAATATAGAGAATATTCCGGATGATGTAAAAAAGGTATTTAAAACAGCCTTAGAGATATCAAATTTTTGGCATATAAAGCATCAGGCAACATTTCAGGAATATACAGATAATGCTGTATCTAAGACAATAAATTTTCCAAATTCTGCCACTGTAGAAGATATAAAAGAGGCATTTTTGCTTGCATATAAATTAGGTTGCAAAGGTATAACTGTTTATAGAGATAAAAGTAGAGAGGTTCAGGTTTTAACAACTTTAGAAAAAACACAGGAGAAAAAAGAAGAAAAAAAGAATTTAGAGGTTGTATCTTTTCCACGACCAAGACCTGAGGTTATAGTTGGCACAACTACAAAGATCACAACAGGATGTGGAAATTTGTATATAACTTTAAATCAGGATCAAAGTGGTAATTTCTTTGAAGTGTTTACTCAAATGGGTAAAGCAGGAGGTTGCGCTGGTTCACAACTTGAAGCTATAGGTAGATTGATTTCTTTGGCTTTAAGGGGTGGAATTGATATGAAGATAATTATAGAGCAATTAAGAGGAATAAGGTGTCCTTCTCCAAGTTGGACCGACGGTAAAAAGATTTTTTCCTGCGCTGATGCTATATCAAGGGTTTTAGAAAAAAGATTTTCTGACCAGAAAGACATTTTGTCAAAGGATTTTTCAGCTTCAAACGAAGAAGAAGTTTTGTTAAATAAAAATAAAGAATTTGTTTTAAAGCAGGCAAACAATATAGTTGGTGTTTGTCCTGAATGCGGTTCTGCAGTAAAACATAAAGAGGGTTGTTTAGTTTGTGATGCCTGCGGATATTCAAAATGTTAATTTATGATTAAATTAGTTTTATTAAGGCACGGAGAAAGTATCTGGAATCTGGAAAATAGGTTCACGGGTTGGACAGATGTAGATTTATCGTCTAAAGGTATAGAAGAAGCCCATAGAGCTGCTAAATTTTTAAAAGAAAATGGTTTTGTTTTTGATATAGCTTTCACATCTGTTCTTAAAAGAGCAATTAGAACCCTATGGATTGTTTTGGATGATATGGACCTTATGTGGATACCTGTTATAAAAACTTGGAGATTAAATGAAAGGCATTACGGTGCATTACAGGGTTTAAACAAATTAGAGATGGTTGAAAAATTTGGAGAAGAACAGGTTTTAATTTGGAGAAGAAGTTATGATATAAGACCTCCTGCTTTAGATAAAAATGATCCACGTTCTCCGAGAAATGATCCAAGATATAGAGATTTAAAAGAAGAAGAAATTCCATTGACAGAGTGCTTAAAGGATACAGTAAATAGGTTCTTGCCTTTTTGGCATAATAATATAGTTCCTGTTTTAAAAGAAAATAAAAGGGTTATAATCTCTGCTCACGGAAATAGTTTAAGGGCTTTGGTAAAATATCTTGATAATATACCAGATAATGAAATAGTTCACCTTAATATTCCAACAGGAATCCCTTTAGTCTATGAATTAGATAACAACCTAAAGCCAATTAAATCTTATTATTTAGGAGACGAAGAGACAGTAAAAAAAGCTATAGAATCTGTAGTAAAGCAGACAAAAAAATAACCTTCCTTTTTCTTTTTCAATGGAAAAATATGATTGTATAGTTATTGGCGGAGGGCATGCAGGTATTGAGGCAAGTTGGGCCTGTGCAAAACTTGGATGCAAAACTCTTCTTATAACAACCTCTTTAGATACTATAGGAAAACTTTCCTGCAATCCCGCTGTTGGAGGAGTAGCAAAAGGAAATTTAGTAAGAGAGATTGATGCCTTAGGCGGTTTAATAGCAAGGATAACTGACAAGTGTGCAATAAACTATCGGATTTTAAACAAAAGTAAAGGAAAGGCTGTCTGGGCAACAAGGGCTCAGGTTGATATGTTTTTGTATCCAAAAATAGCAAAAGAGTTTTTGGAAAATACACCTAATTTAAGTTTATTTCAAGCACAGATAAAAGAAATAATTGTAAAAAACAAAAAAGTTTGTGGTGTTATAACAAATTTTGGTTATACATTTTTATCAAAAGCAGTTATTGTTTGTGCGGGAACATTTTTGGATGGCACAATTCATATTGGTCTTGAAAGTTTTAAAGGAGGTAGACTCTTTGAACCATCAAGTAGCGAGCTCTTTGAGAGTATAAAAAAATTAGGTATAACTACAAAATACTTTAAAACAGGAACATGCGCAAGATTAGATAAAAGAAGTATTAACTTTTCAAAGATGGTTGAACAGAAACCAGATTTTGATAGTTTACCATTTTCTTTTTTTACAGAAAATATACCAAAAGATCAGGTTAGTTGTTATATAACATATACAAATCAAAATACACATAAGATAATTTTAAAGAATTTAGACCGTTCACCTCTTTATACAGGAAAAATTAAAGCAACAGGCGTAAGATATTGCCCATCTTTGGAAGATAAGGTTGTAAAATTTAAAGAACATAATAGGCACCAGATATTTATTGAACCAGAAGGAAAAGATATATTAGAGGTATATCCAAATGGTATATCTACATCTTTACCTTTTGATGTTCAGATAGATTTTATTCATACAATAGAGGGTTTGGAAAATGCTGTAATACTTAAACCGGGTTATGGCATAGAACACGGTTTAATAGATGCAAGAGAACTTTACCCAACTCTTGAATCAAAAAAAGTAAGTGGACTTTATTTTGCAGGTCAGGTAAACGGAACAACCGGATATGAAGAAGCAGCAGCCCAAGGAATAATTGCTGGTATAAATGCAGCACTTAAGATTAAGAATAAAAAACCATTTATATTAAAAAGAGAAGATGCATTTATCGGTGTTTTAATTGATGATTTAACCACAAAAGGAACCGATGAACCTTATAGAATGTTTACTGCACGTTCTGAATTTAGACTTTCATTAAGAGAAACTAATGCCTATTTTAGATTATCTTTTTTGGCTTATAATTTAGGTCTATTGGAAAAGGAAGAGTATGAAAAGATTTTAGAGAAGAAAAAAATAATTGATAAAATAATAGGCGATCTTAAAAATAAAAAGATTGTTTTTTTAAACAAAAAGCAGAGTCTATTTGAATTCTTTAAAAAACCAGAAGTTGATATTTCTAAGATAGAAGAAAATTTATATAAGATAGATGATAATTTGATAAAAAATGAAGTGGAGATAAATGTCAAATACCAAGGTTTTTTGGAAAAAGAAACAAGATGGATAAAGGAGATAAAAAATTTTGATAAGATAAAGATACCTGATATAGATTTTTCTTCTATACCTTCCTTATCAAGAGAGGTTGTAGAGAAATTAAATAAATTTAAACCAGCTACACTGCTTGAGGCATTAAGGATAAGCGGTATAACTCCGGCTGCAATATTAAATATATATAATTTTATCAAAAAGAACAGGTCAAGATAAATATTCTTTTATAAAATCAGAAAATTTTTCAGTTGCTCCCAGTGGTTGAAGTATTTCTTTTATATTTTTCAACTGGTTTTTTATTTCTTGATATTTTTCTTTATTTTTTAATATATCTATTATATCTTTTGCTATAATTTGAGGATCCATTTTTTGGATATATTCTTTAATTATTTTTTTGTTTGCTAAGATATTTACCATACCAATAAATTTTGTTTTTACAATATTTTTTAATATCAAAAATGTCAAAGGATTTAGTTTATATATTATTAAAAATGGAACCTCTAAAATTGCCAATTCAACTGTTGCTGTTCCTGAAGAGGCAATTATAAATTTTGATTCTTCTATAGCCTCATAGTTATGTTCTATAATATCAATATTTATATCATTATAAAGTTCTTCTTCTAAATTTTTTGGTTTTATTATTCTAAATTTATAATCTCTTAATTCTTTTTCTAAAATAGTCTTTATTTTTTTTATTATAGGAAGGTGTAATTTAACTTCATTTTTTCTTGAGCCAGGCATAAAGGATATTATATTTTTTTGTTCTATATTTTTTTTAGAAATTATCTCAAGCAGAGGATGGCCAAAATATAATACATCTAAACCCTCCTTTTTATAAAAATCTTTTTCAAATTTAAAAATTACTATAATCTTTTCCACATATTTTTTTAAGATATTAATTCTATTTTTTCTCCATGCCCAAACCTGAGGACTTACAAAATAAAATATTTTAAATTTATTGTTTAGTTTTTTTGCAAGTCTTAAGTTAAAATCCGGAAAGTCAATTAAGATTATAAGATCCGGTTTTATTTTCTTTATTTTATCTATTGTTTTTTTTAAATTATTTATTAATTCTTTTAATGAAGAAAATATTTCAAATATTCCACATACAGATGTTTTCAATAAATTTAAAATCTGTTTTGAATTTTTTGCAAGTTCTGGACCACCAAAAGAAAATATTTCTACATTATTTATTTTTTCTTTAATTTTTTTGCTTAATAACGCTCCGTAGAGGTCTCCCGATGTGTCTCCTGCTACGATAACTATTTTTTTCATTCTAAATTTGTATTAGGCGTTAGAGAGTTTTGGTGTTAATCTTGCTTATCTTTACACTTTGTACTACTTTTTCTTTAAGGCAAAAGTTGGATTTATTTAATTATAGAATCTTTTTTTATAATTTCTTCTATCTTTAAGGCAACCTCTAATGCTTCTTTTGCTTTTTCTATAGAACTAAAATCTATTTTTTTATTTTTTACAAGATTTATAAACTCTTCTATTTCTTTTTTAAATGGCTCTTCTTTTTTAATTTCTAAAGTTTTAGAGATAATTTTATTTTTTATTTTTTTATATATTTGAACTTCTTGATTTGCATAATCTAATGATATATAACAATTTAAAAGAAATATTCTTATTTTTCTTTCTCTTTTATTTGATATCCTTGAAGAAGTTATATTTGCGACACAACCATTTTGAAAAGTTATCCTTGTATTAGCTATATCTTCTTTTTTTGATAATACGCATACGCCTTTTGCTTCTATTTTTTTTATTTTGTCATTTACTAAATCAAGTATTATATCTAAATCATGTATCATTAAATCCAATACTACACTTATATCCAATGAACGATTTGGATATGGACTTATCCTGTGACATTCTATAAATAAGGGGTTTTTTACTATGTCTTTAATTGCCAAATAGGCGTTATTATATCTTTCTATGTGTCCGGCAAATAAAATGGTTTTATTTTTTTTTGATATCTCTATTAATTTTTCTGCCTGTTTTATATTATCTGTAATTGGCTTTTCTAAAAGAACACTTATATTATTTTTTAAAAAAAATTCTGCAATTTCAAAATGTGTATTTGTTGGTGTGGCTATACTTACTATATCTACTTTATTAAGAAGTTTTTTATAATCTACAAAAGATGGAATGTCTTTATAATTTAATAATTTATTTTTGTCAATATCTACTATATAGATTTTATCTATATCTTTTAGGTTTTTATATGTATTTAGATGGATGCTCCCGATTTTACCTACTCCAATTACACCTACGTTCATATTTAGCATATTATCAAATAACTTGAGGAAAGTCAATTAATATGATACAATTATTCCTATGAAAAAATATCTAAAAGATTATTTTGATTTGCTTAAATTTCTTAAACCATTTATAAATCTTCTTCTTTTAGCCATCGTCTGTATGGCTGTTTCTAGTATTTTTGATGGTATATCCCTAAGTATGATTATACCTGTTACAGATAGGTTGTTATCCAATAAAAAAATAATACTTCCTGAAAATGTTGTAAATATATTTACTTTTCTTAAGCCCATCGTTGAAAAATTGAATTCGTTATCTCCGCTTACTATTCTTAATTTTGCTCCGATAGTAGCGGTTGTTCTATTTTTTTTAAAGGGATTATTTAATTTTTTACAAAATTATCTTATGAATTTGATTTCTCAAAAAGTAATAATGGATATTAAAAATAAGTTATATAGAAAGTTTCAGGAATTATCTTTAGAATTTTATGCAAATAGAAGAACAGGAGAATTAATTTCAAGAATTATAAACGATGTTAATTTTATTTCAAACTCCTTATCTTATGCATTGACTGATTTAATTTATGAGAGTATGCAACTATTTATATTTTCTATTATTACATTTTATTTAGGTATTGGGATTTCTTGGAGACTTTTTATTGTATTTATTATATTTCCGATGATTATTATACCTGTCATAAAAGTGGGAAAAAGGATAAAAAAATATTCGTTAGAGATTCAGAAAAAAATAGCTGATTTAACTTCGATTTTAAATGAAACTATCCAAGGAGCATATATTGTTAAGATTTTTTGCAGGGAAAATTACGAGATAAATCGTTTTAAGGAGATAAATAGGGCTTATTATAAATTTACAATGAAGAGTATAAAGAGGATGATTGTGTTAAGTCCTTTGACAGAGTTTTTAGGTGCAATTGGGGCGGTTATGATTTTATCTATAGGTGGAAAAGAGGTAATTTCTGGAAAGATCTCTTTTGGAGTATTTGCACTTTTTATGGCTTCTTTAATGTCTATGATAAGGCCTCTTAAGAAACTTTCTAATGTTTTTGCAATAAATCAACAGGCAATCCCTGCATCAAAAAGGATTTATGAGATTTTAAATGAAGAGCCAAAGATAAAAGAAATATCTAATCCAAAGGTTATTTCAGATTTTAAAGATAAAATAATTTATGAAGATGTTTGGTTTAAATATAACCAAAATGAAGATTTTGTATTAAGAGAGATAAATCTTGAGGTTAAAAAAAACCAGATCGTTGCTTTAGTTGGTCATTCCGGTGCAGGTAAATCTACTTTAATGAGTTTATTGCCAAGGCTTTATGACCCAACAAGGGGAAGAATATTAATAGACGGTATTGATATTAAAGATTTAAGTTTAAATTCTTTACGTTCCCTTATATCAATTGTTTCCCAGGATATGGTATTGTTTAATGCAAGTATTTATGATAATATAGCTTATGGAAAAGAAAATGCTTTAAGCCAAGAAGTTATAGAGGCTGCTAAAAGAGCAAATGCTTATGATTTTATTATTGATTTACCACATAAATTTAATACAATTATAGGAGATAGGGGTTTACGTCTTTCAGGTGGCGAAAAGCAGAAGATAGCTATAGCAAGGGCGATTTTAAAAGATGCACCCATATTGATTTTAGATGAGGCTACGAGTCAAATGGATTCGGAATCAGAAAGTTTATTAAAAGAGGCAATTTATAATCTTATGAGGGGTAAAACCGTGTTTGTTATAGCTCATAGACTTTCTACTGTTAAAAAAGCCGATAGGATAGTTGTTCTTGAGAAAGGAAAAATAGTTGAAGTTGGGACTCATGATGAACTTGTATTAAAGAATACAGTTTATAAAAGGTTGTGTGAATTACAGTTTAATATGTAAGTTTATAAAAAAAATATTGAAAATACAAGATAATATGGTATACTTTAGCAACTTAAAGGAGGTAAAATGGTGGTATCTACAATTATTAAAGAATTATTAGAAAACGGTGTACATTTTGGACACCTGAGTAAACATTGGAATCCAAAAATGAATAAGTTTATTTTTGGCAAAAAAAAGAATATTTATATAATTGATTTAGAAAAAACAGTAGAAAAATTAGAAGATGCAAAAAATTTTATTGCAAAAATCGTATCAGAAGGAGGAAAAATTCTTTTCATTTCTACAAAACCTCATCTTAAAGAGTTAATAGAAGAATTAGCAAATAGTTGTTCAATGCCCTATATGGTAGAAAAATGGGTAGGTGGGCTGTTAACAAATTTTTCTACAATTAAAAATAGGATAAATAAATATAAGGACTTATTGAAAAGAAGAGAAAGCGGGGAATTTGATAAATTACCCTCTAAGATGGTTGTTAGATTAAATAGAGAATTGCGTAGAATGGAAAAAAGTTATAGGGGTATAATTTCTTTGGAAGAGATTCCAAAATGTTTGTATATTGTTGATCCAAAGAAAGAAATTTCAGCCGTAAGAGAAGCTAATAAATTAAATATACCAATTGTAGCACTTATTGATACAGATGGTGATCCGGAAGTAATAGATTACCCCATACCCGGCAATGATGATGCTATAAAATCAGTTAGATTCATTACAGAGTCTATAGTTTCTGTTATAAAAGAAAAAGCCAAGATAGTAGAAAAGCCGGCAGTTGAAGTAGAATCTCCGGAAAAAGAGCCTGTTTTGGAGAAGTACCAAGATTTAGAAGAAGAAATAATAATAGAAGATAAATCATCAAGGCCTCTTCCAAAAAAGAAAATGCGTTCTAAAAAATCTGAATAATTTAGGAGGTAAAATTATGTTGGAACTTATAAAAAAGTTAAGAGATTTAACATCTTTAGGTATAAGTGATTGTAAAAAAGCACTTGAAGAGTCAAATGGAGATTTCAATAAAGCGTTGGATCTTCTTAAAAAAAGAGGAATAGAGGTAAGCGAAAAGAGGAAAGACAAAATAGCTACCCAAGGTGTTATAGAGGCTTATATACATTTTAACAACAAAATAGGGGTTCTGGTTGAAGTCAATTGTGAAACAGATTTTGTAGCAAATACAGATGTTTTTAAAAATTTTGCTAAAGATATAGCATTACAGATTGCAGCTACAGAAGTAAAGTATATTAAAAAAGAAGATATTCCAGAAGAAAGATTAAAAGAGATAGATGATATAGATAAATTTGTAAAAGAATATTGTTTATTAAATCAACAATTTATTAAAGATCCTACAACTACAATAGGTGAATATTTAAATAATATTATTAGTAAAACAGGAGAGAAGATTGTAATTAAAAGATTTGTGCGTTTTGTTTTAGGAGAGTAATGAAGATAAAATATAAAAGGATTTTGCTTAAATTAAGTGGAGAAGCGCTTTTAGGAAAAGAATCCCACGGTATAGATGCCGGTATGTGCGCAAAGTTAGCTAATCAATTAAAAAAAGTTTGGGAGTTAGGAACTCAGGTAGCATTAGTCGTTGGTGGTGGAAATATATTTAGAGGGGCTCCGAGATCGAGGGAGTTTGAAATGGAAAGGACAGTTGCTGATTATATGGGTATGCTTGCAACAGTAATTAATGGTTTAGCTATTCAAAACGCTTTAGAAAATATAGGAATCCAAACAAGAGTTTTAACGGCTATTGAGATGCGTCAAATAGCAGAACCTTATATAAGAAGAAGAGCGATAAGGCATTTGGAAAAAAACAGGATAGTTATTTTTGTTGCAGGAACCGGTAATCCCTATTTTACAACAGACACAGCAGCTGCTTTAAGAAGTATAGAGATAGATGCTAATGTTTTATTAAAGGGGACAAAAGTAGACGGTGTTTATTCTTCTGATCCTGTGAATACAAAAAATCCAAAATTTTTTAAAAAACTTAGTTATATTGATTTTCTAAAAAAAGATTTAAAGATAATGGATTCTACGGCTATAACTTTATGCAAAGACAATAATTTGCCAATTATAGTATTTAATTTTATGAAAGAAGAAAATTTATATAACATTATTATAGGCAAGAAAGTAGGCACTCTTATTAGTTAAGAGGAGGAGATATGTTTTATAAACAGGTTATTAAAGAAATTGAAGAGGAATTTAAAAAAGCAATAGAGGTTACAAAGAGAGAATTTTCGCAGTTAAGGTCTGGAAGGGCTAATCCGAAACTTGTTGAGGGTATAAGAGTAAATTATTATGGTACACCAACAATTTTAAAAGAGATTGCAAATATAACTGTTCCTGAGGCAAGAATGATTTTAATAACACCTTGGGATGTAAATGTAATTAAAGAAATTGAAAAATCTTTACTTCAATCTGATTTAGGTATTACTCCTATAAGTGATGGTAAGGTTATTAGATTAATTATCCCTCCACTATCAGAGGAAAGGAGAAATGAGTTATTAAAGATTGTAAAAAAAGTTGCTGAAGAAGGCAAAATTTCTATAAGGACAATAAGAGTAAGCGGAAAAGAGAAGATTAAAAATCTTGAGAAAGAAAAAAAGATTTCAGAAGATGATAAGTTTGCAGCCGAGAAAGAACTTCAGGAATTGACAGATAAGTATATAAAAGAAATAGATAAATTAACAGAAGAAAAATCAAAAGAGATTAAAGAATTTTAACGGGCCGCTAGCTCAGTTGGAAGAGCACCGGCCTTTTAAGCCGGGTGTCCCGAGTTCGATCCTCGGGCGGCTCATTTTTAATTTTGCCGCGGTGACGGAATTGGCAGACGTACTGGGCTTAGAACCCAGTGTTCATATAGAACGTGGGAGTTCAACTCTCCCCCGCGGCATTTGAGAAGGTTGCGGGTGTAGCTCAACCGGCTAGAGCGTCACGTTGCCAACGTGAAGGTTGGGGGTTCGATTCCCCTCGCCCGCTCGCTATCGTTTTTTGTTATTTTGGTTATGTTATTAACAAATTATAGGTTTAATTTTAGTTTGTTAAGCAATGGGGGAACAACTTTAATAAAAGCTTTTTGCTTCGCAAAAAGAGTTGTTGCCAATCGTCTGCTCGCTATCGTTTTTTGTTATTTAAAAATGATTTTAAATTTATTAAATTATGGAAAAAATTATTTTTGAATATTTAGATAAAGATTGTATTATTGTAGGATTAAAGCAAAAAAACAAAAAAAATATTTTAACAGCTATATTAGATCATTTAATTGAGAAAAAAAAAATAAATAAAAACGATAAATCTAAAATATTAAAACTCCTCCTACAGAGAGAGCAGATGGGGTCTACTGCAATAGGTGGCTATATAGCACTACCACATGCAAGAGTAGATTGCATTAAAGATATAGTGTTATGTTTTGCAATTTCAAAAGATGGTTTAGATTTTAATTCTTTAGACCAAGAACCCGTTCATATAATTGCTTTGTTATTGTCTAACCAAAAAGAAGCAGGTCTACACCTAAAGATGCTCGCTTCTTTAGCAAAAATATTAAGAGATAAATATTTTGTTAATCAGTTAAAAGAAGCGAACACAGAAGAAGAGGTACTTTCTTTATTAAATAAACAGAAAAGATTGTTTCAATGAAAAATTTTTTTAAATTTGTTCGTTGGCTATACCCCGGACTAAAAATTAAACGTTGGATATTTTTTATACTTATAAGTTTAATTATCATATTAATATCTTCTCCGCATATAAGGGACGAAAACTTTATAGTAAAGATTGCATCATTAGTTAGTTTTATTATAGGAAGTTTTATATTATTTATTTCAATATTATCTTTATTTAAAAGTTTCTTTGAGATTATATATCCTTACGAAAAGAGAGAGTTGATAGATATAATATATGAAAAAAGACTCCTTTCAAAAGGACCAAAAATAGTTGCTGTTGGCGGAGGAACCGGACTTTCTACAATTTTAAGAGGCTTAAAGGAATACACATTAAATATATCAGCAATTGTAGCAGTGGCAGATGAGGGTGGTTCTTCTGGTAGGTTAAGACAGGAATTTGGTATTTTACCACCCGGAGATATAAGAAATTGTTTAGTTGCTTTAGCAGAGGCAGATGAACTTATGCAGGGTTTATTTCAATATAGATTTAAAGAGGGAGACGGTATAAAAGGACATAGTTTTGGAAATTTATTTATTACAGCAATGACGCAGGTTACAGGTAGTTTTAAAGATGCAATTGAGGAATCAAGTAAAGTTTTAGCTATAAGAGGAAGAGTTATCCCTTCAAGTTTAGAAAAAATAAGATTAAAAGCAGAATATACTGATGGAACATTTAGAGAAGGAGAAGATAAGATTTCAGATGAAACAAAATCTATAAAAAGGATATATCTAATACCACAAGATGCAAGACCAAATCCTGAAGCCATAGAGGCAATTAGAAATGCTGATTTAATTATTTTAGGACCGGGGAGTTTATTTACAAGTATTATACCAAATTTATTAATAAAAGAGATTACAGAAGAGATAGCAAAAAAAAATGTTTTAAAGATATATATATGTAATGTAATGACACAACACGGTGAGACAGATGGTTTTACAGCATCAGATCATATATCAATGCTTGTCTCTCATAGTAAAAAAGAGGTTGTAAACTGCTGCTTGGTTAATTCCGGTAGATTGGAATATAATTTGCTTTTAAAATATTCTTATGATAAATCATTCCCTGTAATTTTTGATAGAGATAAATTAAAAAAAATTGGGGTTTTAGTTTTTGAGGCAGATGTTGTAAGTAAAATAAATTATCTTCATCACGATTCTATAAAGACCGCAAAGGAGATTATTAATATTTATAAAAATTATAAAAATTATGTTAAGGATTGAAGAAGAAGTAGTTGTAAATAATAAGCACGGTCTTCATGCAAGGCCTGCTGCAATTTTTGTTCAGATAGCTAATAAATTTGATAGTTCTGTTATGTTAAGAAAAGAAAATGAAACTGTTGATGGGAAATCAATAATTGCAATTTTAAGTTTGGGTATAAATACAGGGGCAAAAATACATTTGATTATAGAAGGCGAGGATGCAAAGGAAGCATTTTCTGAGTTAAAAAATTTTTTAGAAAGCCAAGATGATTAAATTAAAAGGCATAAGTGCTTCAAGTGGTATAGCAATAGGTAAAGCATATTTTATAGGAAAAGAAGAGTTTTCTATACAAAAAAGAGAGATACCTTATAGTGATATATCTGTTGAGATTTATAGATTAGAAGAGGCTTTGATTAATACGAGAAAGGAGTTGATTGGTTTACAGGAAAAGGTAGCAAAAGAACTTGGTTTAAGTCAGGCTAAAATATTTGAGGCACATCTTTTAGTTTTGGAAGATAGGGTATTGATAGAAAACATAATAGAACAAATTAAAACAAAAAGGGTAAATGTTGAATATGCTTTTAGTGAAAGTATAAAAAAATATAAGGAGACTTTGCTTAAATTAAATGATGAATATTTAAGAGAGAGGGCTATAGATATAGATGATATAGCTAAGAGAGTTTTACGTAAATTGTTAAAAACTACCCCTTCCATATTAGAGACAAAAGAAAAAGTAATTATAGTAGCACATGATCTATCCCCCTCTTTAGCTGCGAGTTTACCTAAAGAAAATATTTTAGGGATAGTTACAGACATAGGTGGTATAACCTCCCATACTGCAATTATTGCAAGGAGTCTAAAAATACCTGCATTGGTTGGTGTTGAGACAGCAACAAAAGAGATTAAGCCCTCCGATACAATTATAATAGATACCTTAGATGGTGTGGTTTTGATAAATCCAAATGAAAAGATTATTAAAGAATATGAATTTAAACTTAAAGAATATATAAATAAGACATTCGCTTTCTATATACCAAAATTTACAAAGACTATAACAAAAGATAAGAAAGAACTTATAATTTCAGCAAATATAGAGTTTCCGGAGGAGTTAGAATTGGTTGAGAAATATAGAGCCGAAGGTATAGGACTTTATAGGACAGAATACTTATTTTTGGGTAGAAAAGATTTGCCATCAGAGGATGAACAATATAAAGAATATGTTTTAGCAAGCAAAATAGCCAAAGAGCACTCTGTTGTTATAAGAACAATTGATATAGGAGGAGATAAGTTTTTAAATCAACAAGATACCCCTAATGAAATGAGACCATTTTTGGGATGGCGTGGTATTAGATTTTGTTTATCAAGGCCGGATATATTTAAAGTCCAATTGCGCGCAATATTGAGAGCTTCTTATAATTTAAATATAAAGATAATGTTTCCAATGATATCTGGTATTGAAGAGTTAAGGGCAGCAAAAAAAATTTTAGAGGAGTGTAAAGAGGAATTAAGAAAAGAGAATAAAAAATTTGATGAAAATATTCCGGTTGGGACAATGATAGAGGTTCCTTCAGCAGCACTAACAGCTGATATTCTCGCAAAGGAGAGCGATTTTTTCAGTATAGGGACAAATGATTTAATCCAATATTCTTTGGCGGTTGACAGGGCGAATGAGAAAGTTGCATATTTATTTGATTTTGGTCATTTAGCTATATTGCGTCTTATAAAGAATGTAATTGATATTGCTCATCAAAATCATATCTGGGTTGGGATGTGCGGAGAGACGGCTGGAGAGCCAATTTATAGTTTTTTATTATTGGGATTTGGTCTTGATGAGTTTAGTATGCCTCCACCGAGGGTTCCTAAAATAAGACATCTTATAAGGAATATCTCTTTTAAGGAAGCGCAAGAAATAGCAGCGGAGGCATTGAAATATTCAAATTCAAAAGATTTGGAATTGTACCTTAAGACAGAAATAAGAAAGAGAGTAAAAGAATTCGATTTAATAAGTGCATTTTTATAATTTATGAATATACTTATATTAGCAGCTGGTTATGGTACAAGGCTTTATCCGTTAACTTTGAAAATTGCTAAGCCATTAATACCTATAAACAATAAACCTATATTAAATTTTTTAGTACAAAAGATAGAAGGTATTAAAAAGAATTTTTCAATAGACAAAATAAATTTAGTTTGTAATAATAAATTTTATAATTCTTTTTTGGAATGGCAGAAAAAATATTCAATTGAAATGAATATAATAAATGATGGTTCGAATTCAGAAAGAGATAAATGTGGTGCGGTTAAAGATATAAGATTAGGTATTGACAAAGAGATTGATTGGTTAATCTTAGGCGGAGATAATATCTTTGAAGATTCTTTGATAGAATTTTTAAATTTTTCTAAAGATTTAGGTTATCCGACAATTGGAATTTACGATATTAATGATATAAAAAAAGCTTCCCATTTTGGTGTAGTCAATATGGATAAAGAGAACAGGATAATTGATTTTTTTGAAAAACCAAAATCACCACCTTCAACTTTAATAGCTTCCTGTATATATTATTTTCCAAAAAATTCGTTAGATTTTTTAGATTCATTTCTTAATAGCAATTTAAATCCAGATGCTGCTGGAACTTATATAAGTTGGCTTGTAAAAAAATATAAAGTATTTGGTTATAAATTAAAAGGTAAATGGTTAGATATTGGAAATTTTAATTCTTTAAAAGAGGCTGAGGAGATTTTTAAATGAAGATAGAAGATTTAAGAAAAAAAGTAGACAATATTGACAAGAAAATATTAGGGCTACTTAAGAAAAGAGCCATTGAGGTTTTAAAAATAAATAAGTTAAAGGAAGAGAGAAAAATAGAGATTTATTCTCCCGAAAGAGAATTGAAGATTCTTGATAGCCTAAAAAAAATAAATAAAAATAAGATAATTTCAGATGAGGATATAGAGATAATATTTAGTCAAATACTTTCTGTCTTCAGAGCTTTAAAGACAAAATTAAAAATTATTTATCTTGGTCCGGAAGGCACATTTAGTCATTTAGCAGCATTAAAAAAATTTGGAAAAAAAGTAGAATATAGACCGATAGATTCTATAAGTGATATTTTTAGAGAGGTTGAAAATTCATCGGCTGATTTTGGGATTGTCCCAATAGAGAATTCAATAGAAGGATTTATAACTTATACAGAGGATATGTTTTTTACTTCTTCTTTGAAGATATGCGGCGAAATAGTATTAAATATCTCCCACGCTTTGCTATCAAATGCAAAGTATATAAAAAATATATATTCAAATCCTCAAGTTTTTGCACAATGTAGAACTTGGATTCTAAAAAATTACCCTAAGGCTAATCTTATATCTACTCAGTCTACTGCTAAGGCTGCTCTTGATGCAAAGAAAGATAAATTTGGAGCTTGCATAGGTAGTAAGATTCTTGCAAGTTTATATAATCTTAAGATTGTTGCCTCATCTATAGAGGATTTTCCATATAACTATACAAGATTTTTGGTTATTGGTAAAAACGACAGTCCTCCTTCCGGCAAAGACAAGACTTCAATTTTATTTTCTTTAC
>Ga0207433_10007946_pt1 | contig 17481 bp, 13 predicted proteins | sample YelNatPaOPGAMG01_FD_187559 | JGI IMG/M metagenome (GOLD analysis project Ga0207433, IMG submission 187559) | Hot spring thermophilic microbial communities from Obsidian Pool, Yellowstone National Park, USA - OP-RAMG-01 (SPAdes) (version 3) | ecosystem: Environmental > Aquatic > Thermal springs... | reverse complement strand
TTTCCACTCGGCCACAAAATCGCCTTTTTCATTGCCTTGCGGATCGAACAGGTTGTACTTTGTGTTTACTTGTTCTTTGGCGTAGCGAATGAATGCTTTTAAGCCTGGTTTATCTAACAGTTCTGCCAAATAACCCATCCGTTTAGTAGCAGCAATGTTATTAATAGCTTTGCTGTAAGTAATCATACTATCGGAAGAAAGTTTGGCTTGAGTGAATGCTCTTAACAATTCTGCATATCCTCCAGAATATTGGGAAAGGTCGAAACAATCAACTATGGTTTTGTCGATATCTGTAATCTGATAGGCATGGCTTCCATATCCTTCTTTAATTACTCCTGTTCTTTTGCCCGCAGCTATTCTTATAAATTTGTATGATGTACCAAAAACAGTCTTATCTTTTTTTGCATGAGTAGTTTGGATGAATATGGTATTTGAAAATTGTTCAGTAAGTCCATGCCTATTCAACGCGGTCCAATAGGAAACTACTCCTTGCTGAACGATGAACGTACCAATGGCCAATTCATCCCTGAAATTGGCGCGACAGAATTTTCCACGTTCAATTCTTGAAAGAAATTCTTTATGTACCAGATTTTCCAGCACTTCATTCAGGTTCTCAAATTTTTTGTTTATCTGCTGTTCGACTTCATTAAAATGAAAAATATCAATCTCATATTCATCTAACAGCTTCATGAACTCCATTTGCTGATGTGTGAGGTTTCCTGATATGTATACACTGTCTGCCATTATTACCTTTCGTTTTATCAAAAGACCTAAAAAATGGGTCTTATCGTTAATCAAAAGGTAAAGTTAGTAAAATTATTTAATTAAATACCAAACAGTTGATTATAAATAAATTAAATATTCAAAAAAAACATCTTTTTATCTAGAAATGGTAATAAATGAATCAAATTCTAAACTATTGGTTAAGGACACTAATTTTTGACGGTCTCACTTAAGTTCTTTCAACTTATCTAAATAGATATTTAAAACTAGCAATATCAAATCCTTTTAGAATGTTGTTATTTGTACAGTTATTACTTAATACAGTATAACTAATACTATTTTCTAATAACCATTGTTTATTAATAGAACTTGGTTCATGCCAAAACCAAAATTCGAATTTCTTATTTACTAATTTGTTTCTATTAAGTTTAGCGATTGCTTTTTTATGTTCTTTGACAAGATTATGATTATCGGGATTAACTTTACATTCTATGATTGTAACAGTATCCTGATTTTCTATTATAACATCAATTTCTCCTTTTGATTTTTGCGTATTCCATTTAATAGAATCTACTTTAAGTTTTTGACTATGTATATAATAAACTATCAATTCTAAAATGAAGCCACGAGCATTATCAAGTAATGTATTTTCTACACGTTGATTTGAAACATCATCCAACTTTACTTTTACTTCTTCTTCTGTTTCGTAAGTATTTTTATCTGATGATATATATTTTGCAATATATTCTTTAAAGGACTCTTTTTCTATTTTCAGGGTTTTAAGATCTATAAGATCTTTGTACTTACTGATAATTTGTTCCACTTTATTGTATCCCGATCCAGAAAAACCTGAATGATCGCTACAACAATCAAAATATAAGAGCCAACCACTATAATAATGGCCAGCAGATGCTTTCGAATCAATCAATATACTGTAGCTATAATCATTTTTTCCTCTTGCAAAGGGATGTACAAATTTACAAACCATCACTTTTTCAAACTCCTTTTCATTTTCACTTAACGCCACTGTACCGGCAAGTAAAGTTATAAAAGCAGGAATTCCATTGTGGATTTGTCCAGACTGAAAAACTTCAATTGGATACCAATAAAAGAGCATATCTAAATTTTCAGAAATGCTTAATTCTTTTTCAGATAATCCGTCTTTTGATAATAGTTTTTTGAATATGTTTTTAGAATAACCTTTCTTATTTATAAATATCCATTTATTTACGTCGAGAATATTTATTTGATGTTTTTTCTCCAGAAAAAATATGACTTCATCTTGTATTCTATAAAAATAACTATCCAACGAAGTTTGCACACTCAAATCGAAGCTCTCTCCAAATATCATCTCAGCTTCTGATTGTTTATTTTTATCATTTCCATAAAAAATATACTTCTGCCAGGAGTCTGCTTTATGTATATTTTTAAGGCTTGTAGAATTTAACATCTCCACTCCAATAACATTATTCCATACATACTGTAAAGTATATTTATAACCATCTAAACTTATTTCTAATCGATTATTGTCTAAATAAAATTGCTTCATCACATTACCGCTATATGCAACAGGGCCGTTGTTATTGATCTGCGAAAAGTGGATATAAAGATTTTCTATTAAGATTAATTGCATAATTTCTTTAAAGGTCAATCCTGGTATTGAAATAGATTTACAATTCTTCTCAATCAATTCATCAAATGCGGAAAGAACTTGCTTTTGAAAACATACCATTCCTTCTTTTAAATCACGACTGTTCTTCGACTTGATAACTAATTTGTAAGACGCATATATATTTTTTAGAAATATTATTCTTTCGCAAGAATTAGGTAACATTTCAATAAAAATAGTTTCTCCTCTAGCACGTTGCAATAAAAAATCTTCTTTAATTCCAAGAGTTTCATCTGATGATAAATTATCAAACATTTGACTGAATGCACATTCTATAAAAAGTTTGTATCCCTGAAAAATCTTCACATCAAGTATTTTATTATGAGATTGTTTCAACCAATCTTCAAATGCTTCGACGTTACTTAGCATTTGCAATATTCGTATTGACGCAATTATATTATTCCACATTACTTTATCATTCGTTTTATAATTCAAATTTTCCTTAAAATTATATTTATTAGCGATAAACCTTTGTACGTTGAAAACAAATGAATTAGTTTTTGACAATGATAATTTATCGAATATGAAATACTGTTTAATAAGACAATATATATATTCACAACCTTTTATCCTTTGAATTTCGATCAAAAGCAATTAAATTAAACATCTCCCTCATTCTGCTCCTTACCCTGCTGCCATACATACTTTCTATTTCTGAAGCAGAAAGATTGGTTGTGATATGAGTAATCATTTTCTTTTGTACAAAGAGATCGTAACGGCTTAAAAGAATCTCTGCCATCACGTTGCATTCATTGCCATAGTATTTCAGGTTGTTTTCTGTGCCTAGATCATCAAAGCAGTATATACGTGGCCATGTATTCTCCCCTTTACGGCTAAAGGCATTTTTACTGTATTTGTGAATGATTTCATAGCCGTCCTGGATAAACTCGAAGCTTACTTCCCTACACGACCTCATAACGTGTCTATTGGACTGATGGATGAAATTATTCAGCAAGGCCATTAAAATTGTTTTCCCGCAGCCTACAGGACCTGATAGCAGAATCCCTTTGCTCAGGCTGATATTGAATCTGGATGCGTTAGCATTGTCTCTAATGGCATAAACAAGTAACTTGAAAATGATTTCATAGTCTGCCGGGTTAATAGCAAACTGTTCACCAAACTGTTCTTTCCCTTTTTGGTTCAGGAACGTTACGCATTCCTCAAAATCATATCCTTTTGCATTCTTCTTGCCTTTTTCCATTGAAGGGTTGATCTCTTTTGTTTTCAGGCCCTTTTCCTTCGGTAAGATTTCATCTATGCTTTTGCTGTTACAGAGGCTCTGAATAGTCTTTATCGTTTCCGGTATGAAGCTTTCCTGGTTTGTACTGTTGCTGACTTGATTGCTTGGTTCTCTCATGTGTATTGAATTTGGCGGTGTTTAACATCCAGTTTCGGGCGGCAGCATGCCAGTCTTTCATCGGTGTTTTGCCTCCTACTTTCCAGCCATTGGATTGGAAATAGTTGTAAAACTTTTCGGCTTCCAGTTCCGGAAATTCTTTTTCTTTAAAAAAGATAAAAACTTCTTCAAGGCTTGGCGCGTGAACTGTTTCACTCTCTTTGTTTTTGTTTGAATTGTTTATATAAGGTAGTTGTACAGTCGGTTGTACAGTATCTGTAAGAGTTGTTGTATACTTACTTGTACGATCAGTTGTACAAAAATTGTACAAGTTGATTCTGGTTCCATGCAAGGGATTATGAGAAGGCATGTACTCCAAATACTGCCACTCATGCAATTCTCTCAGGCATTTTGTATAGGTAGAAAACGAATTGATCTTGGCCGCTTTCATGATCTCTGTCCGATTTATTAGAATGGGATTCAGAAAACGGTTCCCATTCCATACCTGAAACAAAGCGAGGTAGGTGGTTATATGCGTAGACAACAGCCGGTCATCTTCATAGAACAGTTCCATTACTCTATTCAGGTGTTTGATGTAATTCATGATCTCCTTTAAGGATTTATTTACGCTTCTTATTTTTCTCGAGCATCTGTATTACATCTTCATGTTTGTAGTAAAGCGTACCTCCTATTTTGGTATACGGAAGTGTACCAATGATTCTAAGGTGCTGAAGTGTACCGGGTGAAATTCCTAAAAGCTTGCGTACTTCCTGAGATTTTAACCAGGGTTTCTGTTGGTCGGAAGTGGTAGAAAAAAGCTCTTTTAGCTCGTTTAAAAGTTCGGTCTTGAAGTTTTTAAGATCTTCTTTGGTGATAATTTCTACTGCCATATCTATTTGTTTAAAATGTATGGCTCAAAGAGATATAAAATCAACTAAATAAAACAGTGGTAAAAGGGTGGTACCACCGTATATCACTGTTTTCTAATTAATATGTCATTTGATTAATGACAAAATAGAAGCTACATTACTTTTGCAAATATTTAATTATGAAAATCTGGGTGATAATATTAAGTTGATTTAAATACATCTCTACTAATCATCAAAATATGAATATAAATATTGAAAGGATTGAAACCCTCTTAAGAAAATTAAAATCTGAAGATCAATGGGGTACTTACTATATGGGGAAATTTTATTTTACAATTGCAACTAATAAAAAACGTTCAGAGGTAGGTTTAACGGATGATAAAAAAGAGCTCAGTCCTGAAATGCAGCTCCACTTACAACAAGAAAATTTTCCTGCATTATTTCATGAATACATTCACTATTTACACGAATTAAGTACAGTAATTGGTAATATAGGTATAAGCCTTGATTTAAGTGCAAAAGCCGTATTTTCAAACTGGCTTGATCCGAATATTAAATCCTCTATGTCTAATGGAATAAACAAAAAAAGATCTGACCTCCTTAATATATATTCTAAAGTTATCATTACAAAAGATGTCTTATTCGGAAATGCTAATGAAATATTAAATGGAAAATTTATTGAAGTAAAAAACATAGAGTATATAGAGCAAAATATTTATTTGCTAGAGGAAATTACTTTTATAGAAAATAAATTATCTATACCAAAAATTCATTTTACGCAACTAATAGAATATAAAACAGTTTCGGAACATTTATTATTTGGAAAATATTTTCTGTACGAAGGTTTAGCATATGAACTTGATAGGATTGTAGATATGCAAGTAAAAAAATTGACAGAAATCAAGGATTATTGTAAAGGAACTGAATATACTGTATTACGAAGGTTATCACAGTATCTTTTTCCTGATATAGAGAAACAAACTTATTTATGCATCGCTTCCTTATCCTTACAGTATATCGATTGTGGACGCACATTTATCAAAATGGTTGAGCGAGTTCGAGAGAATTGCAAACTTGGTTTTTCTCAAGAAGAAATCGTTAAAATTCTAAAAGAGGAAACAAGTTCTTTACTTAAAAATAAACAAAATGATTTTAACGATGCGCAAGATGAATATAAAAATGTATTCATGAAAAGAAAATTGCTGTTTAAAGCATTTGAATACCTCTCTGACAACATAAAAAAATTGTATAGTGAAAGAATAGAAAATCCAACGTTTGAAGTTGACTATGTCTTTCAAGGAAAGTATGGAGAATTATTAAATACTGCACAAATATGCGATTATATGTATTTATTCACTGATGATGAAGAGTACATGAGAGATTTTATAGGCACTTCAATTGACTTAGAAACAAGTTCTGTTTTAAAAACGTTGCTCACTTACGATCATTATTACACTTCACACAAAATATTTTCTACAACAACAATAGAACAACAGGAAAGCACTTGCCCATTTTTTTATTGTTGCGACCTCCCATTAAGAAAAACACATACTAATATTTGTAAGACTAAACCTTGGAGAATATTTGAGATATCATCGAATAGTGATAACCAATATTGTTGGTATGGTCAGGGTGTATTAGAAACAAAAGGCATAAATGAAATATAACCATAAATGAATCAAATATATTTCAATTCTCAATTATTTCAACAGTATACGGTCCTCCCATTTTAGAAGAGTTGCCTTCAATAATTATTTTTTTATTTTCTTCATCAAAAGTGTATGATTGATAGTCTGGATCAAAGTCTAAATGAAATAGATCTGAATTAATTCTACGGCCATCATCCATATTAATTCTTCCTCCTTCAATTGTTGTACGTCTAAAAATAACTCTTAAATTATCAATTTCAGTTTTATTTCGCCCCCATTTATATGTCACAATTGCATTAATTGCACAATCACCATTTCGTAATTCTTCTTTTGAATTAAGTATATCAACAAAATTTTTAAATTCAATAATGTTCTTCATAATATTAGTTTTATTTCTGAAAAAAAGTTTTATTTCTTTACATTATTTATTTTAAACGCAAATAGATTATAAGATAATCTATTCTTTTTATTAAAACAATTTGTCTTAATTACTAAGATAATTACATGCTTTGTAGTAATTCTTTAAGTATTTCCTTTACCGATTCTTTAGTTTTGTCTTCAATTTCATAATATTTATTATGAAGGCTACCGAAAGAAATCTGATCTGCTTTTTTACATTTTACTGTTTTCGCTATTATCTGAAGTATTTCGGCTTGTGATTTATTGATTAGCACTCCTTTTTTATGAAATGTATTTAGTAAACAAGCTAATTGTGCTACTGAAAGGTTTGTTTCTATTTTATGTACTTCCTTTGAAAGAATTGATTGCTGTTGTGGATTGTATTTTTTCTGCTTCTTTCTGCATTGTTTGATTTCTGTATTGAGCCAATTCTCCAACATCAATTTAATATTAGGATAATCAAACCTAAATGGTTTACCTATTTTAGCTGGAATCATATTAATACGCTTAGCATGATTAATCAATACTTGTTCCTGAATATATGGATCATCTTCCTGATGCAACTCCCCGACTATTTCACCGGTGATGTAATTAAAAAAGGTCGGTGGATTGAAGTTTTGTGAAATGAGGTAGCTGATCATTATTTCATCCTCCAACGTACTTGAAGATAATCTAAAATCTGAAAGCCAGTTCTCCCAAAATTGAGAAACATATCTTGCACAATAAATGGTACAATGTTTACAGCTTTTGAGTTCAGTCAATGGTCGCATGTACAAACACAATTTTTCATTGAGGCAAGATTTTACCTGTAATCGCATCTCATCTGTAATATCTGAATATTGATTGCATAGCTTGATTTTTCCAAGGTCAGAGATATGAAGTCTCTCATTGACAAAATTGTAAAAATGCGTTTCAATAAAATAAAGTACCCTATCACACTTTTCATGTACAGAATCAAAATTTTTGTGTTCAAGAAGCACCTGTTGATGGTTTTGTATGTACAGCTTTATTTCCTGTTCTGTTCTAAGTCTAAAAGCTGTTTGTTTAATCTCTTCAATAATCGTGTCTACTTCCTCACGTTTTTCCTCACCATTATTATTGTCGATTAATTTGTCGAATAGCTGGAGATTGTATTTCAACTTAAAAAAGTGTTTAATGGGTTATATTTAGTTGGTTAGTTTAAAACTATTTTATTACTCTCCATACATTGGTATTACCAAAGTATTATTTATGAGTTTGAAATATTTCAATTGTAACTATCTAAAAATATTTTTTCTGTGTTTACTTTTATATTCTACAGTCAAACTCTTGTCACTATTTTTTTAGAATAAGACACTAAGACAAAATAGAGTAAACGCAATACTATTTTATTGATTTTATTACAATAGAATTTTATTATTTAAAAAGCGATGACATGTTGGAGAGTATTGGTCTTAATGAATTGTAAGAGGCTCTTACAAATTCAACCTAAAAGAATAAGTTTTTAGCTGGGAAATGTATACTATTAATGCTTTGTCATCAGAAGCAATGTTTTATTAAATTTAATCCATATGTATTTGTTTTGGTTTTTATTTAATTCGTTAAAAGTTTCGCAATGCCTTTATTTATTTTTACTCATTGATTTTTTCACTTTTTAATACTGCTGTATTCTTCATCACTTACTTTTTCTAACCACACAGTTGGCCCATATTGTGCATTGGTTATAGCCACTTGTATAAATTGATCATCCGGACCTGCGCCGTGCCAATGCAGGACATTAGGAGGGCATTTTACTACATCACCTTTGCGCAAGATTTTTAAAGTACTTCCTTTTTCCTGATAGTAGCCTGTTCCTCCAATGGCTAATAGAATCTGCCCGCCCGGATGGTAGTGCCAATTGCTTCTGGCACCGGGTTGAAAGGTCACATTACCTACTTGAGTATTGTATACACTATCGGGTGTTATCATTGGATGAAGATATACGGTACCAACAAAATTATTATTGGCAACTTTTTCACCTTTCGGGAATATCGTATCAGTCTTTTGTGTAGTAGGAAGATCCGTACATTTTTTTTCATTGTTGCATGAACTGAATAAAAGGATCACAGGAACAATTATCGCAATACTATTCTTTTTCATCGTGTGTTATGATTAAAGGTTTTTACTGTAGAATTCAATCAATTTATTTACCGCTTTATTCACATACTCGGGTTTCCAGTAAGTCTGTATATGCGTAGCTCCCTCAATAAGAAAAAGCTCTTTGTTTTTAGCATTTGTTGCTTTACCGAACGCTTCATCTGTCATATATTTTGTATCAGCTTTGCTTCCGGCCATCATCAACAAGGCCTGGTTGATTAAGTCCATATTTGTAGTAGCATCCCAGGTCATTAAGTCAAGCAGGCTGTTTTTGGTATATAGAAATGTTGAATTTGGATGCGCATGCGTTCTGTAATAGTACTCGTATCCTTCGCGATACAGATCGGTTGGGATTTTAGCGATTTCTTCATCTGTAATGCTTCCTACACCAGCATAAATTATTTCACCACCTGCGGCTTCCTGTGCACGGGCATCTGTAGCTTCCTGTAAACGCTGCTGTATGGTAGCTAATCCTGAGTTCTGAAATCCGTTACGTCTTACCTCACCTGAATTAAACATACTCAAAGTTGCGACAGCTTTAAAGCGTTTGTCTGATTGGGCTGCTTTTAATGTATAACCGCCACCACCACAAATGCCAAAAACACCTAAACGATTGACATCAACTCCTGGATATTGCGTAATAAAGTCAGCCATGCCATGAATATCTTCAACGCGATAGAAAGGTTTATCCGTGTGACGCGGCTCTCCACCGCTTGCACCCTGGTATGCAGCATCGGCAGCAATGGTTATATAACCGGCCTCTGCCAAACGCTGTGCATACAATCCGGCTGTCTGCTCTTTTATCCCACCATTCGGGTGAGCTACCACTATTGCAGGATATTTTTTCGAAGCATCATAATTTGCTGGCGTATACACATTCGCAGCAATATCAATGCCGTTCAGTTTATAGGTCACCGGATGAATGTTTACTTTTTCAGGTATATTTTCTGTAATAGCATCTGCATAGACAAGGCCAAAAGGATTTTTTTGAGCTGTTTTTTCTGTCGTTGTCATAGCAGAATTGAAAATGTTATTAATAATTTTTGTGATCGTATTGCCTTCCTGCCAGCCTACCTTCGTTGAAATAATGAAGGCTATGGCTCTGAGCTGTTGTTCCGTGATACCAATGTTCTTACTAATGGTTACATGGGAACACAATTGGCTTTCTGTACCAGACATACTGGCCAATGCTGAAATAGTGGTTATCTCGCGGCTGACAAAATCAAGATTGTCTCTACTAAAAATATCTGCAAACAGGTGTTCTTTCAAAAGTGTGTCTATCACCGGTACAAATTTTTGCGGAGCACCGATAGCAGTTGTTCCTGTTAGTTGTGTCTGAACATTTTTACCAAATTCAAATTTGCCGTTAGGAAAATTTACGGCAGAAGGTTCTTTGCCTACTATGTCATTAATGCTTTTCTGCTTACGTTCATTGACTATCGTTTCAAGTGTAGTGATGGCGTTGAGGCTTCTTGGAAAACCTGCATATGCATATAATTGTACCAATACTTCTTTTATCTCGGCAATGGATAACCCTACATCTAATCCATTATTTAAAGCATTTTTTAAAAGCTTCTGATCTCCTTTGGCTGTATAAGCTGCAATGGGTACAATGCTTTCCTGTTTGGCACTTAATACTTTTTGTGTCGATTGCTCTTGCGCCTTAGCACATAGGGATAATATAAAAAAGGCTGTGTACAGCCATACCTGATATAGTGTTGACCTTTTCATTTGTGTAATTTTTATTTATACAAATATCCTGATAAGGCAGTATTCATTGAGTAGACGGATTACAGAAATAACAACCAAAATTACTGATCCAATCCTTTTGCCTTCAACCATTGTGATAATAAGTCGGCAATTGCCACATTGTTTAAATCCGAAAAAGGAAAATGCGTATTGCCTGTAATGCCAATCTCCGGAAGATGTATGACTGTTGCATCACCTCCATGTTTGTTGATAGTGGCTGCCCAGATGCGAGCCATTTCAAGGCCTGCCCGCCAGTGATCCTGATTCCATATATCAGTGGATTCCCTGGCAATGTTATCTCCATAGTAAATAACAATTGGTATTTTCGTCAGTTTATTAAAATCGGATAGTGGTATTTCCACACCTTTTAGTTCACCAAAAAGACCTTTCGATTTTATCGGTTGGGGCAATTCACCTTCAGGAAACACAAAACCGCTATATGGTTCATAAGCCACAACGGCTTTCACTTTATCATTTTTGATGGCCGTGAGCCAGCCCGGACCGCCACCCTGTGAATGGGTAACCAGAATTCCTGCTCCGATTGTATCAAATACTTGTGACACGGCGTCTCTGATAACCTTCGCATCAAAGCTTCCCGTATTGGGTGTCATTTGCCTGAAAAATTGCTCCAGGGAAGCGGAATCTTTTGGAAATTGAACGCCGGAGAAATAATCAGGATAGTTGCCAATCCTGAACTGCGTGAACCAAAACTGTTCATCCAGATTGGGTGTAATTGTTGTTGCAAGTGTACTCTTTCCTGCTTCACCGCGCCTGGGCTGATCGAGCAGATAAACGCTAAAACCTCGCCTCAGAAAAAGATTCTGAAAACCTTCACGTCCGTCGGGTGTAGACTCCCATGTTTTTTTTGATTCCCCTGCTCCGTGTAAAAACACTAAGGAATACGTATGCGCTTTTACCGGAATCTGATAAAACACATAAGCATGATCGCCGTGAAAGGTTTGACCCTGCGGTTTCAATGCGTTATTCAAATCAAAGGTACCTGGTTGTGTAATCGTTGTTCCTCCTGCTAAAAAGCTGCCTTGCTGATCGATGATCAAAGGTTTTTGCTTATTCACTTTTTGAGCATGAAGTGATACTGATAGATTCAATACTAAAAGTAATACACAGCATAACTTTTTAAAATTTATCTTCATCATAAAATTTATTTATTCTGTCTTTGAAGTTTTTTATATATCCAATTTTCTTTCTCCCAGCCATTTTACCATGGCCGGATCACGGTGATCAAAGAAGCTGCTCGTTTTTGTATCTAACGCAGTGATTGCAGTAATGTCTTCGGAATTTAGTTCGAAGTCCAGTACATTCAGATTTTCGATCATTCGTTCTTTCTTAACAGATTTTGAAAGCACGATAATTCCTCTTTGTGTAAGCCATCTGAGAATAACCTGAGCTACTGTCTTTTTATATTTATTGGCGATTGCAACAAGTGTTTCATTGGTGAAAATGTTGTTCTTTCCTTCCGCAAACGGTGCCCAGGCTTCTGCATGTACATTGTTTTCCTGCATAAATGTATAAGACTCATGTTGCTGATTGAACGGATTAATTTCAATCTGATTTACTGCGGGAACTATTTTATTATTGATGATCAGATCCATCAATCTATCCGGCTGAAAGTTGGACACTCCGATTGCTTTTACTTTACCCTGTTCATAGATTTCTTCCATGGCTCTCCATTCACCATACACATCACCATAGGGCTGATGTATTAAAAACAGATCTATATAGTCCAGCTGTAAGCGTTTTAAAGATCTTTCAAACGCCTTTTTTGTGCCTTCATATCCATCTTTCTGAATCCATAATTTTGTTGTGATAAACAGTTCTTCCCTGGTGATTCCGCTTCTTTTGATTCCCCGGCCCACGGCCTCTTCGTTTAAATAGGATTGTGCCGTATCAATATGACGATACCCAACTTCAATTGCGTCTGCTACGCTTTGCTCACATTGAGCAAGATTCGTGATCTGGAAGACTCCGAAACCCAACACAGGTATTTCAAGACCATTGTTTAATGTTATGTTGTACATATTCTCTTTTTTTAAGTTTATCTGATAAATTGAGTATCTTATTTTACCCATGTAAATTTGTGAACTATAAATAAGGTTACTGTTATATAAATTACTGCTTTTATTACCAATATTACCGATATGGCATTGGTTTGTATTACAGTACTATAAGAATGCTTAACTTTATACAGGATAAACAGCAATAGAATATGAGTACAGTTGTAAATTTTAATACCATCAGCGAGTACAATAACTTTAATCATCACGAAACATGTCATCCGTTGGTTAGTGTTATTGATTTTTCTAAAGCTGAAAAACGGACAGGTTCTAAAATGAATTTCGGATTATATTGCATTTTTTTAAAAGATGTAAAATGTGGCGACCTGAAGTACGGGCGTGACTATTATGATTATCAGGAAGGCACTTTAGTATTTGTATCACCCGGACAAGTAGTCGATGTTGAAAATAAAACAGACATCTATCAACCTATAGGACATGCATTGGTATTTCATCCAGACTTATTGCTTGGTACTTCGCTTGGAAAATCATTGAAGGAATATTCTTTTTTCAGTTATCATACAAACGAAGCGCTGCACTTATCTGCTGCAGAACGTCAGCTTGTATTGGATCTTTTCTCTAAAATTAATACTGAACTGAAACAGTCGGTTGACAAGCATAGCAAAAAATTAATCGCCTCAAACATTGAATTATTTTTAAATTATTGTGAACGCTTTTATGATCGCCAATTCATCACAAGAGATACTGTTAACAAAGGGATTTTGGAAAAATTTGAAGATTTATTGAATGGTTATTTTTCTTCCGAAAAACCCTATTCGATAGGATTACCATCCGTTGCTTACTGTGCCGATGAACTGCATTTATCTGCGAACTATTTTGGAGATTTAATTAAAAAAGAAACGGGAAAATCTGCCCAGGAATACATTCAAAATAAAATCATAGAAGTAGAAAAAGTATTTGATATTGATAAATCCATCAGTCAGATTGCTTATGATTTAGGTTTCAAATATCCTCAACACTTTATACGACTATTCAAGCAGCGTGTAGGGCATTCTCCGAATGAATACAGGAATTTGAAATAAATTAGTTATTCATCAAAATATGACAAGTAAAAACGTAAGCTTAACCGCTATACCATTAACGTAGTTACTATTAAATTAAATCAAATAGATTTCATAGCTTTTCAAACAGTCTTAATTGAATAAATTCTTTTTTTTAGAGATTTTCTTATCTTTAAATAAAAAACGTGCATCACTGGCATATTTTTCGAGCAATGCTTGAATGCCCTTACAAAGCGTGGCTTTTAAGCAAAGAGCAGGAACAGGCCGTTAGCCAAATAATTACCTTTCCTGAAAAGAATATTACGCCATCTGATAAAATAGCTTTAACTGCCTTTTGCCTTTCCCAGCCCAAACAAATAGAACGGATAGAGATATTCTTAGAAAATACCTTGAAGCCTGTTTCAATGCTTATAAAGTCATCTAAAAAAGCTACGCAATTGCTCACTCTTTCCAAACAGATTTTTAGCAAAGAAGAATCGCCGCCTTTTTATAAAAACAAACATTGCCCGGTCTGTCCATTCAAAGAATCCTGCTATAAAAAACTTAAAGAAAAAGAATGTATCAGCTTATTAGGAAGCATCTCTCCTACGACCATTACCAAGTATCATAAAAAAGGGATCTTTTCTATTACGCAGCTATCGCATTTATTCAGGCCCCGAAGGAGAAGCAGCCGCAAACCTAAGATTGCCACTGGTTACATGTGGGAATTAAAAGCCCTCGCTATTCGTGAGCAGAAGACGTTTATTATGTATACGCCGGAGCCGACTGAAACGGAAAATGCTATCTTCATTGACTTTGAAGGTATACCGGATGAACATTTTATTTATCTGATCGGAGGCTTAATCAAAAGAGAAAACGAACCGGATACTACCTTTTGTTTTTGGGCCGATACAAAAGAAGATGAGAAAGAAATCTTTCGTCAATTATTTGTAGTTATGAATCAGTACAGTTCTTTTCCTGTATATCACTATGGAAGCTATGAAAGGAAAGCGTTAAAAGGTATCGTAAAAAAATATCCGGAGGCTTTCAAAAAAGACAGTGTCGGAATTGAGAAAAGAATGGTGAACCTCCTATCCTACTTAAGAACATATGTATATCCACCCACTTATAGCAATGGTTTAAAAGAGATAGCTGGCTTTCTTGATTTTTCTTGGTCAGATCCTGAAGCTGATGGTTTAAAAAGTCTTGAATGGCGCAAGCAATGGGAAGTTAGTCGTCAATCTGAATGGAAACAGAAATTAATAGGATACAATAACGAAGATTGCAAAGCATTAGAAAAAGTAAATCTATGGCTGGCACAATTAACTGTTCATGCTGAAGGAAATGATGTACAATATGTATCTGAAATGAAAAAACAGAGCGCATATAAATTTCAAAAGAATGATTATGGAGAAGATTTTTCAGTCATTAACAAAGCTGCATACTTTGATTATCAGCGAAGCAAAATATACTGGAGAAATAAAACGAACTCACCTGCTGCTGTTCATTCCCGTGCATATCAATTAAAGAAGCATCCCGGCAAAGGTGTTGCAGCATGGGCACCTACTAAAGTACATGAAATCGTTATAGCACCTCCACTAGCAAAATGTCCTTTCTGTGGCCACACTAAAATCTATCAGCTGAAAAAATACACATTCAGAAGACAGACCGATATTAAATTTACTGCTTCGGGAATTAAGCAGCACATTACCGAATACCGCTCGAGTCAGGGAAAATGCGCAAAGTGTCAGAATAAATTTAACAACCGAATTTTACGGATGTCATTATATGGCAATAATCTGTTTGCCTGGGTAATTAATATTTATGTCAATTATCATATCAGTCATGATATGATCAGCAGGATGCTGATGGAACAGTTCGGTATCTGGATGAGCCAGATGTATCTGGTGCAGCGCAAATATAAATGGTGTGTACAGTGGCAACCTGAAGTACGTTACATCTGGCAAATTATCCGCAACAGTCCGGTTATTCATATCGATGAAACCAGTGTAAAATTATCCAAGGATAAAGGGTATGTGTGGGTATTTGCGACCTCACATACCGTATTCTATCATTTCACATTTAACAGGGAACCTGACTTTCTGAAGGAATGGCTAAAAGATTATCCGGGAGTGATTGTAACAGATTTCTTTCCTGGGTACGAACCTCTTTCTCTAAAAAGACAAAAGTGTTTGATACATTTGATCCGTGATTTAAATGATGATCTGTATAAAAATCCTTTTGATACTGAGTATAAAGCATTAGTGATTGCTTTTGGCAAGTTATTACGGATGATTATTGAAACCGTTGACAAGCGTGGCCTGCAAACGAAATATCTTATAGTCCATCAGAAAGATACAGAAGAATTTTATCACAATTATTTATCGGAAGAACATCACAGCGAATTATCTGTGAAATATGCTAAGCGGTTAAAAAAACATTGGGAAGAACTCTGGATATTTTTACAATACAATGATGTTCCCTGGAATAATAACAACGCAGAGGCTGCTATCAAAGCCTTTGCCCAATACAGACGTGGTGTAAACGGACAGATTGGTGAAAAAGGATTGCGGGAATATCTGGAGATGTTAAGCCTGGCACAAACCTGTCGTTACAGAAACATTTCATACCTCAAGTTTCTCAGACGTAAAGCGGGATTATGGGAAAATGTATCAGCAGACGCATTACCTGGCTTTTTACCGTTCGAGCAGGCAAAACAATTTATACATCGTTTGGGATTTGAACGCAAACAACAATGGATAGACTGGAAGCAGGCCGGTAAACGGCCAGCCTTTATTCCTTCCAATCCGGAAAAAGTATATAAGAATACAGGTTGGCTTAGCTGGCATGATTGGCTGGGATTTTCGTTCATGTCGTTTACAGCTGCAAGAACATACATGCGAAGATTGGGCTTAAAGAATCGTGAAGAATACTGGGCATGGCAACGCAGCGGCAAACGCCCTAAAACAATCCCGGCAAGTCCAGAGGAGATCTACAAGTACACAGGATGGATTGACCTGGGAGATTGGCTGGGAACGGGTAATACAGGTCAACAAAAAAAGAAACGAATGCCTTATGAACAGACAAAAAAATATGTTCAGGCATTAGGAATTAAGACTCAACATGAGTTTTTTGAATGGCGAAAAAGCGGACAACGTCCGGATACTATACCCAGTGATCCCAATAAAGTATATTTTGAATTTAAGAGCTGGGGGGAATTTCTGGGTACAGACAGAGTCGCCAATCAAGACAAAGAATATCGCAGTTATGAAGAAGCTAAAGCTTTTTTAAAACCTCTTCGGATAACTTCTCGGAGACACTTTGTCGAGCTATATGAATTAGGAATTATACCAGCAGACATTCCTAAAAAACCTTTCTCGTATTATTCAAAACAGGGCTCATGGATAAGCTTTCCGAATTTTCTAGGTAAAGTATAGTTTACTACGGAATAACAATCCTTATAACACCAGCCTAACTATTGGTATGGTGTCTTAAATCAATATCTGTAGGTTGTTCCAATTTTTGTTTCAACATATTCATATCATCACGTACTTTCTTCTCTACTACTTTTGCATAAATTTGAGTAGTTCTTATGCTGCTATGACCTAACAATTTACTGACTGTCTCCATAGGCACCCCATTGGTCAATGTTATGGTGGTAGCAAATGTATGGCGGGCCAGGTGAAAGGTCAGATTTTTCCCAATACAACATAGATCTGCTACTTCTTTTAAATAACTGTTTAATCTTTGGTTAGAAATATTAGGGAATAATTTTCCTTCTGCCAAAGCTTTAGGGTGCGACTCGTATTTCTGAATCATAGTTAATGCTTTCGGTAAGATGGGGATACGAAGAGAATTGTCTGTTTTCTGTCTGCTTGTATACAACCATAATTCAC
>Ga0207433_10007936_pt1 | contig 17499 bp, 15 predicted proteins | sample YelNatPaOPGAMG01_FD_187559 | JGI IMG/M metagenome (GOLD analysis project Ga0207433, IMG submission 187559) | Hot spring thermophilic microbial communities from Obsidian Pool, Yellowstone National Park, USA - OP-RAMG-01 (SPAdes) (version 3) | ecosystem: Environmental > Aquatic > Thermal springs... | reverse complement strand
AGCGAAGGCTTTGAGGAGTCCCCGCCCAAGGCGGCCCCGTGCCCGCCAGCCTGCCGCACCTCCTCATCGCTCAGCTCACCAGCCAAGAAGCGCCTGATGAAACTCTCCAGGGTTAGCCGATCTAACTTGCCCGTGTGGTGTTCGAAGACCCCGGCCAAGCGCCCCTCGAGGGCAACGGCACAAACGGTATGGCCGTTGCCCACGTTGATGAGCACGGCGTCGTTCACCCCCTCTTCCAGCGCCCCGTAGAGCGCTGCCGGGCCCGTGTCGGCGGCCATGACGCGCGGTACCCCACTGAGGAGGGCTGCCGCTGCACGCATGCGCGTCAGCTCGCTGGGGATTTCGGCGGACGCGTAGAACAGGTCCACGAGCGGTCGCCTGTCGGCCAGGGCGCGCTGCCAAAAGGCGAAGCGGAAGACGCGATTCGAACCGTGAGGATTGAAGCCGTGATCCTGCACGGCGATCGCGGCACCCGAGAAAGTCGGCTCGACGCCGAGCTCCGTGAGCGCGCGGCGCAGAGCGTCGAAGTCGATGTCACCCGAGCGGACGAGGCGCGCTCCGCGCTGCAGCGCGGAGCGCGCCTCGTCCTCGCTGATCAGCGTTACACCGCGGCCTTCGACTTGTTCCAAGTTGTCGGCAAAGGTCAGGGCGGCCTCTTCCGTCGCCAGGAAGGGCAAGCCGGCAGCCAGATGATCGTGCATAGCGCGTGTCGAGGCGCCGCCGCCCATGACGGGACCCTGAAATACGACGGTAATGGCGTGAGCAGTGGCGGCGCGAATTTCCCGCGCGACGATCTGCGTGCGCGACGGGACGACAAGCTTCACTGAGTTCTCTGCCGGCTGACCGGGATCGACAATCAGGACATCGGCTGTCCCCAGCCCGACGTCGATGGCCAAGAGGCGCTCGGTCGTCATCGTTCCAGCCGCAATCGCAAGACGTTGACCATGGCCTCGAGAACGATGTTGTTCGACATCTTTGAGGACCCGAGTTGACGATCAACGAAGATGATGGGGACTTCGTCGATGCGGAAGCCGTGTCGCCAGGCGCGATACGTCATCTCGATCTGAAAGCCGTAGCCGGCGGTCTGGATTGCGTCCAGGTCGAGTGTCTCGAGTACGTGTCGGCGAAAGCACTTGAAGCCACCCGTGAGATCGTGGATCGGCAGTCCCAGGACCATGCGCGCGTAGAGGGAGCCGCCGCGACTGATGATACGCCGCCCCAGTCCCCAGTTCTGCACACCGCCGCCGCGCACGTAGCGCGACCCCAGGACGACGTCGGCGCCGTCGTCGATGTGGCGAATGAAATCGGGCAGGTACGCCGGATCATGCGAGAGGTCGGCATCCATCTCGAAGATGAGGTCGGCACCCTGAGCCATGGCATGACGAAAGCCGGCGATGTAGGCCCTTCCCAAGCCTTCCTTGGCGCTGCGGTGCAGAACTTCCACTTCGGGCAGCTGGGTGGCCAGCTCATCGGCGAGCTCTCCCGTGCCGTCGGGCGAGTTGTCGTCCACGATTAGGATATGCAACGGCAAGGCGCGGCTGTCGGCGACCTCACGAATGCGCGCCAACACGCGCGGTAGGTTGTCGCGTTCGTTGTAGGTCGGCAGGACGATGGTATGCATGGTCAAGAAGTATATCGCGCGAACGGCTCGCACATCCTCTGCTTCGGCGCGGAGCCCGAGTCTTGGGAAAGGCTAAGCTTCAACCTGAGGGTGAGATGTCCCACGCCTGATCTGGGCTAACGGGCATCAGCAAAACCCTTGCGCGCGGGCGGAGATAGGTACATATTGTTGTCTGGCGTTCAGTCAGCCACAATATGTAGTGGAGAAGCCGACTATGCGTTGTCCTTACTGCGGAACTGTCGAGAGCCGAGTCGTCGACTCACGCGACACTGAGTCTGGCGATGCCATTCGCCGTCGACGCGAGTGCGAGCACTGTGGCCGGCGTTACACGACCTATGAAAGGGTTGAGGAAGCGCCACTGATCGTGGTCAAACGTAACGGGTCCGAAGAGGTGTTTGCCCGGGCTAAGGTACTGAACGGGCTGTTGCGCGCCTGCGAGAAGCGCGGCATTCCTCTCGGGCGCATCGAGCAGGTAGCGGACGAGATCGAAGGCGAGTTGCGGCGCGACGCAGCTCGTAAGGTGAGTTCGGTTGAGATTGGCGAGCTTGCCCTGCGTCACTTGAAGGCGCTGGACAAAGTCGCCTACATCCGCTTTGCGTCGGTGTATCGGCAGTTCGAAGACATCGATGAGTTCCAACGCGAGTTGGCCAAGCTGTGAACGGTCGCTTGGCTGGAGCCTGGCGACACAAGAAGTGAGAGGGCCGGTCCGCTGGGAGCGGTCGTAAGCGCGAAGAGATGAGGGGCACACCACTATGGAGCATGTAATCGAACTCTCCGCCAACGCCTTGAAGGTGCTGCAGCGCCGTTATCTGAAGAAGGGCGAGAACGGCGAACTTCTCGAGACGCCCGAAGAGATGTTCCGCCGTGTCGCGCACACGGTAGCCGGCGCGGAGACGCTCTACGATCCCGCAGCACCGGTGAGTGACTGGGAAGAGACATACTATGCGCTCATGACGAGTCTCGATTTCCTGCCCAACAGTCCGACGCTCATGAACGCTGGCCGCGAGTTGGGTCAGCTCTCGGCGTGCTTTGTGCTGCCCGTGGACGATTCGATGGAGTCGATCTTCGAGGCGATAAAGAACACGGCGCTCATCCACAAGAGCGGTGGCGGTACGGGGTTTAGCTTCTCGCGCGTGCGTCCCCACAACGACGTTGTGCTCTCGACCAAAGGTGTGTCGTCGGGTCCGCTCTCGTTCATGAGTGTCTTCGATGCGGCCACTGAGACGATCAAGCAGGGCGGCACGCGGCGCGGCGCTAACATGGGCATTCTGCGCGTCGACCACCCCGACATTCTCGACTTCATCACGGCCAAGCAGGACGAGGATAAACTTAATAACTTCAACATCTCTGTAGCCGTCACCGATGAGTTCATGCGTGCCGTCGAAGCGGATGAGGAGTACCCGCTCGTGAACCCGCGGAACGGCGAGGTCGTGAAGAAACTCAAGGCGCGCAAGGTATTCCGGTCGATAGTGACGATGGCGTGGAAACACGGCGATCCCGGGATCATCTTCATCGATCGTATTAACGCGGCTAACCCCACGCCGCACGTGGGCGCCATCGAGAGCACAAACCCTTGCGGTGAGCAGCCCTTGCTTCCGTACGAGTCGTGCAACCTTGGCTCCATTAACCTGGCGAAAATGGTGGCCGATGGGGAGATTGATTTCGAGCACCTACGCCGCGTCGTCAGGACTGCCGTGCGCTTCCTCGATAATGTGATCGACGTTAACCACTACCCTCTACCTGAGATTGAGTCTATGACGAAAGCGAACCGCAAGGTCGGCTTGGGCGTCATGGGCTTCGCCGATCTGCTCCTCTACCTCGGCGTGCCATATGACTCCGAGGAAGCGGTGCGCGTGGCAACGGATGTGATGCGGTTCATCCAAGAAGAAAGCCACGCGGCTTCGCACGAGCTGGCTGAGCAGCGCGGCGTCTTCCCTAACTTTCCTGGCTCGATTTACGACGCTCCGGGTGGGATGACGATGCGCAACGCCACGGTGACCACGGTGGCACCGACGGGAACGATCTCGATCATTGCCGGGTGCTCAAGCGGCATTGAGCCGTTGTTCGCGGTGTCGTACGTGCGCGCCAATGTGCTCAACGACGAGCAAATGGTCGAGGTGCACCCGTACTTCGAAGAAGTGGCGCGCCGCGAAGGGTTCTACTCTGACGAGCTGATGAAGCGCATCGCTGAGAAGGGGACGGTGCGTGGTACCGACGGCGTTCCAACTCAGTGGCAGCGTATCTTTGCCACCGCCCACGACATCACACCTGAGTGGCATGTGCGTTTGCAGGCTGCCTTCCAGAAGTTTACCGACAACGCGGTTTCCAAGACGGTGAATTTCCCCAATCAGGCTACGGCGGACGACGTCGAGAAGGTCTACATGATGGCCTACAAGACGGGCTGCAAGGGAGTGACGATCTACCGCGACGGCAGTCGCTCTGAACAGGTGCTCAACGTGGGGCAGGGCAAGAAGGGCCGCAGCCCCGCGGCTGGCATCGCCACGACGCGACCCTCGCGCCCCAAGCTGCTCAGCGGCGAAACCGAGCGCATGGATACCGGCTGTGGGAAGCTCTTTATCATCATGAACGACGACGAGTACGGACCGCGCGAAGTGTTTGCCAATATGGGCAAGGCCGGCGGTTGCGCGTCGTCGAACACGGAGGCCCTGGGCCGTCTCATCTCACTCGCGTTTAAGCGCGGTGCCACGCCGGGAGAGATCGTGGAGCAGCTGAAAGGCATTCGCTGTCATGTGCCCTATGGGATCGGGCCGAACGCGGTGCTCTCCTGTGCCGATGCCATCGGGAAGGCGATTGAGCGTCGCTACATCAGCGGCGCCGCGACGGCCGCGACGGCGCCGCCCGAACCCCAACTCTCGCTGGTCGAGGTCGCGCAAGGGGCTTGTCCAGACTGCGGCGGTGCCGTCGAGCATGAGGGTGGCTGCGTCGTGTGTCGCCTGTGCGGCTACTCGAAGTGCGGTTGACCGCGACAAGGTGCGGCTGACCGCGACCAGGCGTGGCTGGCCGCGAACGTCGGCGCCGAACACCGCCGAACAGGCGCTTCGCTAGGTTGTCGCTATGCTTAAGCGCGGCGGTGTTCGCGCCGATTCACTCGCTCGCGAGAGGGTGCCTTGCTCCAGTCGCGCTCGAGCCAAGGCTTTGCCTAGCCGAGTTGCGGTGGGTACGTTTGCTTGGCGACCCAGCAATCGGTTTCACGGTTTCACGCCGGTACCCGTTGCGCGTAGAGTAAGAGCCGATGAGTGCGCGTGCTCGGCGAGAGGCCTGAGGGTGGCTGCTTGGCCGCACCAAGGGTGACTCGCGACCGTAGAGACAAGCGTCGCTCGTGCGCGTTGCTCATGGCGTAGTCGAGAAGGAGGACGGCATGGCGGACAAGGTAAAGCCCGAACCTGAGGGCAAGGCTGGCGGCGTCACCATCGCTGACAGCGTCGTTGCCAAGATCGCTCACCAGGCCTGTCGCAATGTAGAGGGTGTGCACGCCATGGGAGGAGCCACTTCGCGGGCGCTCTCCAGCTTGGCTTCGAGTGTCCGTGGCGGCGAGAGTCGCACGCAGGGGGTGAGCGTCGATGTCCACGGCGATGTCGCCGACATCGACATCACTATCGTGGTCGAGTACGGCGTCAACATCAAAGCGGTCGGTGAGGCGTGTCGTGCCGCCGTGCAGGAGAAGGTTGAGGGCGTGACTGGCCTGAAAGTGCGCGCCGTCAATGTGGTCGTAAGCGATATTCATTTCCCGGAGGATGCAGCTGGCAAGGGTAGCTCAGAAGCCTAGCCGTTTCGGCGGGCAAAGTGTGGGTGACGTGCTGAGCACGCTCGTCGCGAGCGTCTTCCTGGTCGTCGCTGGGCTCCTGCTGGCACTGCTGGCGCTGGAGTTGCTTAGCGCCTCACTGGGCGGCCACTTCTCACCGTGGCACTACCTTGGTGTGCCGCACACGCACAGTGGACGGGCAGCCGCTCTCGCCGTTGTAGCGTTGTTCTTGGCGTTGCTGATGGTCGTTGAGGTGCGCCGCTACGAGCAGCGCTTGGCTGTCGCCATCGATGGCGCCGGATCAGTCCTGTTGCCGGGTGAGGCTGTGGAACGGCTGGCAGAAGACGTCGTGGTGGCGCACAGTGAGGTCGTCGCCGTCCACGCCCGTGTGACCAGCCGCGAGGGCCATCTCCAGGCGCGCGTGTGGGCGGCGCTGCGGCCCGGAGCTAACCAGGACGCAGTTGGCGCCGTCATCGCCGCGCAGGTTAAGGGTGCCCTCGAGCGAATTGGTCTGCCGGTTGACGACCCGCGCGTGCGTCTGAAAGTGCTCCGTGTTCATGAGCTACGAAAGTACCTCTAAGTGACCCGCGGACAACGCATCTTCGTTCTCGCCTTCGCGGCAGTATGTCTTGCCGCCAGCGTCGTCGCTCTGGTGCGCGAGATCGCCCTGGCAGCTTCCCCAGGCCTTGTGTGGAAGGTGCCCTCCTGGTGGGCCGATCTTCCTCATGAGAGAGGCTGGCATAGCGCCCTCGGGGGCGCGATTGCCCTGGCCCTTGCTGCGGTCTGCTTTAGGCTCGTGGGACGCGTGCGCGCCGGCGGCGGAGCCGGGGCTGCCGAAGTGCACCTGGCCAAAGCCGCCGGCGCGCACGATGGTGGCGCTACAGAGGTTGCCGTCCGGCGCGCCGCCCTCGAAGCCGTCGTGCGGCGCGCCGTACTGGAAGCTGCTCCGGCGCTGCACAACCCGCGCGTCTCACTGACTTTGGCCAACGATGGCTTCTGCGTGCGCATCTCCGGCGTCGCCGCCCCAGTGAGGTTGGCAGATCTGCACGCGCGCGCCTTTGCTGCGGCCGACGGGGAGCTGCGTGTGGCGACGGGCCTCTCTCTCAAGCGCCTCGACATCGTCGTCGATGCATTCTTGCCGCAGACGGGAGGGGAGTGACATGAGAATACGGCACATCGCCCTCATGGTTGGGCTCGCTGTTGGTGTCGTGTGGGTAACGCTGGGCTTCGAAAGGTTGGTACTGGTCTTGCTGTGCGGTGCTGTGGGTTATGTCGTTGGCCGCCTTCTCGAGGGCGAGCTCGATGTGCAGCGGCTCATCGACGAATTGCGCCGCAAGTAGCGCCTTTCGGCACCGTAACCTGGGGGGTCTGGCGCGCCAGCCTCGGGCAGGCTCGGCATGGGTCAGGAATTTGTCGCGGGGAGCCGCAAGCGGGCAAAAAAGAGACCTGATCGTCATCAGGTCTCTTTGAGAAGCGGATCCGCTCAAGGCGGACCCAGCCTTCTCCACAGCCGTAATATACCAGAAGAAGCGTCGCTACTAAACGGTTGCCGAGAAAGTGAAGGGTTCGTATGCAGGCAGCGGTGGCAGCGGTGAGGAGAATCAATGACGATCGTCCCCGATGATATGACCTTCCAGCGCCCGGACTGCGTTGCCTCTGACCTCGACGGCACACTGCTGACACCCGACGGACGCTTACTGCCGACGACCGTGATTGGCGTGCGTCGCTTGCGCGAGAGCGGCATCCCTTTTGTCATCTGTACGGGGCGCATGCTGTGCAGCGCTCGGCGGATTGCGGAGCAGCTCGACCTCACTACCGGGCGTATCGTCTGCTACCAAGGCGCCCTCGTCGCCGACATAGCGACTGGTGAGTGGTTGCTGCATCGGCCACTGTCGACTACGTTGGCGAGCGAGGTGATCCAGCACCTCCGCGAGCTCGAACTCCAGGTGAACGTTTACGTTGACGACCGGCTCTACGTCGAGGCCGTCGGCGAGTGGGCACAACGGTATGCCGCCTATGCTGATGTGCAGATCAATGTGGTGGATGACCTGATCGCCCTCGTGCGTACGCCGCCCACGAAGATCGTGGTTCCGGCGGAGCCAAGCGAGGTGGACGAGCTGCTGCCGCGCCTGCAGGCACGCTGGGCGGGACGTTTGCGCGTCACTCGCTCGTTGCCGCAATACGTTGAGATCTGCGACTTGAGTGCGACCAAGAGCGGTGCCCTTCAGTATCTCTGCAACGGGAGTGGCTGGCGGCGGGAGCGCTGCGTTGCTTGCGGCGATGGGCTCAACGACGTGGACATGCTGCGCTGGGCCGGCCTCGGGGTGGCAATGGGGCAGGCAGCCCCCGCCGTGAAGGAGGCCGCCGATCTGGTTATCGATCAGGCTGACTTGGGACAGTTCTTCATGCGCTTGGCGGAGGCGCGAGAGGCATAAGCTGCGCCGGATTCTCGGCATCCGCAACGGTGGCTGAAGGTGAGGCATCGGCTCACTCGATGTGCAGGCGTGGGCGCACGTACCGTAGAGTCGACGTCGTGGAGCCTACCTGTTGCCTGCCGGTCCGCCTGCCAGCTTGCTTGCCCGCTAGCCAGCTTTTCGCCCCGTCCGTCCGCCGGCTTAAGACGCTCGGAAGTCAATCAAGGAGCGCAAGCGCCCAGTCGCCGTCGACGCGCCGCAAAGCGAAACGCCGCCCGCACATGGGGCACGTGCGCTCGGTCCCTTCCTCTGGCACCTGGCCGAAGTCAACCTGCCAACCGCAGATGGGACAGGTAAAGATCACAGCTACGTCGTCGGCGCGGAAAGTCTCGATGAGGAAGCGCAAGCCACGCACGTGCCCTCCCTCGGCGCGCGCGAGGCTCTTGAACATTTGTTTGAGTTCAGCGCTCTCGACCCGGCCGGCAAATGTGCCATAGGCCTTGACCGCGTTGCGTTCGAACTCGAGGTCGGCCCTCAGGTCGGCCAAGGCGCTGCGGTAGCCGTTATCGTCGCTGTGAGCGCCCTCGCTGTGAGCGCCCTCGCTAGTCGTGCTTCCGGTATCCCCGCTGACGGCGGTCTCACCGATCTGGTTCACTCCGGCGGCGATTCGCTCAGTTAGCTCGTCGCGATGCTCGCTCTCGTTGCGGCGCAGTGCTTCCCAGTAAGCAATCAGGCGCGGGTCACTGGCGTCGTCGCGGTGGCGCGTATAGCGCTCAACGGCCTCGTCTTCGAGACGCCATGCTTCCCGCAGGATGTCGATATCACTCACGCCTCTCCTCTCCTTCGCAGCGGCAGTCGGTGCGAGCGAAAACCGTGCCTGATGCACACGCTCGTACGCGAGGCGACACTACGAGCACGGGCGCGAGGCGACACTACGAGCACGTGCGCGAGGCGACACTGACCCTCGCGCGACGGCGCCCCGGCCAGGCCACGCGTGCGCAACCCGCGTCCACGTTCGCAGCAACGCCAGACCGACTCCCTCAAGTGTAGCAGGCCCGTGACGGGCGGCTTCCTCCACCGTTCGGCCAACAGGACGCCGCAGGGGCGTGAACGCCCTCTGAGAGACAGAAAGTCGGAATCTTGATCGATCCGCGCCGCCGTGGCCGAGGGCCGACGTCGCCGTAGCCAGGGTAGATGGCCAGAGGCCGTCACTGCGGCCCGCGTACCGGTGTGCGGTGTGGCGGCGAGCGCGGCGAGGCGCTACGCGGTGGGCGTGTCCCAGCCAGGAATGGCTTGCGTACCTTCGAGGGCGCGGAAGCGCGTCAGGTCGATGTTGACCTCGAGGATGCCGCGGTAGGTGCCCGCCTCGTCACGCACGGCCGTGTAACGCGTGAACTTGCAATGTCCGTCCTCGGTCTGCCACCCTTCGGCCACGGTGCGTTGGCCGGCTTTGAACTCCGCCAGGATGCGCTCGAGCGTTGCCAGCGACTCTTGGGGGTGGCATTCGCGCAGGTCGCGGCCGATGAAGCGCACGTCGCAGGTGTCGTAAGTGGCTCCGGACCAGTACTGCAACACGTCGTTCTGGTCGGCGAAACTGATGTCGCACGGGAGCTCGCCGAAGATGAGGCGCGCTTGCTCTGCGGTCACTGTGCCCTGCTGCATCGCCACTCCTTTGTGTGCGTGATCCGGGTGTCGGGCCCGAGAGGTTTCGCTCGGCGCCATCCTATGAACGGAGGACTCTGTTGACGATGCCGTCAACGGGCACCATGTGTCGGCGAAAGCCGAGCTGGGCCGTTGGTACGCCGACGGCCAAGCCGACGACCTGCGACAGGTAGAACACGGGGAGCTTACGGAAGCTCGGATCGGCTGCTGCGATCTCGTCTTGCCGGGTGTCGAGATTAGCTTGACACAGGGGACAGGCGCACACGACGGCCTCGGCGCCGGAGTCGGCGGCGTTGGTGAGGATCTGCTTGGTCAGGCCAGCGACGATCGACTGTTCGCAGAGGGCCAGTGAGGCGCCGCAGCAGTCGGTCTTGTAGGACCAATCGGCGACGGTTGCCCCCATGGCCCGCAGGAGATCATCCATGCGCGTGGGGTATTCCGGATCCTCGGCCAAGGTGACTTCGGGAGGACGAGTGAGCAGGCACCCGTAGTAGGCCACCGCGGTCACGCCAGTGAGTGGACGGACCGTACGGGCCTTGAGTTGGTCGAGCCCAATCTCGTCGTAGTAGACGTCGACGAGGTTACGCACGCCGACGTCGCCATTGTAGACACGTCCGATGACGCGGGCGACGTCGGCGCGCATCTGTTCCTGTTCGAGTTCGTGGACCGACGTTTTGAAGCGCGAGAAGCAGGCGGCACACGGAACCGCGACCGCGTCGAGACCCATGTCGACGACCTTGGCGAGCTCGTTAGCGGGGAGTGCTGCCGCTAGGACGCGGTTGGTCGCGTGCGCTGCCGTGTTGCCGCAACAGACCCAGTCGGGTATCTCGGCGAGCTCGAGATCGAGCGCGGCTGCTGAGGCGCGGAACGACTCGTCGAGCTCCTTGGCGGTGCTGTGCAGCGAGCACCCTGGGTAGTAGGCGAGTTTCTTCTTCGCGGTCATGATTCACCTGCTTTGAGCCGGGCGCCTTTCTCACGTTCGGCAGTGACTTTCTCGGCCTCGCGCACCATGCGCTTCATCTGCGCCCGATCGCCTAGGGTTGGCGTCAGCGCGAGCTTGCCCTTGAGGAACATCTTCGCCCCCAGGAGGAGATCGTCGGTGGCAGCCGAGGGTCGCTTCAACTTGTAGCGCGCAATGAGCTCGATCTCGTACAGCCGTCCCCAGCGAGCCATCGATTCGTAGTTGAGTTGGAGGATGTCGGCAAAGGGGGCGTCTTTAGGAACGAGACCTTCTCTGCGGGCGATCATGCGGAGCTCATCCATGACGCCGGCGACATCGATACCCTGCGGACAGCGGGTCGTGCACGTCTCGCAACCAGTGCACAGCCAAATGAACTTGCTCTTGGCTGCCGTCTCGAGGTCGCCAAGTTGCACTGCCCGGATGATCTGCGCTGGGTGAAGGTCGGCGTAACCCGCAACGGGGCAGCCGGCCGTGCACCGTTTGCACTGGTAGCACTTGGCCGGGTTCGTGCCCGTCTCGGCCTGGACAATCTCAACTAGTGTGCTGCTGATCGCACTCGCGGTCACGGCGCGCTCCTCGGTTCGGGGGCTGGCTGGGCGGGCGGCGCTGCGCGCCGCCCGCCCAGCCAGCCCACCTGCTCACGTCCGAACATCGTCCGCCCCCTCATGCCACGCTGGGCCGCGGCGTGAGGCCGGCGGCTTCGACGATCTCGGGGACGGCTTGTTCCCACTCGACGGCCATGATGTGCACGCCGGCGACTCCCTCGATCTCGGCCAGTTCCTTGATCATCTCGACGGCCAGCTTCTTGCCTTCGGCCTGTTGCGGTTCGCCCTTCTCTTTGGCGGCCACGCGGTCGACGATCTCTTGCGGAACATCCATCCCGGGCACCGAAGACTTCATGTAGCGAGCCATTCCAGCACCCTTGATCGGGGTGATGCCGGCCAGGATCTTGATCTCCTGATGGAGCCCTTCGGCGCGCACCTGCTCCATCCACTTCTTGAACTTCGGGACATTGAAGATGCACTGCGTCTGCACGAAGTCCGCACCAGCGAGGACCTTCTTCTTCAACCGGTGCACGCGGAAGTCGAAGGGGTCGGCAAAGGGATTCTCGGCGCAACCAATGAGGAACCGTGGCTCGACCGTCATCTCGTCGCCGCACTGGAACCTCTTCTCGTCGCGCATGTCCTTGAACATGCGGATGAGTTGGATCGAGTCGAGGTCGTGTACGCCCTTGGCTTGCGGGTGGTTGCCGAAGCTGATGTGATCGCCGGTCAGGCAGAGGACGTTCTTGATGCCCAATGCGGCCGCGCCGAGGATGTCGGCCTGAATGGCCAGGCGATTGCGGTCGCGACAGGTGACCTGCATCACGGCCTCGACGCCGTTGTCCTGCGCGATGTGGGCTGAGGCCATCGAGGCAATGCGCACCACCGCCGTTTGGTTATCGGTGATGTTGACCGCATCGACGTAGCCAGCCAGCATCCTGGCCTTGTTGGCGATCACCGATCCGTCGGCGCTCTTGGGTGGGCCGCACTCGCCCGTGACGGCGAATGAACCAGCTGCGAGAATCTGCTCGAGCTTTGAGCCGGACTTCCACGTGACGGCGCTCATACCGGCTTCGCCTCCTTCCGGACCATCTTGCGCGGGCCGCCGCTGTTTGACTTGCTCCAATCCTTGGGTGGGGTGATGGCGAGCAGGAGATCTTCGCGTCCCTGAGCCCTCAACTTGTCGTGGATGAGCTGCCAGGCGCACTCGATCTCTTCGCCATTGGGGCCGGTGACCTCGCACTTGCCGTCGTGTGAGCCGCCGCACGGCCCGTTGAGCAGGCTCTTCGAGCAGCGCACGATCGGGCAGATGCCGCCCGTCACGCCCAGGACGCAATCGCCGCAGGCGCCGCAGCGCTCCAGCCACACGGCGTGCTCTTGCGGCATGCCGAGCATGTTCGTGTTCACGGCTGGCAGCACGAGTTTGTCGGCGAACTTCTCGGCCATCGCCTGAATGCCGATGCCGCAGGCCATGCTGAGGATGACCGGGTACTCGGCCACCTTGTCGGCGATCATGTCGAGGTACTCCCACTCGCACTGGCGGATAGCTGCCGTATGCTCGCAGGTCAGCTCGCGCCCATCAGCCTGTGCCTTCATGCGCAGCTCGCTGGCCAAGATCTCGGCCTCCTTTTCGCCGCCGGTCAGGCAGACGGCGACGCACGTCTCGCACCCGGCCACGAGGATCTTGTCGTGGCCGGCGGTGAGCGCGAGGATCTCGTCGAAGGGTTTACGTTCGGCAGTGATCATTGCGCGTGTCCTTCCTCGAGGGTTACCGCGTGGGGGTCGTTGTCTGACAGGGCGATGTTACCGAGAGCAGCGCGGGCGTCCTCCTGTGGTTGAGCGCCCGGACGCTTCGCTGGACTCGGGCCTAGTGCCTTAATGCGCTCCGCAAACGCCGTTACTGTGGCGGCGAAGCCAGCTCCGTTCGGTCCCGGGATGTTGTACATCTCCAGACGTTCCGGCTCTACACCGGTTTCGGTGAGCATCTCTTTGACGTGGTCAACGCACTGGCGCGCCCACAAGTTGCCTGTCGAGTAGAGGCAGTCACCCTCGACGCAGCCAACGACGACCACGCCGTCGGCGCCAGCCTCGAAGGCCTTGAGCAGATGGATCGCCTCGATCCTGCCCGTACACGGGATCCGCACGAGGCTAATCGCAGGCGGGTAGGCCCGTCGCAAGCCGCCGGCTGAATCGGCCGAGGCGTAGCCACAGTGGTTACAAGCGAGGCCGACGATCTGTGGCTCGAAGGGCTCGCCGTCGCTATGAGGAGGAAATGAGGACATGTCCGTCTACCTCGTGAGAAGCGCTTCTTGGGTGGCCAGGAGCTGTGGGTTGGTCGCGTGGTGCAAAGTAATCGCGTGCACGGGGCACTGGCTCACGCAAATGCCACAGCCCTTGCACAGCCGTGGCTCGATGTAAGCCTTCTGCGCTTGCCGGTCAATGACGGGAACGCCGATAGGACAGACGCGCACGCATGTGAGGCACGTGATGCACGTGCCCTGGTCGACTTCGCTCACCGAACCGCCCACCATGCGGGCCGGCTGGCTCAGCAATGCCGCTGCCCGTGCGGCGGCACCGTAAGCCTGAGAGAGCGTTTCGCTGATTGACTGAGTGCCGTTGGCCTCGCCGCAGACGAAGATACCCTCGCGCGTGAAATCGATCGGGCGCAAATGAGCCTCAGGGTGAAGCGCCCGATCGCTCACCGAGAAGAAGCCATCATCCGTGAGGGTCACCCGCAGAAGGCTGGCCAACTCCTCTGTGCCTGGGCTGGGGACGGTCGGCGTGACGAGGACGAGGAGGTCCACGGTCGGCTCGACGGGTTCATCGCTAGCTGCGCTGTCGGCGTAGACGACGGTTCCTCCAGTGAGGCGCACTGGGGGCAGATGGTTAGTGGACAAAGGCACGAAGGCGACACCCGCCGTGCGAGCCCGGTCTGCTGCTGCGTCCTTCTCGAGGAAAGCCGTGCGGCCGGGCTCTGCCGGGAGCCAGACGGTGACCTGCCGCAGGGGATCGTCGGCAGCGAGGCGCAAAGCCGTCGCTACCAGGGCTCTGCATGAGGCGTCCGTGCAGCGCACAGCTCCTTGCTGAGCAGCGGCGACGATGCCGACCCGTCTTGCTTGAGCAAGCGACGGGTCGCCCTCGTCGAGCATGCGGACTACATCTACGTGGGTGACGACGCTCGGGTTTGTGCCAAGGCCGTAGATCTGGGGGCGTTCTTGACAGGCCCCGGTAGCCACGATGGTCGCGCCGTGTTCGACGTGCAGGCGGCGCCCATCGGCTTCGACGAGCGTGCTCGTGAAGGCACCCGAGAACCCCTGCATAGCGGCCAGTTGCGTGTGCTGGTACACATGTACGCCGTCGTGGGCTTGGAGGCGATCACGCAGCGCAGTCACGTGTTGGCGCACACGCCGCGCTTCGTCGGCAGGAAGTACCGGATGGAGTGCTCGTCCGCCAAGTTGGTCGCCCTGCTCGACGAGGTGCACTGTGTGCCCCATGTCCGCTAGGGCAAGCGCTGCGGTCATCCCGGCGAGGCCACCGCCGAGGACCAGTACCTCCGAGCGATAGTGAGCGGCGCTGCGGTGCAGCGGCGAAAGTAACCGCGCCCGCATGACTGCCGCACGTACCAGTCGTTGCGCCTTCTCGGTCGCCTGCTCAGGTTGGTCCTTATGTGGCCAAGCAACGTGTTCGCGGATGTTGGCCATCTCGAGAAGGAATGGGTTCAGCCCAGCGCCGCGAAGCGCACCTTGCAGGACACCCTCTTTGCTCCGTGGCGAGCAGCCCGCGACCACAACTCGATTGAGCTGCTGCTCGGCGATAGCTTGGCGGATGCGCGCCAGCCCCTCGGGCAAGCAAGCGAAGTCGAGCGTGGTGGCGAACACGACGTCTGGCAAGCTGCTCGCGTAGCGGGTCGTCTCGGCGGAATTCACCACGCGATCATCGGTGGCGCTGCAGCGGCAGATGAAGGCGCCGATGCGCACAGGTTCTTCACTCACGTCGCGTTCTGCGGGGAAGGACTTGCTCGCCGGAAGACGCGTACCACGGCTGTCGGCGAGGGCGATCATCACCTCGGCTGCCGCTGCCGAAGCCTGGGCTGTCGTGCTCGGGATATCCCGCGGCCCGCTGAACGCTCCGGCAACGAACACACCGGCTCTGCTGGTACGTACGGGAGTCAGGGGATCGGTGGCGCAGAAACCGTCTCCGTCCAGATCGATCCCTAAGGTCGCGCTGAGGGCAGCGGCCGCCCGGGGCGGGCGCAGGCCGACGGAGAGTACGACCAGGTCGTAACGCTGTGTGTGCTGTTGATCCTCTGCATCGATCCAGCGGACGATGAGGTCGCCGGTGTCTCCGTCTTCTTCGACGGACGACGGTTGCCCGACGATGGAGCGCACGCCAGCGTGCTCAGCCCGCGCCGAGAAATCGTTCAAGCCCTTGCCCGCCGCGGGAAGGTCATTGAGAAAGACGTCGCACTCCACTTCTCCCAAGCGTTCTGCCGCCAGCATGGCCTCTTTCGTCGCGTAGAGACCAGCCAGGTGACCACTCGCACTTGAGGTCGCCTCGCTAGCCCAGGGCTGGATGAAGGCAACGCGCCGCGGATGGGCGTTGTCGGATGGGCGCCGAAGATCGCCGAACGTCGGCCCGTTGAGACTGAGCAGCCGCTCGAGCGCGAAGGATGAGATGACGTTCTGGTAGCGTCCGTAACCGAGCTCGGCGTAGCGCTCTAAGTCGTCGCCGTCGAAGCCGATGGCCGCGACTACCGCACCCACTTCGCGCTCGAGTACCTGATCGCGCGCCCCGTGGCGCAGGGCGCCGGGACCACACGCGGTCACGCAAGCGTTGCACTCGCCACACACGGCGCAGTCGAGGCAGCGTTGGGCCTCGGTTCTCGCCGCGTCGGGCGAAAAGCCCCGCGCAGCCTCCTGCCAGGAGAGCTGCGTGCCTTGTGGGGTGGGCGGAGGGCTGAGACGAGAGGAGTGAACGACGTGGTCGAGAGTAGCCTGAGACGGCCGGGCTTCGTCCATGAGGCTGTCTCGCACGGCGACGAGCTGCTCGCCACGCAAATAGTTGTGTATGCCGCGGGCAGCTTGCCGACCCGTCGCGATGGCCTCGACAGGAGTGTGTGCTTGACCGAAGGCTGCCGCTCCGGCGGCGAAGATGCCCGGCCGCGACGTGGCCATGGTCGCCTCATCGAGAGCGATGCGACCGTCGCGGATGTCCAACTTCGGGTCGCTCTGAGCGATCTCGTTGGCTAGTTGCCGGGCTACCGGCAAGACAACGAGATCGCAGGGGATCTCGACGAGCTCCGCTGCCTCCTCGAGCTTGCCGGTAGCGGGTGAATCAGGACCGCCATTGGCTCCCGATTGACCCGCGGGGTGACGCCGTGCGCGCACCCCCGTCACTCTGTCTTCACCGACGATCTCGACAGCGGTGAGGTCGCTCGTGATGGTGACTCCTTCGCGGGCAGCCGCAGCGCGCAACTGCGCGAGTCCTAGTGACGTGGTTGCCGATCCCTCGCTCATGAGCAGGACGCTGGCTGCGCCCAAGCGTAGGCAGGTCCGTGCGCTGTCCACAGCTTGAGCGTCGTCGCCGACGACTACTACGCGCCGTGCCGCGACCGGCGTCGCACTGGATTCGGGCTCACTTACTGGCAGGTCGGGCGCTGCCACGACGCCGTCGAGCTGGTTACCGGGAAGAGCGGCGCGCTGCGCATGCTGCAAGCCAACCGCCAGCAACACCGCGCGGTAGCCGCTCGACTCGGAGAGGAGGCCGTTCAGGGTGAAGTCACGGCCGGCCATCTGTCCGGTGCGTATCTCCACACCGAGGGCGACGATGCGCGCGATATCGCTGGCGAGAGCCGCTTTCGGGAGCCGATACTCAGGTACCGCGTAGCGAAGGGTGCCACCGGGCTCGGGCTGGGCCTCAAAGACCGTGACGCGATAGCCCAGGAGGGCGAGCTCGCGTGCGGCCGCCAGCCCGGCGGGCCCGGCGCCGATGACGGCGACTCTCTCGTCGTAGCGTACGGTCGCTGACGGCGGGGTGCCATGCTCGAGTCCCCACTCATTGGCAAAGCGCAGGAGCGAGGCGATCGCCAAGGGCTCATCGACTTCGCCGCGTGTACAGGCGCTCTCGCAGGCCAGGTCGCACACGCGGCCGCAGATGGAGGGCAGCGGGTTTGCCTCAGTGGCGATTGCATACGCTTCGGCGAAGCGCCCTGCGGCGATGAGATCGAGGGCTCCTTGGACGCTCGTGTGCAGGGGGCAGGCGCGCTTGCAGGGACTATGGCCGTTCTTCACGACGGCGAAAGTGGGCGGGATCGCCAGCTGGTAGAGCTTACCGATCGCCTTGCGCTTGCTCAGTCCCTCGTTGTAGGTGTCGGCGATCGTCACCGGGCACACTGGAACGCACTCGCCACACGTCGTGCACGTCGCGGGATCGACGAAACGTGGGTGCTGCGTGATGCGCGCCCGGAAGGCACCGGGCGTGCCGCTGAGCTGGGTCAGTTCGGCACTGGTGAGCACCTCAATGTTGGCGTGCTGAGC
>Ga0207433_10007927_pt1 | contig 17507 bp, 16 predicted proteins | sample YelNatPaOPGAMG01_FD_187559 | JGI IMG/M metagenome (GOLD analysis project Ga0207433, IMG submission 187559) | Hot spring thermophilic microbial communities from Obsidian Pool, Yellowstone National Park, USA - OP-RAMG-01 (SPAdes) (version 3) | ecosystem: Environmental > Aquatic > Thermal springs... | reverse complement strand
AAAGCCTCCTCTCCTTATAGACGCAAGAAAAGAGGCTTTTACTTCAAATGCATATGCAAGGTTCGTGACACTATACATTGCATGGCGGCACCACCTTGATCTGTCCAATGCAAAGTTCTGCAGACCGGCAAGCCCGAAATGTCTATTGTGAAAATTGATACTGCTCTCGCGGCCTATATTTCGTATGGAGCAGTGCATGTGCCCTTTCGCTTCCGGGGGAACCCAGGAATTCAGCATACAATGCTTTGATTTCGGGGTTTTCGTGCGATTTGCGCAGCGGCAGGCTGCGATCTTCGCGATACAATCCCTCGATGCGCTGCGCCCTGCGAGCTAGGGTATTTGGGATGGGCTGTCCTCCGCCTCCGACACAGCCGCCCGCACAGGCCATGATTTCGATAAAGTGGTAGCTTGAGCGCCCCCGTCGCTTATCTTCGGCAACGCAGTCGAGAATTTTTCTGGCATTTGCAAGGCCATTGGTCACTGCAACCTTGATGACGGTGCCATCGACATCGATCTCGGCTTCTTTTACTCCTGTCATGCCGCGCACATCGACAAAATCGACTTTTTCGAGGGTCTTGCCGGTCGCAAGCTCGTATGCAGTCCGCAGTGCAGCCTCCATGACGCCGCCGGAGGCGCCGAAAATAGTAGCGGCGCCGCTGTATCGTGACAGCAGAGGATCCGGTGTGCCCTCGGGAAGATTTCTAAAATCGATCCCTGCCTGGCGAATCATCCGGGCGATTTCCCTTGTCGTCAAGACATAGTCGACATCGCGAGCGCCAGAGCTGCACATCTCAGGCCTGCTTGCTTCAAATTTCTTTGCTGTACAAGGCATTATCGAAAGCGAGACTATCTCGTTCCGGTCAATCCCCCGACTTTCGGCATAGTGCGTTTTGATGAGTGCTCCGAGCATCTGCTGGGGCGATTTGCAGCTCGATACATTTTCGAGAAGCTCAGGATAGAAGGTCTCGCCGAACTTTATCCAGCCGGGTGAACAGGATGTAATGAGCGGGAACGGTCCAGACTCTTTCAGCCGTTCAAGGAATTCCGTAGCTTCTTCGACAATGGTGAGGTCAGCTGAAAAATTGGTATCGAACACGACATCGATGCCAAGGGCTTTCAAGGCGCTGTACAGTTTACCTATGCTGAGCTCGCCTGGTTCCATCCCGAATTCTTCGCCGATAGCAACACGAACTGCAGGGGCGATCTGTGTCACCACAATCTTGTCCGGGTCATCGATCGCTTTCCATACTTCTTCGATGGCTTCTTTTTCGTACAGGGCACCGACGGGGCAGTATACTACACACTGCCCACAGTTCACGCACACGCTGTCGCCCATTGTGGTTCCGTATGCAGGAGAAACAATGGTGTTCGACCCACGCCCATGGAAGAAAATCGAAGCGACAGTCTGCACTTCATTGCATACCTGTACACAGCGGCCACATCCGATACATTTGTTCATGTCGCGCACGATGCCGAAGGCGCTGCGATCTACAGGAAGCCCTCGCGTATATCTGTCGTAGCGCAGATCGCGGATTTCGAAACGTTCGGCAAGGCTCTGCAGCTCGCATTTGCCATGCTTGATACATTGGAGACAATCTGCTGGATGAGCAGCGAGCACAAGTTCCAGAATTCCGCGACGGATATCCCTGATCTCGGCGGTACTGGTAAGAATTTTCATGCCTTCTTCGACTGCTGTCACGCAGGAGCGCTTGTACCCAGGTTGTCCTTCGATTTTTACGATGCACATGCCGCAGGCGCCCTTCGGTTCAAGGTCCTCGTGGCGGCACAAGGCCGGAATAGATATGCCAGACTGTTCGGCAGCTGAAAATATGGTGGTGTGTTCGGGAACCGTTATTTTTTTCCCATTGATGGTGAGTGTTACGTTCTTCATACCGCCGCCTCCTTCAGGAATTCTTGTTGTTTTATGAAAGACACGATTTCATCGCCAAACCGGTCAAGAAGCGACTCGAGTGGAAAAGCAATGGATTGTCCAAAAGGACAGAACGAAGCGCCGACCATGACGTGGATTGTGTCTCTCATCAGATCGAGATATTCCAGCCTTCCCTGTCCTGATGCGATTTTGTTAGCCATGAAGGCAAGTTGCCGTGTGCCATACCGACAGGGGAAACATTGACCACACGATTCTTCAGCAAAGAACCGCATGGTAACCTCGAGTACGTGCGCCATGTTGACTGTGGTATTCATAAAAACAAGGGCGCCGCTGCCAAGTGCTCCGCCAGCTTTGCGCATCGATACAAAGTCGAGGGGATAATCAAGAGCCGCTGTGTCGAATATTGGTCCTGCCGTGCCGCCGATCTGAACCGCTTTCAAATTTCCCAGAATACCTCCCGCTGCGGCAGCCAGTTCGCGCACAGTTGTACCCATCGGAAATTCATACACTCCAGGATGTGCAATATGCCCACTGATGCTGAAAAGTTTGAGTCCGGGCGAATCCGGGCTTCCAATCGAAGCAAATGCTTCCGCTCCCTGCGTAAGGATATATGGAACATAGGCAAGCGTTTCTACATTGTTCACGATAGTGGGCTTGCCCCAGAGACCTTTTTCTGTAGGGAAGGGGGGCTTCAAAAGAGGATAACCCCTGTTTCCCATCAGTGAATTGAGAAGAGCTGTTTCGTCTCCGACAACATAGGAACCGCCGCCTTTACGTACCTCAATATTGAACGAGAAATTGCTGCCAAGAATATGCGCTCCCAGGTATCCGGCTTTGACGGCGCGTGAAATTGCAGACGACAAGCTGGCAACCACATGAGGATACTCGCCGCGCACATAGATATAGCCAGTTTGCGCACCCGTGGCATAGGCAGCGATAGCCATGCCTTCCAGAACCAGAAAAGGAGCGTGCTCCAGCACAAATCTGTCTTTGAACGTGCCTGGTTCGCCTTCATCCGCATTACACACGAGATACCGCTCATCATCGCCTGAGACAGACTCCCACTTGAGGCCCGTCGGGAATCCAGCTCCACCTCGCCCGCGAAGGCCTGAACGCTTGACTTCGGAGATAACCTCTAAAGGTGTCATGGCAAGTGCGCGGTGCAAACCTGAAAATCCACCTTTTGCAATAAAGCTTTCGATATCGAGCGGATTTTCGAGTGTTGCAAATCCAGTAATATGCTGCATATTGCTCATACCTCCTCCTTCGCCAGGCGATCGAGCATGGCATCGATTTCTTCTAAAGAGAGGCCGCTGATCAAATGATCATCAATCATAATATTGGGAGATGTGCTGCATGCGCCAAGACAATTGACGACCTCGAGTGAGAACGCTCCATCGCCCGTTGTCATGCCGCGCGAAATGCCGAGTTTTTTGCGAAGATGCCGATAAATATCGAGCGATCCGCAGATGCGACAGCTGAGAGAATCACAAAGTCGTATCACATGCCGGCCTCGGCGTTCGCGCGAAAACATGGTGTAAAAACTGACGATGCCGTCCAGCTCAGCCAGGGGGATACCATATTCCTGCGCGATTCCAGCGAGCTCCTCTTTGGTTATCCATGTTTTCCCAGGACTTCGGTTTTGTATCTCGTGGAGCGTGAAAAGAAGAGTGTCGCGCGATTTTCTATGCGTTTCAGTTGCTTCTGAATTGGCTGCAGAGGTATTGCCCCTTGCCTCATCAGTCTTTTCCGCCTTGCGGCTGCCATTCTTAGCCATAGAATGCTCCTTCCGGGCAGCTTTGGGGAAAATTCGGGCTTGATGCACATTTTTCTGTCAACACGGCTCGAATGAGAGTGTTTGGCGGGCATTCATGAATCAGGAGCAGCAAAGTCCCCGGTGCGGCGTACATGAACACCACGAACACGCAGACAGCTACCCGTCATCGAAAATATCGTTTTTATTGTAGGAGCATTCGATAAAAAAAGCAAGGATTCTTGACAAAAATTGAATATTTTTTGAATGAAATAACAGGATCAGCCTAACGATCAAGCGTCATTCGGAGGAGGCGGTTCAACGCTGGGGTCGGAGCCGGCATCTTTTATAGCTCTTTTTTCGGCTTTCTTTTGCAGTTTTTCTTCTTTTTTCCGTTGACGAGCAAGTTCTTTCTGGCGTTTTTCGTACGTATAATTCGGTTTCATTCAGCAGGCCCCCTTGTGAGCGGATCCGGTGGCTTCAGGCATTTTGCGATGGTGCCTGTATCTCAGCAGCTGTATCGCCGCTATAAAAAACGGCCGCAGTGCATAAAAATGCAAGCGGCCGGCTTTCCGTTCAGCGCCTGGCCGGCATGGTATCCGGCTGGCGTCGGCTATTCGCGGATAATATCAGTACGAATAGGAACCGCGGCGGCGATTGTCACGGCTGCGATCATCGCGAGGTTTGTCCATAGCTTCGTTTACTTTGAGCATGCGGCCATCGACTTCCTGACCATTGGTACCGCCAATCGCTGCCATGGCCTCGGCATCGGTGCCCATTTCGATAAAGCCAAAGCCTTTCGAGCTGCCGGTATCGCGGTCAGTGATAATTCGCACTGACTCGACGTGGCCAAATGCTTCGAAGCGCTCTTTCAGTGAATCTTCCGTGGTGTTGTAGCTGAGATTTCCTACATACAGTTTTTTGCCCATTGTGGCATCCTTTTTCCCGGAATCTTATGCACTGCTTCCTCGATGGGACCAGGCATATTCCGGATTTCGATAACATGCACCCGCCTGCAGCGGGTGACGATCATACAGCACGCAAAGCGGCTCATGATCTGGAAAGTTTTCGGATACTCGGTTTGGCAGGAACTTTTCGGCAGGAACTTGAACGATCAGCTACGGAAAAGGTGCGGGAACGTTGTCTCTTCAATCTCTCTGCATTGAAATGTACTGTTTTTCTCGAACAATGTCCATAGGGTAGTGAGCCATGCCGCGCTTGGAATGTCTTTATTGCGGAAATGCGGCGAGGACAGTATGATGCACCAAAAGGCGGCCTATTCATGGAATCAGAAAAAGCAGCGAGTTCTTTGTCCCGTCTGTCAGCATATCGGGAAAGGCGCGAACACTCTCTTATAGGCATAATGTCGGGCACCTCTTTTGACGGCATCGATGCAGTGCTTGTGCGCATTATGACGGACGAGCGGGGCAGCATTGCATCGCTCGCGATGGAAGGGCACTATTCTCTGCCATATTCTCAGGAATTGCAGAAGCGGCTGCTCGCGCTTTGTTCGCCCGAGACGGCTCGCATTGATGAGCTTGTTTATGCGCACGCTGCGCTCGCCGAATGGTATGCTGGCGCAGTGGAAGGGCTTCTTGGTATGGCTGGCCGAAAGGCTCAGGATGTGCATGCCATCTGTCTTCATGGCCAGACGGTGTGGCATGCGCCCGTTCCCCGAGCATTTCCGGGGCCATCGGGGCAAGCAGTTTCTGCTCGGGGGACACTGCAGATCGGGTCTGCGCCGCTTTTGCATGAGCGCACTGGCATTCCTGTCATCCATGATTTTCGTTCGCGCGATATGGCAGCGGGGGGAGAAGGAGCGCCGCTGGCTCCCTTTGTGGATGCGCTTCTTTTTGGAAGCCTGGAGAGAGGGCGTATTGTCCAGAATATTGGGGGCATCGGGAATGCGACGGTTATACCGGCCGGCGCTGGCAACGAAGCAGTATTCGCATTCGATACCGGTCCCGGGAATATGGTGATGGATGAGCTTGCAAAACGATTCACCAATGGCGCACTTGCGTACGACAGGGATGGACTATTTGCTTCGCGCGGGCGTATAAGCCATGAGCTTCTTGAGCCGCTGCTGGAAGACCCGTATTTTTCGCGCAAGCCGCCGAAGAGTACCGGCCGCGAAGTGTACGGAGCGGAATTTGCTGCGCGATTTGCAGTGCGCGGCAAGGCTTTGGGGCTCTCTGATGCCGACATCATAGCGACGGCGACCGCGTTTACTGCAGAGACCATTGTCAGGGCATACCGGGATTTTGTATTTCCTCTGGTGCCTATCGATGATGTGATTGTCGGTGGTGGCGGCGCTCTCAATCCTAGCCTCATGGCGATGATCCGCGAGCGGCTGCCAGCGAATGTCACGCTGAAGACGACGGCCGATTACGGTATTCCTGTCCTCGCGCGCGAGGCGATTGCGTTCGCCGTTTTGGGACATGAAGCGCTCATGGGTCATCCCTCGAATCTCCCTGCAGTGACGGGTGCATCGCACGACGTCATTCTTGGCTCTCTCACATTGTAATAAAATTGCATGGTTATTGCATATTGGCACTAGCGCGCTCACGCTAATTGTATTAAAATATTTTTTCGAAAATGTAATTCATTTTTTAGGAGGCGTGTATGAAACGATTACTGGTCATCGGGCTCGCCTTGATAATGGTGGCGGGCATGGCCCCTGCAGTATTCGCCGCGGGAGAGGAAAAGGTGCTCACGATAGGCGTGGATCAGGAAGCAATCGGCTTGGATCCGCACATTGTCACCTCATTTTCTTCTCATCGCCGTATAGATTTGCTGTATAACAAGCTGGTTCGTCATGACGAAAATCTCAAGATTGTCCCGGATCTCGCGGAATCATGGGCGATTCCCGACAACCTGACCTACATCTTCAATCTGCGGAAAGGCGTCAAATTTCACGACGGAACCGAATTGACCGCTCAGGATGTAGAATTTTCGCTCAATCGCATTCTGGATCCCAAAACGGCATCTCCGGGGCGATCCTACATTTCGAATATCAAATCGATCGAAGTGCTCGGCCCTTACACAGTCAAGGTAACTCTTTCGGCGCCGCTCGCGTCCTTCCTTGAAGGACTAACGAGCAACAATTGCGCGATTGTGTCTAAGGCAGCGGTCGAAAAATATGGGAACCTTCAGAAAGTAGCCGTTGGAACCGGTGCTTTCATGCTCAAGGAATGGATACCAGATAATTCCATGACGCTTGTCAAGAATCCAAATTACTTCGAAAAAGGATTGCCATATTTCGACAAGATCATTTTCCGCGTCATTCCGGAACAGGCTTCTCTGCTTGCGGGGATCAAGGCTGGTACGCTCGATATGGCGCAGATTAACGATGCGAGCACCATTCTGCTTGCAAAGCGAGACAGCAATATCGTCGTTATGCAGAAACCGGGCATCAACGTGCGGACTTTTGGCTTTAACACGACGCGCAAGCCCTTCGATGATGTGCGCGTGCGCCAGGCTCTTTCGCTCGCAATCGACCGCAATGAAATTGTATCAGTGGCGGAATTTGGTATGGCACAGCCGACCGGCCCCATTCCTGCCGGCGCAACGCAGTGGGCTTTGCCGCTCAACAAACTGCCCTATTACACGCCGGACTATACAAAAGCAAAGGCGCTGCTTGCTGAAGCCGGTTTCCCGAATGGCTTTACATTTAAGATTGTGACCGCCAATTCTTTTGAAGGCGGACTTTCGGTTGCCCAGGTTATCCAGAATCAGCTCAAGAAAATTGGTGTGAATGCAGATCTTGAAGTCGTTGAATGGGGTATTTATATCGATCGGTGGGTCAAGCGCGACTTTGATTCGATGGTCGAGCTGCGCGGCGGCAGCGGTGAACCGGACCGTTTCCTGTACCGCACAATCCATTCAACAGGAGGCGTCAATAACTTCCTTTTCAAGGATGCCGATGTGGACCGCCTGCTGGACAAAGGGCGAGTGCTTACCTCCTATGCCGACCGCAAACCGGTCTATGATGAGCTGCAGGTGGTTCTGGCTGAAAAAGCACCTATCATATTCCTTTATTGTCCATTCGAAACCCATGTCATGAGCAAACAAATCAAAGGATTCAAGCAGATAGGCGATGGCAGTCTCTATTATCTGATCCAGACTCAAAAATAGTCTGACTGCAGTAGACCGTGAGCATTACGGCTCATAAGAATCGCCGGCAATGCCGGCGATTCTTTCATATCTTGCAAGGATGAATACTAATGGGTCGCTATATTTTCAGAAGACTGCTTTCGCTTATACCCGTACTGCTTGGAGTTTCCATAATTGTGTTTTTTCTTGTGCGATTGATACCAGGCTCAGCGCTGCAGATGTATTTGGGAACACAGGTCGAGGCCACTCCTGCACAAATGGAAGAATTGCGCCGCATTTTCGGGGAGGACAAGCCGGTTCCCGTACTCTATGTCGAATGGCTGGGGCGATTGCTGCGGGGTGACTTGGGTTATTCTCTTCGCACTGGACGAGAAGTTCTGCCCGATATCCTGCAGAGGCTTCCCTTAAGTATAGAACTGACATTCTATGCACTGTTTCTTTCTCTGATTATAGGGATTCCTCTTGGTATTCTCTCCGCACTGAAGCATGATCCCGTGACCGATGTGTCGATTCGCATTACCGGCCTTCTTGGGCTTTCTTTGCCTCAATTCTGGCTCGCATCGCTCATGGTGATCGCATTTTCAGGATTTCACGGCTGGATTCCCATGGGCAACTATGTAGGCCTTTTCAAGGCACCGCTCGATAATCTGCGCATGCTCTTTTTCCCGTCGCTTGCCATCGGCATTGGCCTAGCAGCGGTTATCATGCGCTACACGCGCAACAGCATGCTCGAAGTGCTTCAAATGGACTATATCAGGACTGCGCAGGCAAAGGGGCTGGCCAAGCGTATTGTGATCATTCGGCATGCCCTTAGAAATGCGATTCTGCCAGTTATTACGGTAGCTGGCTTCAATACGGGCTACCTTCTTGGGGGCGCGATTGTCATAGAAGAAGTGTTTGCCTTGCCGGGTATGGGGAGGCTTGCGCTCTATGCGATCTACCAGAGGGACTATTCGCTGATACAGGGCATTGTTCTCGTCATTGCCACCCTTTTTGTTCTTGTCAATCTGGTCACTGATCTCATCTATGCCGCAGTGGATCCCCGGATTCGTCTCGAAACGAGGGAGGGCTGACATATGGCACGGCTTTTGAAAAATCCTATTGCACTTGTTGGCCTCGCAATCATCGCTCTGTATGTGCTCATAGTGATCATTTCTCAGTTCTGGCTGCCTTTCGACCCCTTACAGATGGATGTTGCGCATATTCTCGAATCTCCATCGTTCAGGACAGGGCATCTGTTCGGTACAGACGAATTCGGGCGCGACATTCTGAGCCGAATCATGAAAGGTACAGGCATATCGCTGCTGATAGCAGTGATTGCAACGGCGATAGGCGCGGCCATCGGCACGTTTATGGGGGTATGGGCTGGATTTCTCGGCGGCGCATGGGATCACTGGATCATGCGGCTCGCTGATGTCCTGTTTTCTTTCCCTTCGCTGCTGTTAGCCATTTTTGTAATGGCGATTCTCGGCGAAAATACCTATAATGTGATAATTGCGATTTTCATTGTATACATCCCGCAATTCGCGCGCGTGAGCCGCGGAGCCGTGCTCGCCATTAAGAACAATGAATTTGTAAGAGCTGCTTTTTCGAGCGGTGCAGACCGACGTTTTGTGCTTTCGCGTCATCTTTTGCCGAATATCATGATGCCTATCATCGTGCAGAGCTCGCTTTCGCTGAGCGTCGCCATTCTACTCGAATCAGCGCTCAGTTTTCTTGGGCTTGGCGTACAGCCGCCGTATCCATCATGGGGGAATATGCTGAGCAGCGCACGTAAAGTGATGATGCTGGCGCCATGGACGGCCATCTATCCTGGGCTTGCGATTATGGGCCTGGTGCTTGGATTCAATCTGCTCGGTGATGGATTGCGGGATATCCTCGATCCGCGCCTTCGGAACATAAAGTAGGGGGAGGGCATGATTATCGGAACAGAACCAGTACTCAGCGTCCGCAATCTCAGCACCCGCTTTATGACATCTTCAGGGACAGTCAAAGCAGTGGATGGCGTGTCCTTCGATGTTCGCAAAGGAGAGATTTTCGGTATTGTTGGGGAATCGGGTTCGGGCAAGAGCGTCACCAATCTCTCGATACTGCGCCTTATACCCATACCTCCGGGGCAGATCGCCGAGGGGGAAATCATGCTCCATGGAAAGAACCTCCTTGCCGCAGACGAACATGAGCTGCAGATGGTACGTGGTGGCAGCATTTCCATGATTTTTCAAGACCCTATGACCTCGCTCAACCCACTTTTGCGGGTATCATTGCAGATTGCGGAAGCGCTCGAACTGCATCATGGGCTTTCGCGCAAAGAGGCCGAAAAGAAGGCAGTGGAACTTTTGAAAGCGGTCGGCATTCCCGATGCTGAACGCCGTGCTCAGGAATATCCACATCAGTTCTCGGGCGGCATGCGCCAGCGCGTCATGATCGCCATGGCAATTGGCTGCAATCCTGACCTTCTTATTGCTGATGAGCCGACCACCGCCCTCGATGTGACGATTCAGGCTCAGATTCTGGACCTCATACGTCGCCTGTCCGATACGCGCACCATGTCGGTTATTCTTGTGACGCACGATCTGGGGGTTGTCGCCGGCATGTGTGATACCGTAGCCGTTATGTATGCAGGCAAGATTGTCGAACAGGCCTCGGTAGACCCGCTTTTCCGCGAGCCAAAACACCCGTACACCCAAGGCCTGCTTGCATCAGTGCCGCGCATCGACAGGGCATGGAGCGAACGGCTGTATTCCATTCCAGGAGCGCCTCCCAACCTCGTTGACTTGCCTTCTGGATGTGCCTTTGCTCCGCGCTGCGAACATGCTATGCCCATCTGTTCGCAGTTATATCCGCCTCAGATCGAAATGGATGATGGATCTGGCAATACACGAACAGTGCGCTGCTGGCTCCATGCAGACAATGTTTCCGGAGTCCACCGATGAATAGCATGCAACCTTTGCTCGAAGTAAAGAACCTCAAGGTCTATTTTCCGATAGAGAAAGGAATTGTCATACGAAAGCGAATTGGCTGGCTCAAAGCCGTCGATGATGTGAGCTTTGTGGTGCAGAAAGGCGAGGCCGTAGGCCTTGTAGGCGAATCCGGATGCGGAAAAACGACAACAGCGCTTGCAATTGCGCAGCTGCAGCGTATTACGAATGGACAGATACTGTTCGAAGGCAGAAATCTGAGCGCTTTGCCTCCCACCGAGCTGTATGCCGAACGACGCAATTTCCAGATGGTGTTCCAGGACCCGTATTCATCGCTCGATCCGCGCATGACAGCATTCGATTCGATCGCCGAGCCGCTTAGAATTCAGGTACGGCGCGGTTCTCTTGCTATGAGCGAAGCGGATATTCGCAAAAAAGTGCTAGATTTGATGGATAAGGTAGGCCTCTCCCAGACCTTTGCTCACCGCTATCCGCATGAATTTTCAGGCGGCCAGCGTCAGCGCATCGGCATTGCGCGGGCTCTTGCGCTCTCGCCGAAGCTTGTTATCGCCGATGAGCCGGTAAGCGCGCTGGACGTGTCTATCCAGTCGCAGATACTCAATCTCATGAAGGACCTGCAGGAAGAGCTTGGCCTTACATATCTCTTTATAGCACATAATCTTGCTGTTGTAGAGTATTTCTGCAGCCGGATTGTGGTCATGTATCTTGGCACCATTGCAGAGATTGCCCCATCCGAAATACTCTATCGTGAGCCCTTGCATCCATACACAAAAGCCCTCCTTTCGGCGGTTCCCATTCCAGATCCTCCTCGGGAACGGCAAAGGTCGCGCATTCTTCTCAAAGGCGATGTCCCTTCTCCGAGCGAAGAACGCGTTGGCTGTCCATTTTTCGAGCGATGTCCCTCTGCAATGGATATCTGCAGAGTTCAGCGCCCCCTTCTTCGCGAAGCTGGGGCAGGTCATATGGTAGCGTGCCACTTATATGCAAAAGAGGGCGATTCGAATGCAAATGAAAATTGAGGATGCTGTCCTTGGTGACATTGCGCAATGTGCGCGAATTGCATGCGACAGCGAAATTGGCCAGCGCTATGGGTTTGTGGAAGAAACGCTTGCGGCCCGCATGCAGATGCGACTGCAGGCAGGGGATATGATTTTGGTAGCGCGGGATATGGGCGCAATAGAATCTGGGTCGGGTTTGAATGGCGCATCCGGCGGCATTATCGGTTTTGCGTGGATCGATACAAAAGGCGGTTTCGGCCAAGCTCCCTATCTGAAGCTCATCGCCATCGATGCGAGCAGGCGGAGCACCGGTGCAGGTTCTCTGCTTCTTTCAGCCTTCGAAGAGCGAACAAAAGGAGCTGGGCGCGCATGGTTTTTGCTCGTCTCAGATTTCAACAGCAGAGCTATTCATTTTTACGAAAAGCATGGCTATGTCGTTGCCGGTGCCCTGCCTGATTTTGCAAAGGATGGCATAACGGAGCTCATTATGTACAAGCGTCAGGAAGCATAGGAATGGGCAGTACACTCTCCTCGATGTCGAATGAAATTCAAAGGCTCGCTCTCGACGCGATTGAGCATCAATGGTTTGCCGGGGCGGTGATCCGCCTCGAGCAGGAAGGTGATCTGTGGTATGAAGGCGCCTTTGGATCTGCCATAAAAACTGCTCGGCTGCAGGTGCCGATGAATGCTGGAACGCAATTCGATATTGCATCGCTTACAAAGCTCTTTACAACGACCGCCATTCTTAAGCTGGCAAGCGAGGGCAGACTCGATCTAGATATGCCGCTTGCGGCTGTTGCAGGGGGCAAGCTTGCGGTATTGCTTGGAGCGGATGAATCCGGGAGCAAGAGGCGTGTTACCGATGTGCTTAAAAAGGTATCGACACGCACCCTCCTTACCCATAGCAGCGGCATTCATTATTGGTATCCTTTCTATGCGGCGCAGGAGTCTATCAAGGCGTCTGCCAGGAGCATTGCAGGGAGCCCTGCGGGGAGTCCTGTGGAGAACTCTGCCGCCAGTCCAGCAGGCGAGCTCTACAGCGCCTTCGGCTCTATTTTTGAAACAGTGCTCACTCGCTTTCCGCTGCAACACACAACGATCTATTCGGACATCAATTTTATGCTTGCAGGCTTCGTTCTGGAGGCAGCGAGCGGTTTGCCGCTCCATGAGGCAATTCACAGGCTGGTATGCGTTCCGCTTGGCCTGGAGCGCTGTGGCTATTTGAAGGATGTATCCAATGCGCGGAAGGCTTTCGAGCTCGGAGGAAACTCCCCATATGCTGCAACAGAATTCGGCAACCGCATCGAAATGAAGATGGTAGCAGACCTTGGCCTTCGTTTTTCCGGCTGGAGGCCTACTGACCAGCCGATTGTCGGCGCTCCGGACGATGGCAACTGTCACTATTTCTTTCATGGTGTAGCGGGTCATGCCGGCATTTTTGCTACAGCGCGGGACCTCTGCCGCCTGGGAAACCTGTACGCAGGAGTCGGCAGTGCCAACTTCCTTGCAGACGACCTGCTCGAAGAAGCGGTAACCGACCACGGCAACGGGCGGGGGCTTGGTTTCCAGTTTGGGCCACGCTATCCGCAAGGCTGCGGACATACCGGCTTTACCGGCACCTATCTTTTTGTAAGCCGTGACCGGCATCTAAGCCTGAGCATTCTCACAAACAGGCTGCATGTTCCCGAGCCTCGCGATATCGATCCATTCAGGAAGGCAATTGCGGAGCTTGCAATCTTTGCAGTTTGAATATGGTTTATGTTGCGGATTTTTTAGTTTAAGCATACAATGACTTTGTAAACTATCCTTTTTTCGGAGGTGCACTCATGAAAGCAAGGCGCATGATTCTCTGCATGCTGGCAATCATTGCGATCGCGGTTCCAGCATTCGCAAAACCTGGGCAGACGCTTGTTGTCTATTCAAGCGTGGATGAGGTGAACGCCAAGAAAATTTTCGACGCATTCACCGCCGATACCGGCATTACCGTGCAATTCGTCCAGCTTTCTTCTGGACCAGCCTATGCAAGAATCAAGGCCGAGGCTTCCAATCCCCAGGCCGATGTTTGGTTCGGCGCTCCAAGCGAAAACCACATCATCGCCAAAGAAGAGAAGCTGACAGTGCCCTACAAGGGCCCGAATTTCGACAAGCTCGGCAAGGAATTCAAGGACCCCGACGGTTATTGGCGCAGTTTCTACATGAATCCGATGGCATTTGCGGTGAACAAGGAAGTGCTCGCGCGCATCGGCGCTCCCAAGCCGACGAGCTGGGCCGACCTCCTGAATCCCGCCTACAAGGGACAGATCCAAATGCCATCGCCGCAGTCATCAGGCACTGCCTATAACATCGTTGCATCCCTTGTCGTGATGATGGGCGAGGACAAGGCCTTCGATTACATGAAAAAGCTATCGCCGAATGTTCAGACCTATACCTCATCTGGAACCGCTCCATCTAAAGCAGTGCAGTTGGGTCAGTGCGCAATCGGTATTCAGTTTACGCCTGCATTTTTCGAAGCAATCGACAAGGGCTTCCCCATCGAGGTCATCTTCCCGAAGGAAGGAGTCTGGTTCGAAGCGCCTGCTGTTTCCATCCTGAAGGGGGCAAAAAACATCGAAGCAGCCCAGACGCTTGTCGATTGGCTGACTACAACGAAGGGGCAATCGGTATATACCGAAAAGAAAACATATTTCTACCCAGTTCTGCCCGGTGTTCCGCTTGGTGCGGGCATGCCGGCATTCGAGTCGCTCAAAACCATCGATGTTGATGCAATTTGGGCTGGCGAGCAGAAAAAGAGGCTTGTTGAGCGCTGGGTGAACGAAGTCCTTACCGCAAAGTGAGATATTGATGACTCATGGAATCTCGAAGGCGGCCGCCGAGCTCAGGCGTGCCGCCCGGGATCCGGTGCTCCTGGGAGTTATTCTCCTTGTTGCCGGATCCTTGATTGTTTTTGTTCTGTATCCTCTGTTGTCGGTTGGTGCGGCAAGCCTCGATGTGGGCGGGGGAAAGACTGGGCTTGGCGTATACCGGGATGTTATCCGCTCCGCCTATTTGCGGAAAGCCTTTTACAACAGCCTCATGATGAGCACGCTGACCGCGCTTGTCGGCACGCTGATTGGCTTTCTGTTCGCGTTCGCGGTAACGCGGGCGAAAGTGCCGCTTTCGAAATTCTTCAATATTCTGGCGGTAATTCCGATTGTGTCGCCGCCGTTTATCGGCGCGCTCGCGATCATCATGCTGTTCGGGAATAACGGGCTCATCACGTGGAACCTGCTTAAAATTCAAAATTTTCCGATTTACGGGTTCAATGGGCTGTTCCTTGCGCAGGTAGTCACCTTCTTCCCGGTCGCCTACCTGACGCTTAAAGGCGTTCTTGAATCGATGAACCCTGTGCTCGAGGACGCGGCGCTGGACCTGGGCGGCTCGCGCTGGAAGGTGTTTATGAAGGTGACGCTGCCGCTCGCTTTGCCAGGGATTGCGAGTTCGGTCCTGCTTCTCTTTGTCGAGACGTTGGCTGATTTTGGAAATCCGCTGATTCTGGCGGGGAGCAAGTTCCCGATTTTGTCGGTACAAGCCTATCTGCAGATTGTCGGGATGTACGATCTGCCAAAGGGGGCGGCGATTTCGGTGCTCCTACTGGTGCCTTCGCTTATTTTCTTCTATGCGCAGAGGGCGCTGGTGAACCGGCGGAAATACACGACGGTAACCGGCAAGCCTCAGCAATCGACAACCCAAATCGTGAGCGCAGGGGCGCGGATTACGCTGTTTGTTTTCTGTTTGTTTGTGGCGCTCGTTGTGGGGTTGATCTATTTTTCGATCGTGGTGGGAGCGTTCGCGAAGGTGTGGGGCTTCGACCACCATCTCACGCTTGACCACTTCAAGTTCGTGTTCGGTGTTGGATTCAAGGCGGTTAGAGATACGCTCATGATCGCAGGTATCGCGACACCGTTTGCAGGGCTTTTGGGCATGGTTATTGCGTTTTTAGTAGTGCGTGTGAAGTTCCCGGGGCGGAAATTTGTCGAGGGTGTGAGCATGCTGAGTTTTGCAGTTCCAGGTACGGTCATCGGCATTGGCTATATCCTCGCGTTCAATCATAAGCCGCTTGCTCTTACCGGAACGCTTGCAATTTTACTTCTGAACTTTGTATTCAGGTACATCCCCGTGGGGATCGAATCCGGAAAGGCGCTGCTTGCATCTATCGATCCTTCTATCGAAGAGGCTGCAGTAAATCTCGGCGCTGATTCACGCACGACATTCAGCAAGATTACTTTACCGATGATATTGCCGGCATTCTTTTCGGGCCTCGTGTTTGCCTTTGTGCGGGCGATGACGGCGGTGAGCGCAGCGATTTTCCTTGTTTCCTCCAAGTGGAACCTGATGACAGTGCATATCATGGCGCAGGTCGAATCGGGGAATTTGGGAGCGGCGGCCGCGTACAGTCTCCTTCTGGTGCTGATTGTCGCCGCGGCAATTTCGCTTATCCGCCTGGCGCTGAAATCGCAGTACAGCAAATATGGCGGAGCCATGCTACATTTTTAGGAGCTTACATGAGCGTTCGATTAGTCAATATAACAAAAGAATTTGCTGACCCCGAGCGCGAAGGGGGAAAGTTGGTCGCGGTCAGGGATTTTGATCTCGAAATACAGGAAGGCGAGTTCGTCACCCTTCTTGGTCCGTCGGGCTGCGGCAAGACAACGACTTTGCGCATGATCGCGGGCTTTGAGATGCCCACGACAGGCGAGGTCTGGATCGGCGGGAAGAACGTGAGCAACGATCCGCCCAATAAGCGCGACACCTCGATGGTCTTCCAAAGCTATGCCATATTCCCGCATATGTCGGTCGAGCAGAACGTGGGATTCGGACTCGAGCTCAAAGGACGTCCTAAGGCTGAAATCACCCGCGAAGTTCGGCAGATCATGGAAGTGATGGGTATCGCAGACCTAGCGCACCGAAGGCCAGACCAGCTCTCTGGAGGACAGCAGCAGCGCGTCGCCCTTGCGCGTGCCATTGTGAACAGGCCGAGTGTTTTGCTCTTCGACGAGCCTCTCTCGAATCTCGATGCCAAATTGCGCGAGCAGATGCGTGTGGAAATCCGGCGCATCCAGCAAACATTCAAGATTACGAGTGTGTATGTGACGCACGACCAGTCCGAGGCGATGACCGTGTCAGACCGAATCGTGGTCATGAACAAAGGCCAGATGATGCAGGTTGGCTCGCCCTTCGAGATCTACTCCCGCCCCGCGAACCAGTTCGTGGCCGATTTCATTGGGCGCGTGAATCTCCTGTCTGTGACAGTCGAACACCTGGAGCAAGAGAGGAATATCGCGCGCGGAGCAGACGGCAGCCGGTACGCAGGAAGGCAATTGCGGAGCTTGCAATCTTTGCAGTTTGAATATGGTTTATGTTTTGTATTCCTATTATCCGCTAAGCGGAGCAGATGGCAGCCGGTACGAAGCGGCATCCGCCGCGCCGGGGGTTGTCGAAGGGCGCAAAGCATTGCTGATGGTGCGGCCAGAGTCACTCTCGGTCGAGAGCAGCACAGGGGCGGGCCCCGCGGCAGAAGACCGGATGACCTTTGCGCAGGGCATCATCGACAAGGCTGTCTACCTTGGTGCGACTGTCGAATACGAGATTGATGCGGGCTATGAACGCCCTATCCTTGCTGTATCGCATGATCCTGTCGATGCTGGATTTTGGCATAGTGGGGATAGAGTCATTCTTCGCTTTCATCCACGAGCGGCTCATTTGTTGCCATTTGCAAGCGAATAGCTACTTCGGATTTTCAAACACTTGAGCGAGCTGAGAATTTGGTGCTAAAA
>Ga0207433_10007923_pt1 | contig 17512 bp, 15 predicted proteins | sample YelNatPaOPGAMG01_FD_187559 | JGI IMG/M metagenome (GOLD analysis project Ga0207433, IMG submission 187559) | Hot spring thermophilic microbial communities from Obsidian Pool, Yellowstone National Park, USA - OP-RAMG-01 (SPAdes) (version 3) | ecosystem: Environmental > Aquatic > Thermal springs... | reverse complement strand
TTCAGGATAATGGATACGGCATCTCCGTACCAAAAAAAGACCAGACTGCCAACCGGAAAGTGGCAAACAATTTTTCGGGATTTAAGAACCTGAAAATTTTCTACTGTAATGGTAAGGATGTTTTTGACTCAATGAATGTTATGACTGAAGCAAAAGAGTACGTGAAAGCGTCCGGAAATCCTGCCATTGTGCATGCAAACTGTTTAAGAATCCATTCCCATTCAAATTCCGACCGTCATGAACTTTATCGCGACGAAAGTGAAAGAAACTATGTTGCCGCATATGACCCTGTTGCTAAATTCAGGCGGTTATTACTCAGATATAAAAGGTTTACAGAGGATGAGCTCGAAGTAATTGAAAATGAAGTAAAGGAAACCATTAAAGAGGCTCACAGGGAGGCAATAAACGCACCTGATCCGGAGCCTTCTTCGGTCTTACGTTTTGTAGTGCCTGAAGCATACCCGGCCTCAAAATATCCTGATGGTACACATAACTACCAGGGCCAGCCTAAAAAGCTGGTTGAGGCTCTGAACGAAACCCTCAAAGCAGAGTTTCGTCACAACCCCCATACATTTATCTGGGGACAGGATATTGCCAACAGGGAAAAAGGAGGAGTATTTAATGTTACCAAAGGAATGCAGAAAGAATTTGGAGCTGAACGTGTCTTTAACGCCCCTATTGCAGAAGATTTTATAGTTGGTACTGCAAACGGAATGAGCAGGTTCGACGATAAAATAAGAGTTGTCATTGAAGGCGCAGAGTTTGCTGACTACTTCTGGCCGGCCATGGAACAGCTTGTTGATACTTCTCATGATTACTGGAGATCGAACGGAAAATTCTCACCGAATATTACCATCCGGCTTGCATCAGGAGGCTATATAGGAGGCGGCCTTTACCATTCCCAGACCATCGAGGGAGCACTTACCACTTTCCCCGGAATAAGGGTTGTCTACCCGTCGTTCGCAGACGATGCGGCAGGATTGCTACGTACATCCATCAGGTCCAGAGGCACAACGGTTTTCCTCGAACCTAAAGCTCTTTACAACGATCCCCGCACAGCAGCACCAATACCCGATGATTTTGAAGTGCCGTTTGGAAAAGCAAGAATAAGAATGGAAGGAGACGATATTGCCATGATAACCTATGGAAATACAACTATATTCTGCCTCGAGGCAGCAGAAAGACTACAGAAGGAAAAAGGTGTTACTACGCGTGTGCTGGACCTTAGATCCCTCAACCCCCTGGATGAGGAAACCATTCTCGAAACAGTTAAAAAAACCGGAAAGGTTATGGTTGTTCACGAAGACAAGGTATTCGGCGGGTTCGGAGGCGAGATTGCTGCCCTTATTTCGGAAAAAGCATTCGAATATCTCGATGGACCCGTTATAAGAGTGGGATCAATTTTCACTCCGGTAGGCTTTAACAGAATACTCGAAAAAGCTATTCTTCCCGATGCTGAAAAAATCTATAAGGCCGCACTTGATTTAATAAGATATTAAACCCCGACATCATGGAAAAAATTGCAATCATATACAGTTTCAACACGGTCAAAACAGCACAAGCGGCCAGACTCATACAGGAACATTTCGGCGATATACCCGTCGAAATGGTTAATGCTGAAGATATCACAGCTGAGAAATTTCTTCAATATAAAAACCTTATCCTCGGTGTTCCCACATGGTTCGATGGTGAACTTCCAAATTACTGGGACGAATTTATTCCCGAACTTGAGGAACTAAACCTGAAGGGATACAGAGTGGCGATATTCGGCCCGGGTGATCATAAGAATTATCCGGAAAACTTTGTTGACGGAATAGGAATTCTGGGAAAACTGCTTGAAGAGAGGGGAGCAAAACTTGTGGGGTTCACCCAGGCTTCTGAATACACTTTTGACAAATCCCTTGCATTAAGGGGGAATCAGTTTATGGGACTGCCTCTCGATTTTGAAAACCAGGCTTCAAAGAACAAAAAACGTATCAGAAAATGGGTTGAACAACTGAAAATTGAACTTATTTGAAAAAATTAAATGTTTTTTATTTCATCTTGTCCCATTCCCGGACAATATTATTCAGGAATTCAGATTTTTCGGTTTCCAGTTTTTTCATATCAAGTCCGATATATTCCTGAGCCTTTAATTTTGTTGTTATATCGGGCATTTGCACTTCCTGGTTGTATCCCAGTGATGCCAGCAGGCGGGAGAGCTTTAATCTTGCCTCGGAAACAAGGGCAATACCGTCGGCAATTAACCGTGAAGTTTCAACAGGCGAATGAAATGAGTTGCCATGGCCTGCTGCTACAAAATCCCAGCGCCACTGTGCACGCCTGATATATATGAGTATTTCCGTCATCTGTTCCTCTTTTGCACCGTAATCCCATGCCGCTTTTGCCTCAAGATGACACTTTACAAGCATTATCTCAAGTTTCCTGCGGTTTTCGATTATTTTATCCTGCCTCTGATATACATCATTTATTAGCTGTGCTGTTTCCTCCCTGTGACATACCTGGCAGGAATTTGCAACATTATTCAGAGGGCTCTGTATATGATGGTCTGTGAACTTCTGGCCTCCCTCACTTATAAATGGCATGTGACAGTCAGCACACGATACTCCTCGTGATGCATGAGTTCCTGTCAGGTACATTTCATAATCAGGATGCTGTGCTTTCAGCATCGGAGCACGGCTGAGGGCATGTGTCCAGTCGGAAAATGCAATTCCATCATAATATTTTTCCATATCTTCCGCTACTGTCCCATACTTCCAAGGAAAAACCAGATACTGCACACCATCGGTAACATCATGACTGAAATAATATTCCACATGACACTGGGCACAAACAAGACTTCTCATTTCCTGATGCGATACACGTGAAATGTCCTTACCCATATCATTGAAAGCCTCAATGAGAGCTGGCCGTGTAATCTTCAGGTTCATATTTTCAGAATTGTGACAGTCAGCACATCCGATTGCATTTGTCATCTCAGTGCCTTTTGTTTCCCATGTTCCCCGATAAAATACTGAAGGTCCTGAAGAACTGATCATACCCGGAACATTTGAGCTCTTACATGTCCAGCATGTATTCGGCATGGGGCCTAATGAATTTTTAGAAGGTGCTCCCGTTCTAAGCGTGCGTCTTATATCTTCAACAGAATAATAATGACCCCTGCCCTGTTTGTAATCCTTCGAAAATGGATACCCTGCCCAGAGTATTACCATCTGAGGTGATTCCCCGAGCATATCTATTGTTACACTGCCGTTATACCTGCTTCTGAAACTTGTATCAGATGTTTTCAGAAATGAGTAGTATTCCCTTGGGAATATCTCCCCCCATTTATCGCTCCGGGGCTCATAAGCCGGGAAAGTTATCTTCGGAGCATATGCAAAGACTGCTTCAGCCCTCCTCTCAATAATTGATGATGCCAGCATCTCCAGCAAAAAGACCACTATCACAGTGAAAATAAACAATATCCATCCAAACCATGGCTTTTCTTTAAGTATTTCCTGTATTGATTTCATATAATTGAGTTTATTTGTTTTTTCTTACCTGTTTCATCCAGCCGGGGAATGGATACTCAGGCGATGGAACCCTTGCATAAGGCACACTTGCAAGACTGTTCACTGTTCCATGAGGCGTCTCCCTGTGGCAATCTATACATTTACGTTCTGCCCTGCCATGGTTTGTTTCCGTATTATAAACTGCCAGTTTGACATCAGTTATAAGCCGCGAATGACATCTGATACAGTTTTCCTGAACAACCTTGCTTCCGGCTTCCTTTATGAAAATTACCTGCGGTTCTTTTCTCATGGTGAATACTGCAGCATGCCTCAGTCCGTCACTGGTTTTAAACAAGTATTTTCTGAAAACGTTCCCGTGAGGCACATGACAGTCGTTACAGTTTGTTTTTTCACGATGAGAACTGTGAAACCATGTAGCATACTGAGGTTCCATTATGTGACAGTTTACACATGCAGAAGGATTATCTCCCATGTAAGAGAAAAACCGTGAAATGTATAGCGAAAAAAGAAAAAGCCCGGCAAAAATACCTGAAATAATTACCACAGGAATTCTCCATTGCGCGGGTGGATATATTTTCCGGAATATTTTCAACATGTCTTTTTTCTTGTCAAGCTTTTTGCCCGGGTTTATGCAGCAACACCGTGACCGGTTCAATGGTTACCAGACATCCTTTAGGCATTTTTTTCAGTTCAGGTTCGATAAGCCTGAAAAATTCCTCAAGCTTTTCAGTTTTGTCAATTATTTCAATCATCACCGGAAGTTTCTCAGTAAGCTCCCAGAATTTTGTTGAAGTAACGGCTCCCGAACTCAGCCCATAACCCATTATTCCCCTGTAAACAGTTACACCAGCAATTCCCTTACTTTTTGCCAAGTAAACTATATGCTCATAAAGAAGCTCATTACCAACCTTATCGGTATTGCTTGCATGAATTTTAAGTACACTGTCAGGCATGGCTTAGTAATTTTATTAATGATTTACCATTTAATGACTCATGAAAAATTTACATTTCTAATTTATGAATTTTTTAAGCGAGAGTTACCTTTTGAGAAATATTTCAAGATGTAAAAATTATTTTTTATTTTAACGGAAATTTCAAACACCTCAGAAATTTTAATTTTAGAAACCAAAAATCTTTTCTGACATGGACAATCATATAAAAAATCTTTATGAGGAATACAAAAGCGGCAGATCATCACGCCGCGATTTTCTAAGAAAACTGGTGATGTACACAGGCGGTACCGCCGCCGCTATGGCCGTGCTTCCCGCTCTGGGTGAGGAAATCATCAACCCGGATGAACTGCAGGATTTTCCCGGGCTGGTAACTGAGTTTATAAAGTATCCCGGCGCTACTGGTGATATACGTGCCTATCTTGCCCGTCCTGCAGAGCAAAAAAAATACCCTGCAGTGATTGTGATACATGAAAACCGGGGACTGGTCCCCCATATCCAGGATGTAAACAGGCGCATGGCAAGGGAAGGATTCCTCTCACTGGCTCCCGATGCACTGTCGCCTGTTGGCGGTACACCCGATGACATAAGCAATGTCGGCGAACTCTTTAAAAAGTTAAACAATGAAGAGACTGTCAAAAACTTTGTTGCCGCCGTAAAATACCTGGAAACCCATCCCAACTCAAACGGCAAGGTCGGATGCACCGGCTTCTGCTGGGGCGGCGCCATGACAAATCAGGTAGCCGTTAACGCTCCCACCCTGAAGGCCGCCGTCCCATATTACGGCCGCCAGCCGGCAGTGGAGGACGTTCCCAAAATTAAAGCTGCCATTATGGCCCATTACGGCGAAAACGACCAGGGTATAAACGCGGGAATAGCAGCTTTCGAGGAAGCCCTGAAAAAGGCAAATATCGAGTACAAAATATTTATTTACCCGGGGGCAGGCCATGCTTTCAACAACGATACCGGCCCAAGATATAACGAGGAGGCCGCCAAACTCGCCTGGAAAAGAACAGTTGACTTCTTTAAGGAGAAACTTACATAGGGTTACCCGTTGCGCCGGCGCCATTCCGCACCAACAGCATCGGCAAACGGTTTTATGTGCCGGAAAAACATTTTATACCCGGAACACAAATAGTTTAAACCGGCTTCGCCCGATGGAGCAGTAATAAACCTGTTCTTCGGGCATTCGCCGTTACACATATCCCTTACTTCGCAGTTTATGCAATACTGTGGGAGGGTATTGAATTTCGCCTGCCCGAAACTCCTCTGTCTTTCTGACCTGAGCATCTCCGATAATGTATCTGATTTTATATTCCCGATCAGATGTTCCTCGTCAACATAATGATCGCATGAATAGAAATCCCCGTTATGCTCCACAACAGGAACTCCCCCGCAGGTCTTTTTGAAAATGCAGAGGGTATGTTCCTGTCCGAATGCCGGACGCACAGCTTCCTCAAAAATCTGGATTTTTATTCTGCCTATATCTCCGGCAATCCATTCATCAAAAATAGTGCACAAAAACCGGCCGAAATCCTCAGCCGGAACAGAGATATCAGATACTTTCCCCGGCACCGTTACATCCCTGATAACAAGCGGCAGAAATGTGATGAATTCTGCGCCAAACCTTTTGAAAAACCTGTAAACCTCAAGCGGCTTCTGTACATTTACTGAATTTACCACACAAAGGATTTCATTTCTGATATTGTACTCCTGCAACAATCTGTAACCCGCAATTACTTTGGCAAAAGAGGGCCTTCCGTCGTTATAAATCCTGAACCTGTCGTGAAGTTCCTCATAACCATCAATGCTTATCCCGACATAAAAATTATTCTCAGCCAGAAATCGGCACCACTCCCTGTTTAACAGAACGCCATTTGTCTGAATGCCGTTATAAACATTATATGAAAAGGGTTTATATTTTTTCTGAAATTCCAGCGCCTTCCTGTAAAAGTCAATGCCGGCAAGCAAAGGTTCGCCGCCATGCCATGAAAAGATAACATCTGGCCCGAGACTTGCCTCAATATGCTGACGTAGATATTCCTCAAGCACATCGTCGGGCATTGTTTTATACTGATGTTGAGAATAAAGCTCTGATTTACTGAGATAATAACAGTAACTGCAATGCAGGTTGCACCGTGCTCCCACCGGTTTCACAAATATCTGAAAATCATTTGCTCTCTCAGTCATATCATAATAAAAGTCAATACAGAACACAAGTTAGAAAAAAGTTGCTTCCGTTTCAGGCCGGACTTTAATCGTATCATTAACTTTTTGTTTGAAAATCCGGTTCTGAGGCTGCATGAATTCCTGCAACAATTTCAGGTATCAGTCCCATTTTTACATAAATAGGCCTGACGATCTTCTTAAGAACAGGTAATTTCCTGTAAAAAAAGTATGCTCCTGTCAGGCAGGCAATTCCACCAGCCAGAAAAGTAAGACGGGTTCCAAAAGTCCTGGCAAGGACTCCGGCAATGAGGCTTCCGAACGGTGCAATACCCATTATAGACATTGTATAGAAACTCATTATCCTGCCTCGCTTATCATCATCGGTAATAGTTTGAAGAATTGTATTGCTTGAGGCAGTATGAAGCATAAGACCAAAACCAATCAATATCATTAATAACAATGTTAACGGAAGGAAGTTAAGGATTGAAAGAATTGTAAGTGCCCCTCCGGCTATTCCAGCAGCAATCGGAATTATTCTCCCCAGTTTCACAACTGTTTCACGGGAAGCAAGATAAAGAGCTGCAAGCACCGCTCCAAGTCCGGCTGCACCCATAAGGAATCCGAAAATTTCAGACCCTCCTTTTAAGACCTCCTTGGCGTATACCGGCATAAGTACCTGGTAAGAAGCTCCCATAAGACTTACAAGACCAAGAAGCAGAAGAATATGTTCTATAGGAGCATAACCGAATGCATAAGAGAATCCATCCTTCATATCAGTTAATATTCGCGACTTTCTCACTAATTTCTCTTTATTATTCACCTTCATCATTAAAAGGGAAACAATTACAAAAATGAAACTTAGAGCATTAATCAGGAAACATACCCCTTCGCTGGTTACAGCCAGTATGACGCCTGCTATTGAAGGGCCTATAAGCCTTGCACCGTTGAACATCATCGAATTAAGAGCTATTGCATTACCCAGATCTTCTTTCTTTTCAACCATCTCAACCACAAAAGAATGTCTTGAGGGAACATCAAATGCAGTAACACATCCAAGAACAATACTTAATGCAATTATTTGCCATAGCCTGATATCGCCTCTTAGAGTCAGAAAGGCAAGTATAAACGCCTGAATCATAGCAATTATCTGAGTTACAAGAAGGACTTTATATCTGTTAAACCGGTCGGTAATAACCCCGGCGAAAGGTGCAAGGAGAAATGTTGGGATCTGCCCTGCAAAACCAATCAAACCAAGCAAAAAAGCTGAACCTGTCATACGGTAAACCAGCCACGGCAAAGCAATACGCTGCATCCATGTGCCAATAAGTGAGATACTCTGCCCTTCAAAAAACAAACGGTAATTCCTGTATTTGAGAGAACGGAATATTAATTTAAACTTCGAAGATATGTCAATATTATTCAGTCCCATTTTCTTTATTTAAATTGCACTTCCGTTGCTATTTATCTGTTTGAATAATTATAAAGCAAACCAGTAATTTATTTTAATAAGGAATATATTTTTCGGAAATATTTTCCAGAGCCGGCGAAATGATTTACCAACAGATGAATCAGGCACGTCCATAAATCCTGTCCTGTTGCCTGCCCATGTGCCGTGATTCCAGCACTCATCATCAAGTTTTCCGTCAATCACAGGCCTTGGTGTAATCAGCCTCGATGTAATGTAAACAGGCTGACCTGATGAAGTTATAAGCATTTTTACCGTATCCTGCCTGATTGTTTCATTTTGCTGAAAAACAGCATAGAGTGTTTGAACCGGCAAAAAAATTACCGATAATATAATGATTATTAACCTGTCTCTGATTCTTTCCATAAGTAAAAAGACAAACAACTTAAGCTTATAAAAATATATAAATTCCTTAGTGCTCTTAAAAATTTTCAGTTTTTTAACGTAATCCTGCCAGGCTTAATGCCGGTTATATTGTTAAATTTGTAAGTATAAAAAAATCGAATACCTGAAATATCATTAAGATGAAATCTTCAAAATTATTTTTATCAGTCAGCATCATAAGCATGATGCTCTTTTTCAGTTTTTATGGCAGTTTTAACCTGTCAGGGCAGGTACCGATGACAGCACGGCCGGTACAGCCGGCACCCGATATAATCATCCCAACCGGAACCTCTTCTTTTGATCTTATCTTCAGGGTGAACGGCAGGGACGGCCGCCTCTACCAGGCATATCTCGGCAAGAAACTTTCCGACCCGAATGAGGTTTCCCAGTCAAGGGATGCCGGTCACCCGGCATATGCCACTTTCGGAACCGACAACCTCTTTGAACCGGCAATTCGCATGACCCACAACGACGGCAATCCTTCACTTGAACTGAAATATGTAAGCCATCAGGAAGAAAAACCCGATAACAATATCACTCTTACGAAAATAAAACTTAAAGACCCTGAATATCCGGTCGAGGTTACTCTCAACATCAGGAGTTTCAGAAATGAAAATGTTATTGAAGAATGGGCCGAAATAGTGCACAACGAGAAAAAGCCGGTTACGGTTTTCAATTACGCCTCATCAATGCTTCATTTTGATGCCGGCAGATACTGGCTCACTCATTTTCATGGCGACTGGGCCGAAGAGATGAAGATGGCCGAGACAGAACTTACCGCCGGAATTAAAATTCTTGACTCAAAACTTGGCTCCAGAGCCCACATGTATCAGACCCCGGTTTTCATGATTTCACTTAATGAAAAATCAGATGAAAACACTGGTGAGCTGATTGCCGGTACCCTGGCATGGTCGGGAAACTTCCGCATCCTCTTCGAAGTAGATGAAAAAGGTTCACTCCGGGTTATCTCAGGAATAAACCCGTTTGCGTCGGAGTACTCCCTCATTCCCGGGCAAACCTTTATAACGCCCTCAATGATTTTCACTTACTCCGGCAATGGAAGAGGGGAGGCAAGCCGCAACCTTCACCGCTGGGCACTTAAATACGGAATTCTCCATGGCGATAAGCCCCGCTACACTCTTCTCAATAACTGGGAAACGACATATTTTGCATTCGACCAGAATAAGCTTTCAGGACTAATTGACGATACCAGGAAGATGGGGCTCGACCTGTTCCTTCTCGACGATGGATGGTTCGGCAACAAATATCCCCGCAATAACGACCGCGCCGGCCTTGGTGACTGGCAGGAGAACAGGGCCAAACTGCCCGACGGCATTGGCTATCTGGTAAAAGAAGCCGGGAACAAAGAAGTGAAATTCGGAATATGGATCGAACCGGAGATGGTCAATCCTGCCAGCGAACTCTACGAAAATCATCCCGACTGGATACTAAAGCTCCCAAACCGCCCCGAACACTATTACCGCAACCAGCTCGTTCTGGACCTTACAAACCCGAAAGTGCAGGATTTTGTCTATAATGTTGTTGATGAGCTGCTTACAAAATACCCCGGGATAGCATACTTTAAGTGGGACTGCAACCGTATGATGACAAACACTTATTCCCCTTATCTCAAGGATAAACAGTCGCACGTTTACATTGATTATGTAAGAGGGCTTTATTCGGTACTGGAGCGTCTCAGAAAGAAATATCCGGATATTCCGATGATGCTTTGTTCAGGCGGAGGCGGCCGGGTTGACTATGGAGCCCTGAAATATTTTACCGAATTCTGGGCCAGCGATAACACCGACCCGCTGGAAAGGATCTATATCCAGTGGGGCTATTCATACTTCTTCCCTGCCATTTCGGTCTGCAATCACGTAACCTCAATGGGTAAGCAGTCGCTCAAATTCCGAACCGATGTGGCAATGATGGGCAAGCTCGGGTATGATATAAGGGTTAATGAGATGACACCGGAGGAATTGAAATTCAGTCAGGAAGCAGTGGCAAACTATAACAGGCTGAAGGATATTATTTGGCATGGCGACATCTACAGGCTTGTTTCGCCTTACGACGAAAACAGGGCAGTGTTGATGTATGTAAATGAAAAGAAAGATAAGGCTGTGTTATTTGCTTACACCCTCAATGCCAGGAAGGGAGAGACGTTCAACCGTGTCAGGCTTCAGGGACTTGACCCGGCAAAGGCATACAGGATTCAGGAAATAAACATTATGCCGGGTGTGAGGCGCACCGGAACCGAGAGCGGCAGGAGCTACTCCGGAGAGTATCTGATGAATATAGGATTGAATATTGGCTCTACCGCCCCGTTAACCAGTCAGGTATATGAGATAATCGTTCAGAATTAGGCATATCTTATCTCCGGTTATCCGCTCTGACTGATCCGCTCTCCCGATGGCTGCCGGGAGCTGCCGGAATGATATCTGTGTGCAAATATTCATTCAGAAAGATTGAATATTTAACAGATTTTAAACTTTTAATTGCACCTCCGTCATTATTTTTATAACCGGATTTTATTCAACCTATTGATAATGTTTAATTATCTCCTGTGATAAAAAATACCATCCCATGAAAAAAAGAAACCGTTTTTTATTTGTTATCAGGCTGGCGCTTTTCCTGCCTGCTGCGCTGATGTTAATTGCAATGTCAGGATCAGGCCGTTACGGTGTACCACCAAGGCCTGAAGGTCCCTGTGACATTTATGCCGCTGCCGGCAACCCATGTGTTGCTGCTCACAGTACAACACGGGCATTGTACTCATCGTACAACGGCCCTCTGTACCAGGTAATGCGCCAGTCGGACGGTAAAACTCTTGATATAGGCGTGGTACAGCCATCCGAAGGCGACCCCGGAGGCTATGCCGACGCGGCCGCTCAGGATGCCTTCTGCGCCAATACCTATTGCTGGATCACAATTATTTACGATCAGTCGGGCAAAGGGAATCACCTGACACAGGCTCCCCGTGGCGGTTTCAGCGGCCCCTCCATGGGCGGGTTCAACAACCTTCCGATTGCCGATATGGCACCGGTTACCATTATGGGCCATAAAGTCTATGGCACTTTCATTGAACCGGGCATGGGCCTGCGCGACGACGACCCGGAGGGCACCGCAGTTGACGACCAGGCAGAGGGACAATACTGGGTTATTAACGGCCAGCATTACAATTCAGGCTGCTGCTTCGATTACGGCAATGCAGAGATAGACAGTCGCGACGATGGCGACGGTACCATGGAAACCACCTATTACGGCAACGCCAATGCCTGGTATTTTGGCCAGGCCCCCGGTCCATGGATAATGACCGACCAGGAGAACAACCTGGTAGGCTGTGTAAATCAGTCCCCAAACGATAAATACTGCCCCGACCTGCCCGTCATAACATGGCGTTTTGTTACTGCAATGGCTGACGGCGAACCCCACCACTGGAGATCAATGGGAGGTGATGCCCGGCAGGGCGACCTGAAAATAATGTTCGACGGTCCCCGTGTTATTAACGACAGGAACAGTTATGACCCAATGCGCAAGCAGGGAGCTATACTTCTCGGGAACGGAGGGGATAACAGTAACGGTTCACAGGGCACTTTCTATGAAGGTGCTATGACTGCCGCAGGCACTTTCCCGACTAAGGAAACCAACCAGAAAATCCAGGCTAACATAGTGGCTGCAAAATATGATGTGTTTTATCTTAGTATCGCCCCTGCCGGGGAAACCGGTACACCTCCCGGACTCCTGACCTTCTCTCCCAACAGTTCCGGGAACATTTCACTGACTTTTACAAATTCAACAGGTTCCCCTGTAAAAGATCTGACTCTTACAATTTCAGTACCTGCGGGTTGGAAATCTGTCCTGCCGGGCTCCGCCGAACCCTCAAAAAAATTCTCCGGTGCTGTTACTCCGGGCGAAAGTGTCACTGCAATCTTTACAGTTACATCAGGCTCTGAACTTTTCAACGGCGACCTGACCGGAAAAGCTGTCTGGACCGACACCGGGAATGGTAAAACCCGTACCGGAACCACAGTGCTAAAAGTGAGGAACGTAAACCCTGTAAAGATTAATGAATTCCGTATCAGCGACGGTTCTGCTGAAAACCAGACAAACTCGTTTATAGAACTTTACAATGCAGGTGAGAGTGAAGTTGATATCTCCGGCTGGACGCTGGCACACCATCAGACTCAAATGCCCCTGTTTTCATCCGTTAAAATACCGGCCGGTACAAAGCTTGCTGCGCATGGTTTTTACCTGTTAGGCCTTTCAAATTCCGGGCTTGCCGTTCCTGCAAAAAAAGGTGAGTCTGCAATTTATGTAAGAAACACAAACGGGATGTCGGTTGGTGATGTTATCCAGGTTGGAACCGGTTCAAACGCTGAAACCAGACGTATAGCCGGTATCACAAGGCCGCCTGAACCATCTTCATCACCTGCCGGCGGAGTACGGCGTGGAGGACCGGCCGGTCTGACCACAATATGGCAGCCCCTGCCTGACGGCCCGGTAATAACAATTCCGAAAGGCTCCTCCAATGTACCTGTAACAAGCGTGGCAGGTTTTGAGGCTGGACAAAAAATGGCTATCGGTTACGGGGCAACCTACCCCGCTGTTTCGCAAGCAATCGAAAAATACGAAGTAGTGACAATTACCGCAGTTGGTAAACCCGGAACCCAGGCATGGCTCTCAATGGACGCAAAACCCGGCGACAAAAATATAAAAGTGTCTTCTGTTGAAAATATCTCGCCTGGAGACAAGATCAGACTGGATATAGCCAGCAGGGGACACGGCATTGAAACAGTTACGGTAAAGAGTGTCGGGACCCAATCATCACGCAGTACTTTCAACGGGCCTCTGACCGCAAAGGATGACCCGGGAACCGGGCTTGAACTTACCGGCCGCCTGAAATATCACCACGCATCCAATTTGCCTTTCAGCGACAGGGGAACAGGGATAAGCTTTACACCTGCAACTGCCTTCGACCACTCAAGCAATGAACCGGTTCTTGCTCTCAATAACATTATCACACTCGACCAGCCATTATCAAACGACCACGATATTGATGATGTGGTTCTTGATAATAAAGTGACAACAGCCGGTTATCAGGGTGAACCCCGTCCTGACCAATGGTTCGGAGGTCCGGCCCTTTCACCAATGGCCGGCAATATGGTGCTGCGCGACGCAAAAGGGAATGTTGCTGACGCACTTAACTATGGCGGACTTGTTGATCCATGGGCAGCGGAAGGCTACCAGGCTTCCTCCGGAGCCGGAGAAAACGGATGTTTCGTGCCCTCACCCGGAGCCGGCAGAGGCTTCAGGATGGGCGCATCAGCACCCGCAGTCCAGCCCGACAGAAGTGCAGGCCGCTATCCCGACGGTTACGACAGTGACTTCAACTGCCGCGATTTCATGCTGCAAAACAGCGTCAATATCCTTGTACCGGCGCCTGCAGGCTCTGTTAATATTAAAGTGGGAAGTGTGGCCGGTTTTGCAAATGGCCAGACAATTATCATTGGCTCGGGTAACAACCGCGAAACCGCAGTTATCGGGACTATTGGCACAACAGGAGGTACAACAACAGGCTCTGCAACTGAAGCAGGCGCAACAGTCATACCAGTTGCCGGCATAGAAGGATTCAGTACCGGCCAGATTATAACCATTGACAACGGTACCAGTCGCGAAACAGCTGTAATTTCTTCAACTGCCATGGGCAGGCGTCGTTTTGCCCCGGGTAGTAATAACCAGCCGATGGACACTGTCAAAATTACCAGGCCTCTGAAATTTGCCCATGCTGCAGGCACACAGGTATCGGGCAGCGGAATAATCCTTACCATGCCTCTGACAAAAGATCACAGAGCCGGCGATATCGTTGCAGGTAACCTGCCTACACCCGGCAGGCCAAACCAGTATTTCAGGAAACCTTAACGGAAAGTTGCCTGTACGGCCCTGCTTCAAAGGAAATCAGCCGTTGCCGTAATAAAATACGGTAATGGCTGAATTTTCAAAGGCTACCGTTATGGCATTTTCAACTACGCTACAAAACCCCCCGGAGGCTATGTCAATTTTGACTGGTTCAGGATAACCCTGCAAAAAATTATTAACTTTTATTCAGGCAAGCACCCGGTACCCGGCACCAGACATCAAGCACCCGGTACCCAGCACCCGGCACCCTGCACCTATCTGATCACTCCCAGCAGGTACAACACAGAAATAACTATAATTGTGAGCGACGACACCCCGACCGGGAACCACACCGGAGCAATCCACGGCTTCGGGATCAGAAAGAGAACATCAATTGTTTTTAATGAAGGCGGCCATTTGATAAGAATATAAAGGGAAACGTAATAGAAAAGATCCCAGAAGGCGAATGTCCAGAGAAACAGCACACCCCGTTCAATCCAGGTGGTGCCGGCCAGCCATGCAATTACAGCAAGCATAATTATGGTAGCCGCCTCACGGGTCATTTCAACCTTCAGATACCAGGGATCAATCCGATCAACTGCTTTTGTGTTTGAATCAGCATTAAGGATGCCTGTTGCTTTGCGCAGGTAAACCACCACAACACCCTCAAGATGCGCCATGGCAATCCCGAAAATTGAAAGCAAAATTAGTTTTATTAAAATATTTACAGCCATCTTAAAATTTATTTTAAAAAACAGTAAATTTTTTTTATAAGAATTAAAGCTATACAAAAATCTTTTTCTCCATTAATATCTTTATTTTCTTTTTAGCTTACTTTCTTTTGTGCGCTAAAAGAAAGTAACAAAGAAAAAGCGCCGGAAATGACAAGTCCGGCTTTTCGCTGCGCCCGCTACACTTTTCCTACCCACTACGCTCAAAGCCGTACTTCGCACCATTTCCGGATTCCCCACGCGCCGATTTATTAAAATTTTATACTTACTTATTTATTCTTATTCGAATCAAAAATTCTAGACTATAATTATAGTTTATAAAGAAAAATAAAATACTTATACTTCTTCCCCCCCGATTTTTCAAATCAGACCTTAAAGAACCTGATAATTGCAGAAACAAAAACTATTATTCCCGTAATTATTGAGATAATTGCCGCTATCAGCACGCCGGCGGCTGAAGCATCTTTTGCTTTTTTCAGGTTGATGTTTTCCTGTTCCGAAACTGCATCGCCCAGGTATTCAATTGCACTGTTCAGGCATTCGCATGAAAGTACAAGTCCGGAGGCAAGAACAACCGCTATCCACTCCCCTGCCTTAAGCCGGAAAAGTATTCCCGCAACAATAACTGCCGCTAAAACAATTAGGTGGATTCTGAAGTTTTTTTCACCGGTAATGATTATCCCAATCCCGTTTACAGCATTCCTGAAACTGTCAATCCTTCCTTTAAGAAAAGATTTTCCGGATGAGCCGGAACATCCTGCAGCTTTCATTGATTAAATTATTGATTGTTTTCCGTAAGTTTCTGCCTTAATGCTTCATACTCATTCATATCAAAGCCGGTCTGTGAGAGATATCCCTTTATTCCGCCGTAATGATTTTCAACCCTTTCCATAACATTTTCAATATTTTCCTTTCTAAGGGTGATGGCATCGAGTATCTCCTTTGAAGGGAATAGTCCGAAATAGAGTATCTTCCTCAGCATCAGCCTTTTTCTGAAGACCGGCAAAATATAATCATTCGATTTCATGAAATTTTCCGCAACAGTCTCCTTCGCTGCTCCGGCAATCATCTGGATGAGGGCACATACAATCCCGGTTCTGTCTTTTCCTGCCCTGCAATGTATAAGCAGAGGAGTCTGACCGCCGGTAAGAATAATTTTTGCAATTTCATTAAGAACAGGCTTTGCCGCATCAAGAATTTCAATATATAATTCATTTATAACCTTTTGCACGGCCTCTTCCTGGTTCTTTTTCATAATCAGAGGCTTTAACCGTTCCCGTGTCACCTTCTCAAAATCGAGGGGAAGTGACAACCGGTTCATCTCAGGTATGAAAACTTTTCTTTTGCTGTATTCATGAGGAGCCCGCAGGTCAATAATAGTTTTAATACCCAGGCTTTTCAGCTGCTCAATGTCTTTCCTGCTTATCCTGTCGACACTGGCAGATCTGAAAATCAGTCCTCTTTTTGGCTTTGATCCGCTGTTACCGGGCAAATCCATGGCATCCCGGAAATTCATCACCGACCTCAGAGGGTTGTTTGTTGCCAGAAGTTTCACTTTTTCACCTCCCATCCGTAATCAATATATTTCCATTTAAAGTCACCGTCACTAACGGTTATCAGCATGAATCCTTCCTCGTCGCCGCGATAGGGGCCACGCCACCAGTTGGCCGAAGGTCGCCTCCCGTTATCACAAAATCAGGCCTGAGTTCATTGACTTTAGCAATCGCCTGTTTAAAACCTGGTACTGCATTTCTCTCATATGTAAGGTGAATATCGGTCATAAAAACAAAAGAAAACGAATCGCTCTTTTTCTTTTTTCCGCAGGAAGAAAGGATGAGTAAAGCAATTAGTACTGCTGCAACTGCACTTTTGTAACGGATTATTTTCATGGCATAATGGTTTAATTGTTTACCGGTGTAAATTCGGAAAATTACACGATAAAAACAATCATATCCATTTAAAAGATTGTTACGTTATATTGCATACTTTTGGCTTTAGTATTTCCTTTCTCCTCAAACTAATCGCTTCATGCTTCATCCTCCTGCAAAATATTTTTTCCTGAAGAAAAGAGCCACATTTACCAGCATTATCAGAACAGGCACTTCAACGAGAGGACCTATAACCGTTGCAAAAGCTGCCTGTGAATTGATCCCGAAAACTGCCACGGCAACTGCAATGGCAAGTTCAAAATCGTTACTGCCGGCCGTGAAAGCCATAGTTGTTGATTTCTCATACCCGTTCCCCATCCATTTTGCAATGAAGAATGTAGCGAAAAACATTACTGCGAAATAAATAGTGTATGGTACGGCAACTCTTAAAACATCAACGGGAAGTTTGATTATATTTTCTCCTTTTAGTGAGAACATAACAAATATTGTAAACAGTAGTACCACCGGGGTGAGCCAT
>Ga0207433_10007920_pt1 | contig 17515 bp, 18 predicted proteins | sample YelNatPaOPGAMG01_FD_187559 | JGI IMG/M metagenome (GOLD analysis project Ga0207433, IMG submission 187559) | Hot spring thermophilic microbial communities from Obsidian Pool, Yellowstone National Park, USA - OP-RAMG-01 (SPAdes) (version 3) | ecosystem: Environmental > Aquatic > Thermal springs... | reverse complement strand
GCGATCGCTCGGGAATCCGTCGGCGCGGACAACAACAATGTGCCGTCGAAGTGATCGACACGCAGTGTCATCGGCCGGCTGACCAGACACCCGCTCTCATCCAGCGTGGTCAACATGATGCGGTCCAACGACCGCGGAGCGTCGGCGAGCTTCTGCACGTTCTCCTCAGCCATCAGATGCTTCTCCGGTCGCCCAGTGCAAACTCCCGGCGCAAACTCCCGGCGCAAAATCCCGGCGCAAACTTCGGACTGACATCATGCAGGTGACCCCCTCACCCGGCCACCAACCCCAACATTCTACCATTACGTTAGAGTAACGTTCTCGGTCTCGCGCGCACCGGCCCGCGGCGCGGGTCACGTCGTCCTCAACGCCCTGCCGATGCCACCCGCAACGAACCTGCGCATTGCGTCGAGTTCGCTCATGTCCGACGGCATCGCCGCGCCGGGAAATGCGCCAAGCAGCTTTCGGATCGACATCACAGCGCGCCCATAGCCATGCAGGACTCTACTCATCCGTTACGGTAGAGGCACCTTGGCGAGGATGCGACTGAGCCGCGTGCCGTGTGGTTAGAGTTGAGAGCCAACTGGCTGGTCGAGCGGGTCGGGCCGGTGGACAGGAGGTTGAGCCACGGTGAGTGACACGCAGGGTGTCCACATGCAGATCGGGCAGGTTGCGGCGCAGACGCAGCTGTCGATCCGCACGGTCCGGCACTATGACGATGTCGGGCTGGTCACACCCTCGGCGCGCAGCGCGGGTGGTTTTCGTCTCTACACCGACGCCGACGTCGACCGGCTGCTGGTGATCCGGCGGATGAAGCCGCTGGGTTTCACCCTGGCGGAGATGAAAGACCTTCTCGCCGCCCTGGATGTGTTGGACAACCCGAAAGCCCCGGCAGCCAAACGTAAGTCGGCGGTCGAATGCCTGCGTGAGTACCGCGTCAAAACCGATGACAGCGCCGACCGGTTGCGCCAGCAGCTGGCCTACGCCGAGGAGCTCGCGGAACTGCTGGCTGACCGGGCGAAAGCCAAAGTCGACACGGGCCGACGCTCATCGGCCCACGTGACCACCCGCTGAACACCGACCTGCCCGGCCATCTCGGACGGCTGCCAAACCGCGACTCATCGACAGTGACGTCGATCAAGGCCGCATCCGTCGATAGGTTAACGTACCCTTACGTGACTGTAGGTATTGGCGCCGCTGGGATCTTCGGCACGCAACACGTGTGGGCCCGCCAAGGCGCCAGGGTGTCAGCGCAGCGTGGACGCCAACGGTGAGGGCCACCACAGCCGGCCCCGTCATCAAGCCCCGGCCGGGCCAGCTTGCCGTTGTCGGGTGGGCAAGTGTGGCGGCCGTGATGACAGCGCCGGGGCAGACGGCGGCAGTGTCCGTGTTTACCGACCCGCTGATCGCCGCGTTGCAGATCAGCCGCACCCAGTTGTCGGCCAGCTATCTGATCGGCACGCTGCTCGGTGCGGCGGCGATGCCGTGGGTGGGCCGAGCGCTGGACCGATATGGCGTGCGGCCGTTGATGATCGGTGTTGGTCTGCTCTTCGGCGCGGTGCTGGTCGGACTCGGTTTTGCAACATCGCTTTTCACGCTCACTGCCGGATTCGTGGGGATACGCATGTGCGGGCAGGGCGCGCTGGGGTTGGTGGCCACGACCTTGGTTGCGGTGCACGTGAGCACACGGCGCGGAATGATGCTCGGAGTGACCGCCGGCGTCGGTTCTGCCGGTGTGTCGATGGCGCCGCTCGTCCTGGAGCGGCTCGTGTCACAACTGGGGATCCAGACGATGTGGATCATCGAAGGTCTCGCCGTCTGGAGCCTGGTCGTACCCATTGGCATCGTGGGACTGCGCCGGCTGCCTCGGCCCGACCGCACTCGCACGGAAATCCCGATGGGAACTGACTGTTCGGCGGGGCCTGACGCCGTGGGGCCGCGGTGGACTGCGCGGACGGCCGTCCGTACCGCGATGTTCTGGGCAATCGCTGCCGGCCTGGCGACTTCCGGCATGGTGACCACCGGCCTGAACTTCCATCAGATCGCCCTGCTCGGAGAACGGGGACTCACCGCCACCGAGGCCGCCGCCAACTTCATCCCGCAGACCGTCGCCGCCCTCATCGGCACTCTGCTGATCGGCGCGTCCGCCGATATCGTTGCCCCGAAATTCGGACTCGCGTTGGCCATGGTGGCGCTCTCAGTAGCCCTGTTGACCACGGCGGTAATCACCCCGGGCGCCACCGCGCTGGGCTACGGGCTGGTCTTGGGACTGTCGGGCGGCGCGATCCGCTCCATCGAGGCCGCGGCCTTCGCCCACTACTTCGGCACCAGCCACATCGGCGCGATCCGCGGCATCGCGACCACCATCAGCGTCGGATCCACGGCGTTCGGGCCGCTGGCGGTCGCGCTCGGCCACGACATCGTCGGAACCTACGGCACCACGATGGCCATGCTGGCGCCGATTCCGCTGGCCGTGGCCGTCTTCGCGCTGGTCGCGCCCGCGCCGCCTACCGGCCGGCGATACCGGCAGTGCGTCGGTGTCCGCCGGCCGACTGCGCGACGGGATCGCGTACACGAGGCCGGATAAACTACCATTTCGTAAGGGTACTTTCTGCGCGGGAAGACGATTCCCCGTCGAGGATTGGCGAAAGCAACTTCATGAGCTCTGAACTGGCCGCGCCGGAGCAGACGTCGGCGTCGCGGGTGATTGCCGAGGCGGGGCGCAGGCGGACCTTTGCCGTCATCAGCCATCCCGACGCCGGGAAATCCACCCTTACCGAAGCGTTGGCCCTACACGCCCGGGTGATCACCGAGGCCGGAGCAATCCACGGCAAGGCCGGGCGGCGCTCGACCGTCTCGGACTGGATGGACATGGAAAAGGCGCGCGGCATTTCCATCACGTCGACCGCCCTGCAGTTCGCCTATCGATCGGCCGACGGCACCGACTGCGTGATCAACCTCCTCGACACCCCCGGCCACGCCGACTTCTCCGAAGACACTTACCGAGTGCTGACCGCCGTCGACTGTGCGGTCATGCTCATCGATGCCGCCAAAGGTCTGGAACCGCAGACACTCAAGCTGTTCCAGGTTTGCCGCCAGCGGGAGATACCGATCATCACCGTCATCAACAAGTGGGACCGGCCCGGGCGCGACGCGCTGGAACTGCTCGACGAGATCGAAGGCCGCATCGGGCTGCGACCGACACCGTTGACGTGGCCCGTGGGGATTGCCGGGGACTTTCATGGCGTGCTCGACCGCCGCAGCGGACGCTTCATCCGGTTCATCCGCACCGCCGGCGGGGCGACCGCAGCGCCCGAGGAGCACCTCGATCCGGCCGCGGCCGAGCAGCTGGCCGGATCGGCCTGGCTCCAGGCGGTCGAGGAGTGCGAGTTACTGACCGCCGACGGCGCCGGCTTCGATTCACCCGCGTTTTTGGCCTGTCGCAGCACCCCGGTGCTGTTCACCTCGGCGGTGCTCAACTTTGGTGTCAACCAGCTGCTCGATGTCCTTGTGCAGCATGCCCCGTCGCCGGCAGCCAAGGTCGGCAGGAGCGGTGACCTGCGTCCGGTCGACGACGAGTTCAGTGCGTTCGTGTTCAAAGTGCAGGCCGGTATGGATGCCGCGCATCGCGACCGACTGGCCTACGCGCGAGTCTGTTCTGGTGTGTTTCGCCGCGGCGACATCGTCACCCACGCCGCGACCCGACGGCCGTTCGCCACCAAGTACGCACAGTCGGTCTTCGGTCAACAACGCACCGTCCTCGACACGGCCTGGCCGGGCGACGTGATCGGTTTGGTCAACGCCACCGCGTTACGCGTCGGCGATACTCTCTACCGCGGCGATCACGTCGAATTTCCCGCGATACCGCAGTTCTCCCCCGAACATTTCGCTGTTGCCCGAGCCGCCGATACGAGCAGGCACAAGGCATTTCGACGCGGCATCACCCAACTCGAACAAGAAGGCGTCATCCAGGTCCTGCGCTCCGATCGGCGCGGCGACCAAGCCCCCGTGCTGGCCGCGGTCGGACCCATGCAGTTCGAGGTCACCAGTCACCGCATGGGCGGCGAACTGCACACCCCGATCAGTCTCGAACACCTCAACTACAGCGTCGTGCGGCGCACCCGACCCGAAGATGTTGGCTTTCTCGACGCTCAATCGGGCGTCGAAGTGCTCACGCGCACCGACGGAGCGCTACTGGCGCTGTTCAGCGACAAATGGCGGATGGAAATCATTCAGCGCAACCACCCGGAACTTATGCTCGACCCGCTGATCGCCGCCGGGCCGTAACGGCCAGGGGGTCACTTTCACCGCACGAGGCCACCAGCGCGAGCCGTAGCCGCGCTGCGGATCGTGCCGGGACAGGACGGCCTCCGCAAGGGCGGGGGCATCGACCCCGTCGTGCCGGGCGAGGTGCTCGGCGAGCACGATCATCATCTCGGTGTCTCCGGTGAAGGCCCCGAGGAGCGCTCCGCGGGCTCGCTCGATCACGCCGGGAACAGCCATTGACGTCGGATACCCGCGCGGCCGCTATCCGGCGCGCCTGGCTACCTGCTGCGCCGGTTCCGACACGGTCCAGCTGCGACCCTCGAAGACACTGATCTCGATCAGCGTGGCCGCGGTGGGTCCCGCCGACCAGGGCTTGAATCCGTCGTGCCAGTAACGTGCGACGCGCTGGTGGTCGGTGACCAGTGTGGCCAGCCCGGCCAGCGAAACCGACACGGCGGGTGAGGTATATGCGACGTTGACCCAGGCCCGCGCAGCGATGTGTGCGACACACCGCGAGTCCGTGGGAGCGAACAGGCGCACCACACCATCAAAGTCAGCCAAGCGAACGGCCATGGGCCGACTGACGAGGTGGTACTTGTCGTCGACGGTCGTCAACATCACGGTGTCAAGTGTCTGCAGCACTTCGCGCAGTTTGCGTACATTTTCTTTCTGCACAGTCTGTCTCCCGGGGTCTGCTCCGAACGATCGGCCGTTTGTTTTCGGCTCGGAAGTGTGCTGCAAGGAATGCATCCGGCAGGCCACACGTGCAAACTCTATCTTAACGTAAGAGTATGGTCATCTCACGGTCGCGGTGCCGTATCCCCTCGAAAGCGGCCATCCAGGACACCGCAGGGCGCGGCTAGCGGGTTACCGCGCGTCGCGGCTCCGTCAGCGCTTCTAGCGCCGGGATGCCGACGGGTTCGGTTGCCAGCAGTGGCACCAGGGCGATTCGGTCGGCGTGCTCGCGTCGTACCTTTTCGATTTCGCCCAGCTCCGCGAGCGCGCGCTGCCGAAGAAGCGGTGCCGTGGGGTTCGCCGCGGCGAGCGAGTTGTTGATCACCCAGGCCCACGGGTGGATGTCGGCGCGTTCGAGTTCTTCTTGCAGGCCCGCTGCTTCCAGGACAGGTGTGGTTTCGGCGTGGGTGATGACGATGACTTTGGTCAGGTCCGGGTTCTGCAGGCGCATCAGCGGCGTCACGAAGCGCCGGTTGCCCAGTTGGCGGGCGATTTCGCGGTGATACGAGCCGGTGGCGTCGAGCAGGAGCAGAGTGTGGCCGGTCGGTGCGGTGTCGACGACGACGAATTTGTGCTGCGATTCGCTGATGATGCGGGAGAACGCCTGAAACACCGCGACTTCCTCGGTGCATGGGGAGCGTAAATCTTCGGCGAGCGCCGCGCGGCCCTGTTCGTCGAGCGCGGCGCCCTTGGTGACCAACACGTGGTCGCGGTAGGCGCGGGTGGCCTCCGCGGGGTCGATGCTCGACACCTGCAGGTTGTCCATCGTTCCGTGCAGGGTTTCGGTGAGGTGCCCGGCCGGGTCGGTGGTGGTCAGGTGCACCTGGTGGCCCCGGTCGGCGAGGGCGACCGCGATCGCGGCGGCAACGGTTGTCTTGCCGACCCCGCCCTTGCCCATGCACATGATCAATCCATGGTTGGCGGCGACGAGTTCGTCGATCAGGTTCGCCAGCGGGGCGTCGGCGACGGGTGGAGCCGGTTCTTCTGGCCGGTCGGCTATGTCGGCATTCGGGGTGAACAGCGCGGCCAATGCGTCCACGCCAACGATGTTGTTGGGCTTGAGTTCCACTTGATCGATTGGCAGCGAACGCAGTTCGTCGGGCAGTGCCGCAATCGCCTGGCGCTCGCGTTGGTGGATCGCCGCAGCGAGCGGGTCGCCGGCGTCGGCGGGGGCGGGCAGGACCCCGTTGATCACGACGTACTGATGGGTCAAGCCGAGCGCTGCGAGTTCAGCGTGGGTACGGGCGATCTCGGCGAGGGTCGATTTCTGGGCACGGGCCACCAGCACCAGGCGGGTGCGCTGGGGATCGGACAGGGCCCGCACGGCCTCGGCGTAGACGGTGCGTTGCTTCTCCAAGCCGGACAGTGGCCCCAGGCAGGACGCGTCGCCTTTGCCCTCGCTGAGGAACTCGTTCCATGAGCCCGGCAATTGCAGCAGCCGGATGGTGTGCCCGGTTGGTGCGGTGTCGAACAACACGTGGTCGAACCGTCCGACCTGACCGTCGGAATCGGTAAGGAGTGCGGTGAATTCGTTGAAGGAGGCGATCTCGGTGGTGCACGAACCGGAGAGTTGTTCGGTGATCGACGCTATCTCCGGCTCGGGTAGCAGACCACGCACCGGGCCGATGATGCGTTCACGGTAGGCGTCGGCGGCCTGTTCGGGGTCGATCTCCAGTGCCGCGAGCCCCTCGACGGCGGGGATCGCGGTTATCGTGTTGCCGATCGTCAGCCCGAAGACCTGCCCGATGTTGGACGCCGGGTCGGTGCTGACCAGCAGCACCTTTTTACCGTGGCGGGCCAGGATGATCGCCGTGGCGCACGCGATGGAGGTCTTGCCCACACCGCCCTTGCCGGTGAAGAACAGAAATCGTGGCGGAGTGTCGAGAAATTTCATATGGTGTCCAGTTCTTTCAGCAGCAGCCGGCGGCGCCCGGGCCGTCGCTGCCGCAGCAGCCCCCTCCGGCGCGGGTCGCATCGGTGATGTCGAGGGCGGTCGATTCGGTCGGGCCGGAAGCTTCGACTCCGGCCCAGTCGGCGAGCTGGGCGCGGTCGGGATAGCGGCCGGTCATCGCGGTGATCCCGTCGACGAGAACCAGCGGTAGGCCGTCCGATCCGGCAACGTCCAGGAAGGCTTTCACCGCGTCGTTGTGGGCGAACGCCAGCGGCTCGCTCGCGAGGTTGTAGCGGGACACATCTCCGCCGCGGCTGCGGACGAAATCCATGTCAGCGGAGAACGTCACCAATTCCTGGGCGACGTCCTCGCCGCAAACGCCGGTGGCGCAGCACAACGCGGGTTCGAAAACCTCGACTTTGCGCCTTGAAACGCTCCTGGAAACGCTCCTGGAAACGCTCATTGAAACGACCTCCTTGATGTGTGCCGGTGACGTGGTACCACGTAGGTTTGCTGAAAGTTGCCGCAGGACTGCGAGAATCACCCGGAACCAGACCCGGTAGCCCCTGCGGTGAGTGCCCGGCAGCCGTGCCGGGCGCAGCGCGTCGAGGTGATGGGAGACGGTGGGCGGGGACAAATCGATGGGTGCCGAGACGGAGCGGAGCGCACAGCGCCTCGGACATCGGCGCGGGCGCCCCGGCGGGAACCCCGCTCAGGGGCTCACCGGCCGGCGACGAGGAGTGTGGAGCACTCATGCCGGCCGTCTGATTCGACATACGTCGATATTGACAGCTTTCGAATCACCCTGTCAACAACAGCGCCCGATCGCGACGCCAACGCCGGCCGGCGCAGGCCGACACGCGCGGTTCCACGGCGCATAATGAGTGAGTGCGCGTAGAGCTGTTGTACTTCGATGGGTGCCCGAATTGGATCACGTTGAAGCGACGGTTGACTGAGGCTCTTGCGGCCACGGGTCACGGCGATGTCGCCATCACGTTCAAGCGGGTGCAAACGCCTGAAGAGGCTGCAGTCTGCGAGTTTGCCGGGTCGCCTACGCTGCGGATCGACGGACAGGATCCGTTCCTGCGGTCTGCCGACGCGGTCGGGCTGGCGTGTCGCGTCTACAAGACGCCGGACGGCCTCGCCGGTTCGCCCACCGTCGAACAGCTTGTCGAGGTCCTCAACCAGGCGTCCTGACGTCCCCACAATCAGGCCTTCACACGCCGGGATTCGCGGTACGGGTCACCATCGCGGCAACCAACTGAGGGGGCCGAAATCGGTGATGACGGCAGGGCCGGGGAAGCGTTGTCACCGTGCACGCGTGACGGGTGGTGGGGTCAAGGCCGAGGGGTCAGCCGAAGCGGCCGGAAATTCAGCCGAAGCGGCCGGAAATATAGTCTTCGGTGGCCTTCTCGTCGGGTGTGGAGAAGATCTTCTCGGTGGCGTTGACTTCGATCAACCGCCCAGGCTTGCCGGTGGCTTCCAGGTTGAAGAACGCGGTCTGATCGCTGACGCGGGCGGCCTGCTGCATGTTGTGGGTAACGATGACGATGGTGTAGTCCTGCTTGAGTTCACCGATCAGGTCCTCGATCGCCAGCGTCGAGATGGGGTCGAGCGCAGAGCAGGGTTCGTCCATGAGCAATACGTTGGGCGAGACGGCGATTGATCGGGCGATGCATAGCCGCTGCTGCTGGCCACCGGAAAGGCTGCCGCCGGGACTGCCCAGCCGGTCTTTGACCTCGTTCCACAGGTTTACCCCGCGCAACGACCATTCGGCGAGTTCGTCGAGGCTTTTCTTGTCGTGCTTTCCTTGGAGTTTCACCCCGGCGACCACATTGTCGAGAATCGACATGGTAGGAAAGGGGTTTGGCCGCTGGAACACCATCCCGACCATGCGCCGCACACCAACCGCGCCGATCCGTGGACCGTAGATGTCCTGGCCATCGACCAACACCGATCCTGTCACCCGTGCTCCCGGGGTGGTTTCGTGCATGCGGTTCAGGGCCCGCAGAACGCTGGACTTTCCGCATCCGGAGGGTCCTATCAACGCGGTGACACTTCGCGGACTGACCGTCATGGTCACATCGGCCACCGCGCAAAAGGTGCCGTAGTAGATGTTGAGATCGCGTACCTCGAGCAGTGTGGCGCTCCTGCGCATTTCGTGGATGCCGGCCGGCACCGACGTCGTCGCAGCAGGTGCGGCCGTATGTCCGGCACGTCCGAGCGCCGCGTCACCCGTTGTGGTGTTGACGTCCTGGATCATTCGATCCTCCGATGCTGTCGTTCGCGTCCAGACCCTGTCGGCGGACGCGTGTGATTGTTGCTGCGCAAAAGGGCTGCCCCACCACTGCCCCACCCGGCGGCGCTGGTCAACGTCCGCGGCTGACGCTGGACCGGCGAGCGATGAGCCGCGCCGCGACAGTGAACAGCACCACCATTATCACCAAGGTGAGTGCTCCCGCCCAGGCTCGGGCCTGGGCGGCTTTGAACCCGGTGATGGCGTTGCCGAAGATCTGCAGCGACAGGGTCGACATCCGTTTGGTCGGGTCGAGTTCGATGAACAAGTCGTTGCCGAGCGCGGTCAGCAGCAGCGGCGCCGTTTCACCCATCGCTCGCGCGACCGCGAGCATGACACCGGTGATGATTCCCGAACTGGCCGTGGGCAATACGACTGACCTGACGGTGTGCGCCTTGGTCACACCCAGCGCCAGCGAGGCTTCGCGCAGCTCGCGCGGCACGAGCCGCAGCATCTCTTCGGTGGATCGAATCACCAGTGGCAGCATCACCAGGCCCAGCGCAATTCCCCCGGCAATTCCGGAGAACCCGAAGAACACCACCCACACCGCGTAAACCAATGCGCCAGTGACGATGGTAGGTACACCGACCAGGATGTCGGTGAGAAAGCGCGCCACCCGGGCCAACCGACCACCGTACTCGACAAAGTAGACGGCGGCGGCGACTCCGACGGGCACCGACAGCGCGGTGGCGATGCCGGTGGTGATGACACTTCCGATGATGCCGTTGAGGAATCCCCCGCCGGGCTGGCTCGGATTGCCGGGTGGCGTCTGGGTAAGGAACTGGGGGCCCAGGTACTTCAGTCCTTGTCCGGCGACGTAGGCCAGCACCCAGATGAGCACGCCGGCGGTGGCGACCATGACCAGCAGCAGCAGTCCGTGCATGAACAAATTGATGAGTCGGCGGCGGCGTAAGCCGGGAAAGCGCCCGCCACTGCCAGGCAGGGGCGCTTTGATCGGTCGATCGAGCGTCAGGCTCATGCGATGTACTCCGAGACTCGGCCGACGATGCGCTTGCCGATGACGTTGACCAGCAAGGACAACACCAGCAGGCCGAAGGCGACCACGAACAGGGAGTCCAGATGGAACGGCTGGTTGGCCTCGGTGAACTCGTTGGCGATGACGCTGGGCATGGTCGATCCAGGGCGCAGCAACCCCTGCGGAATGCTGAGAACGTTATTGCCGATCAACATGGTCACCGCGATCGTTTCGCCGAACGCGCGGCCCAAACCCAGGATGGAGGCACCCACGATTCCCGAGCGCGACCGCGGCAACACCGCGATGCGCAGCACCTCCCATTTGGTCGCGCCGATCGACAGCGCGGCTTCCTTCTCGGCGACGGGCGCGGTGTCGAAGACCTCCCGACAGATCGCGGTGACAATGGGCAACACCATGATCGCGAGCACCACGCCGGCAGACAATATGGAATACCCGAAAAACGGTCCCTGAAAGAGCCAGCCCAGCGCGGGAATTCCGGACACCGCTGTCAATCCTCGACCGATCGGTCCCAGTGCTGGAATCAACGCGAACACACCCCAAAACCCGTAGACCACACTGGGGATCGCGGCGAGCAGGTCGACCAACGACGACAACGGTCTGCGAAGCAGCGCCGGTGCGAGATTGGTGATGTAGAGGGCCACGGCGATCGCGACGGGTACCGCGATCGCCATCGCGACCAGCGAGGTCACCACGGTGCCGTAGATGAACTGCAGGATGCCGTACGGGTTGGGTGTCGATGATGTTTCGGTCGCTTCCGAGGGGGCCCAGCGGGCATGGAAGAAGCTCAGCGGCCCGTAGTGCGACAGGGACGGCCACGCCTTGACCAACAGGAAGAGGGCCGTGGCGACCAAGACGGCGATCACCGTGACCGCCGCGGTGGCCATCAGCCGCCGGAACAGTCCGTCGCCGAAGCGGCCGGCCGACGGCACCCGGCCCCAGGGCGCCGATACGGTTTCCGTCGTCACGACTTCACCGGGGACGCTTCGGGGCTCACGGCGCCACCGGGCTGCCGTTGAGGGTGATCTTGTGCACCTGCTCCATCGCCAAACCTTGCAGATCTTTGCCGAGCGGGGCGTAGTTGACGCTGGCGGCGTCGTCCTGGCCGGTGGAAAGCACCCAAGCGAAAAAGTTTACCAGGGCCTTGGCCTTCGGCGCGTTGGTCTGGTTCTGATACACCAGCGCGTAGGTGGTCCCGGTGATCGGGTAGGCGTTGGGGTTGGGTCCATCGGTCAGGCTCACCCGTAGGTCCCGAGGGTACGCGATGCCCTGGGTGCCCGCGGTGATGGTCGCCACGCAGGGCTGAATGAAGTTGCCCGCCTTGTTCTTCACCTGGCCGTAATTGAGGTTTTGCGCCAGCGCGTAGGCCAACTCGACGTATCCGATGCCGCCTTCGGTCTGGTTGATGATCCCGGAAACGCCCTCGTTGCCTTTGCCGCCGATGCCCACGGGCCATGCGATGTCTTTGCCGAAGCTCCTGTCCGGGCCACCAAGGGTTTGCACCCAGGTCGGGCTCTCCTTGGTCAAAAAGTCCGTCCACACCGCCGTAGTGCCCGAGCCGTCCGAGCGGTGGGCCACCGCGATCGGCTGATCGGGCAACGTAATGCCGGGGTTCAGCGCAACCAGCGCCGGATCGTTCCATTTGGTGATCTTTCCGGCGAAGATCTTGCCCAGCGTGTCACCGTCGAACTTCAGGCCGGTCCGGACGCCCTTGACGTTGTAGGTGGGAACCACGGCGCCCAGTGTCAGCGGGATATGCAGGATGGCGCCGGATTTCGCGGCGGCCAGCTCGCTGTCCTTCATCGGGGTGTCGGACGCGCCGAAGTCGACCGTGCCGGCGAAGATCTGTTGCACACCACCGCCTGACCCGATCGACTGGTAAGCGACCTGCACCCCGTCGGATTGTGAGTAGTTCTTCGTCCACACCGACATGACCGGCGCGACAAACGTCGAGCCCGCACCCGACAACGTGTTTGCTCCCCCGTCGATTTTGGGGACCGTTCGCGGGTATCCGGGCTTGGCGGCCGCCTGCTGGCCGCAAATCTGTCCCGCCTGGGCTGTTTGGCCGTTGCTGCCGGCCCCGACATTGCTCGTGCTCCCACACGCGGTCACCCAACCCGCCGCGGCAATGGCAACCACGGCGGTGATCGTCGTCTTGCCCAACATTGACGCCTCCTCAGCCCATCGATGCCCGTGCATCGTCGCGCTCATCGAAGACCGGCGACATGAACGCAGATGGTCTCAAATGTGACTGGAAGATGAATGCCCCTATGCGGCTGTGGGTCGTTCGTCGCGGCGACGAATCAATGTCCATCTGCACCTTTCCTGCCGGCCGAGTCCCCCCGGGCACCTCACTTCCCGGTCCCGGGCTTGCATATCGGAGAATAGATCAATCATGATTGAGTCAATGAAAGCTGAGTGGGATGAACGGGTCGTGCAGCGGGCAGGGGTTCACGCCGCGCTCGCCGATCCCGGCCGGTTGGCGATCGTCGACGTGCTGCTGCTCGCCGACGCGTCGCCGTCGGAACTGCAGAAGCTGCTGTCGATGTCGTCGAATTTGATGGCCCATCACCTGGGGGTGCTCGAGCAGGCCGGGCTGGTGCGCCGGGTGCGCTCCGAGGGGGATCGTCGGCGCACCTATATGCAGCTGATTCCCGGGGCACTGGAGGTGATGGTGCCCTGCGCCGTGCGCCGGGCTGAACGCGTGGTGTTCGTGTGTAGTCAGAACTCGGCCCGCAGTCAATTGGCCGTCGCGATGTGGAAGCGTCGCAGCCCGCTGCCGGCGGCATCGGGCGGTACCCATCCCGCCGCCACCGTTCATCCGGGCGCGCTGGCCGCGGCTCGGCGCCGGCACCTACCGATGCGCCCACACACGCCGCGTCATCTTGACGATGTCATCCGCCCTGGGGACCTGGTGGTCGCGGTGTGCGACAACGCCCACGAAGAACTGCCCGCCAACCTGGACCATATTCACTGGTCGGTTCCCGACCCGGTGCCCACCGCAAGCCCCGACGCCTTCGATCAGGCGCTCGACGACTTGACCGAGCGGGTCGACCGCCTCGTCCCGGCCGTTCAGCCCTTCTCGCAGCGGAGTTAGATCATGACCGACAACCTCGCCGCCGACAGTGCCGGCCGCATGCGCTCCGATCTGACCATCGACCAGCGGCGGGGACTCGAGGTTGCCGCCACGGCACTGCGCAGGGAGTTCTCCACGATGTTCGGGGCGGAAACCATCGAAGGGTTCCTGTATTCCTCCTACGACCAATTCGCGAGCCGCGCGTCGATTTCCAACTTCTTACCGCTGCTGGCCCAACGGTTCGCGCGGCAGCGGCTGCGCGCACTGGCCAAAGTCGAAGGCGCCTCGAACGACGGAAAACCCGTCGTGCTGTTCCTGTGCACGCACAACGCCGGCCGCTCGCAAATGGCGCTGGGTTTTTTCACCCGTCTGGCCGGCGACGCCGCGGTGGCCTGGTCAGGCGGCTCCGAACCAGGCGAGGAGATCAACGCGGCCGCCGTCGAGGCCATGGCCGAGCGCGGCATCGACATCTCCGGCGAATATCCCAAACCCTGGACCGACGAGATCGTGCGGGCCGCCGACGTCGTCATCGCCATGGGCTGCGGCGACGCCTGCCCACTGTTCCCGGGGCGCCGCTACCAGGAATGGATCCTCGACGACCCTGCCGGCCACGACGTCGACGGCATACGGCCAATCCGCGACGAGATCGAACGACGGGTCCGCCGGCTTCTTTCCGAACTGGAGGTTCCCATCCGTGAATAACCGGACGTCCGAGCCGCGCAACCACTCATCTTGCGCCCTCCCCCGCCGACCGCGCGGCGCCACGGCCGTGCGGAGGCATATCAGCGGCGCCGTCACATCGATCATCGAGTGGCTTCGCTCCGGCTACCCCGAAGAGGCACCCCCGACAGGCTACTCGCCGCTGCTCGCGCTCCACGGCCCCCGGGCGCTGACGCCGCAACAAACCCGAAAGATCCTCGACGAGCTCGCCGGCGCGCCCGCCGACATCATCGAAATCGGGGTCGCCATCACCAAAGCCACCGGCAAGCTACCCACCCAAACCCAAATCCGCGCAATCGCAGCGGCGCTATCCCCGAGCTGAATGCCCGGACCAATTCCCACCAGCGGTAAACCGTCCAGCTCCAAACCGCGGCCCCGGACCCGCACCGGTGCTTCCGCCACGGCTGTGCGACGCAACCGCGAAGCGCGGGGGCCGCGCATCGCGGCCCCCCGCGTCGTCCTGCTTTAACCTTGTGGGGTGAACGATCGGGCGGTTCGGCTGGGCGGGCTGCCCCCACCAGTCGCGTACGTGCTTGGCGGAGGAGCCAGCCTCGGCGCTATCCAGGTGGGCATGCTTCAGGCGCTCAGTGAGCGCGAAGCCTTCCCCGACCTCGTCGCCGGTACGTCGGTCGGTTCGCTCAACGGCGCCGTCCTGGCCGCGGACCCGAAGGGTGCGGCGAACCGGCTCTCGCACGCCTGGGCACGGATGACCCGCGAGCAGTTGTTCCCGGGTGGTTTGGTCGCCCAAGCCTTGCTGCTGCAGAGGGTCAAGACGCACTTGTTTCCCAATTCCGGACTGGCCGCGATGATCGCCGAGTTCGTCGGGCCGGAAACGACATTCGCGGACCTGACACTGCCGTTCGCCGCAGTAACAACCGATGTCGCCACCGCTCGGCCACACATGGTTCGGGACGGTCCGCTGCTGCCCGCTCTGCTGGCCAGTGCCGCGATCCCGGGCATCTTCCCGTCTGTCGACCTCGACGGCCGCCAACTCTATGACGGCGGCCTGGTGGCCAATGTCCCGATGCGTCAAGCGGTCGCGATGGGGGCACGCTCAATGGTGGTGCTCGACTGCAACTTTCCTGGCCGACTGCCCGGTTCGACTGACACCATCGCCGACATTCTGCTGTACACGGTGATGGTCGCGATGCGCGCGCAGGCCGTGCTCGAGGCTCCCCTCATCGCCGCCAAGATCCCGGTCGTCTACCTTCCCGGGCCGGCGCCCAGACTGATGTCACCACTTGACTTCACACACACCGCTGCGCTGATCGAGGCAGCGTATGAGTCCGCTCGCTCTTTCCTGGACCAACTCCGCGTCGCAGGTCCGGGCATGTACGGAGCGCCATCTCCCTGATCGTCCCGCCGGGCATGCCGGGGACCAGCGATCGGCATCGGTGGACCCTGAGCCAACCGCGACGAAGTCGGGCGAACCGAGCGCTTACGGCTGGACGTGGATCCCGCACTCGGTCTTGGCGAACCCCGCCCAGCGCCCGCTGCGTTTGTCGGCGCCCGGGGCCGGTTTGGTGGTCATGGGGGCGCAGCCGATCGACGTATAGCCCTCGTCCATCAGGGGATTGACCAGCACCTTGTTTTCGGTGATGTAGTCGGCCAGGTCTTGGTCGGACCATGCGGCGATCGCATTGACTTTCACCAACTTGAATTTTTCGTCGAAGCTGATCAGCGGCGCGTCGGCGCGGCTCGGTGAATCGGCACGGCGAAGCGCGGTGACCCACGCGGAAAAGTCGGGCAGCGTTTTGGTCAGCGGGACCACTTTGCGCAGCCGGCAACACTCGTCGGGATCGGTGTAGCACAGGCTGGTGCCCAGCGCCAGCACCGAGGGTTCCGGGTGCAAGGTCATCAACCGGATGTCGTAGCTGGCTTCGACCGCGTCGCGCATGCCGAGGGTTTCGGGGAATTCGTTGCCGGTGTCGATGTAGAGCACCTGCACGCCGGGGCGAACTTTTGCGGCCAGGTCCACCACCACCGCGTCTTGCATGCTGCAGGCGACCACGTAGCCATCGGCACCGAAGGTTTCGTCGGTCCAGCGCAGCAGGTCGACGGCGCTGGCACCGTCGAGGCTTGCCGCGCCGTCCGCCGCGAGCTTACGCAACTCCGCCTCGGTAAAAGAACGAGCCATCGATATCTCCCATCGTTGTGTTTGTTGTCAACGCGGTGTCCGGTAGCAACCGGATGATCTGCGTGGCAGCTGCCCGGTGTCATAGACCCGTGACGGCGACGAGGACGAGCGAGACGTCTCGGACGAGGGCGCGGACGTCGTTGAGGAAGGGCTCGACGTCTTCCTGGGTTTCGGAGGTGACCTCGAAGGTCATGTAGGACGGTGCTTTGGCGCGGGCGCCTTTCACGGTGGGAACTTCGAGGCGGAGGTTGACGATGTCGTAGGGGCGCTCGCCGAGGAGTTCTTCGAGCCGGACCAAGAACTGTTTGTCACCGAATTCGCCCGCGACTTCGACGCGGGCGCGGGTGGTGACGAGCGCGATGGCGGCCTGCGCGTCGGCACGGGCCTTGGCGATGTCTGCGCGTTCGTGCTTGCGCGCGGCCTCTTTCTTGACGGTGCGGAAAATCTGCCGTTCGCGTTCGAGCCTCCAGACGGCGTCCATCGGCGGGAACGTGATGGCGCCGGTCGGGCAGATGTTGCCGCAGGTGGAGCAGCCGACCGCGCAGTTCATCGGGTCGACGGCGACGGCGACGGCGTCCTCGATCTCGAAGACGGCTCGCCCGCAGGTGAGATAGCAGAGCTGGCAGCCGATGCAGGCTTCGGCGTCGATGGTCGGGAACCAGGGGATCTCCTCACGGGGGATCCCGTGCCACAGGTTGGGCTTGGCGTTGGGCTTGGTGTCGGCTTTCGGGTCGGGCTTGGTTTCGGGCATGGTCATCTCCTGGTTCGCGCGGGTTTCCAGCTCTCGAGGATGCGGGCGTAGTTGAGCCGTTCCCAGGCGGTGGGGTCGGCGACGTTGCTTAGGTCGGTCGCGCCGCACGCGTCGTGGCTGCTGCGGTAGTGGTGGGCGTCGAGCCATCCGGTGAGTTCGCGGGTGATCCGGGCGAGGGCGGCGGGCCCGTCGTCGAGCAGGGCGGAGACGAGTTGCACGGTGGTCGCGCCGCACAGGATCGCTTTGGCCGCATCCAGCCCCGTGTGCACCCCGCCCGTCGCTCCGAGCTGCAGCCCGACGTGGCCGTGCAGGACGGCGAGGGCGTGCAGGCGTAGCGGTAGCTCGGCGGAGGTGGAGGGGGTGAGACGCCGGTCGACGTCGAGGGTGTCGAGGTCGATGTCGGGTTGGTAGAAGCGGTTGAACAGCACGAGCCCGGCCGCCCCGGCGGCCGCCAGGTGGGCCGCGAAGGCGGGCAGGCCTGCGTAGAACGGGGACAGTTTCACGGTCACCGGTATCCCGGATGCGGCGGCGACGACGGCGGCGACGGTGTCGATCTGGCGGGTCTCGATCTCGGCGCTGGTCGCCTGCAGCGTGGTGGGGGGCTCGTAGAGGTTGAGTTCGAGCGCGTCGGCTCCGGCGTCGGCGAGCT